>ENA-OROR01001202-OROR01001202.1-human-gut-metagenome-genome-assembly--contig:-NODE-1202-length-17824-cov-3.575046_pt1 | contig 17824 bp, 20 predicted proteins | sample MGYA00242135_ERZ509060 | MGnify/ENA primary metagenome ERZ509060 (study PRJEB26280, sample SAMEA2338742) | human gut metagenome | biome: human gut; feature: human-associated habitat; material: faeces... | reverse complement strand
ACTCCCTTCTGGAGCAGGATGGAACCATTACGCTGCCGACTGGCGAGATCATCAAGCGGCATCCGGACGCAGTCGTCATTGTAACGACAAACGTGTCTTATGAAGGCTGTCGTGGCATGAATCAGTCGGTAACAGACCGTATGAGTTTAGTTAAAGACGTCGAGCTGCCCCCGCCTGAAGTGATGGTCCAGCGTGTTATGGCCGTTACCGGCGCCACCGATGAATACCAGGTTTCTCAGATGGTCCAGGTCGTAAATGATATGACGGACTACTGCCGCAAAAACAGTATTACGGATGGTTCCTGTGGAATGCGCAGCCTGATCGACTGGGTAATCAGCACCGAGATCTCCGGTGATCCTTACGAGTCTGCGCTCTACACCATCATCAGTAAAGCCACTGCAGATGAAGAGGATCGGGAGGCGCTGATCAGTACCATTCTCGAACCGATTTTCGCACCTAAGCGGTAATCGGCAACAGCATAACGAAAGAAAGGAGGTTTTACTCTTTGGCAAGAGTGAATCACAAGCGTGTCAAGCAGCTTCTCAATGAAAAGCGCAGCAAGATTACGGACCGGCAGTTTTTTACGTCCCGAATCCTGGCGCTCCATTTTGAAGATATGGCCATAGCTCAGACACGCCGCTACAAATATAATCGGCGCGTTCATGTGGACCTGATGTGGAAACCAAAAGAGGACATCATCGCACACACCGATAACCTGACCATCAAGATCAATGCCGGACATCCGATTATCACCAAAAGTCGCGTCCGGACCGACCGCTACGATCTGGTCTGCGGGCTGTTTGCCCATGAGTTGGGGCACTGCCTCTACACGGACTTTTTGACAGCCCAAACCTACATGAATTTCCTGAAGGTCTACAAATGGTATCCGCAACCGCCTGTTTTGAAGACGGGGACGGATATTCGGAATGAGCAAGCTCTTTGGGAATACGCAAAGACCGAGCCTGAACACCTCAACATGTTGTGTTATCTGGCACATTATATCGAAAATATCCTGGAAGATGGATACATTGAAAGCCGGGTACTTACAAGGTTCACCGGGCGACTCGGTATTTGTCTTGATATTCTTCGAGAGAGGCAGTGGGCGGAAGGTCTTACCCTGACACAGCTCAAGGAGTATGAGGAAGATGGCGGGCACATTGCAATGTCGGTGCTGCAGTCCATTCTGTCGTATGTAAAATTTGGCCAAATCAAATATGGTGATGAACCCCTCAGCGATGAGCGGATTCAGGCTGTGTTTGAGCTCCTTCCTGAGCTGGACAGTGCGATCACGGACACCTCAGCGAAAAACCGATGGAGTGTCACAAATCAAATCCTGGTTCGATGCTGGCCTTACTGGCAAGACTACTTGGAGCACTGTGAAGAGCTTCAGAAAGAGGCCGCAGCCGCAGGCGGACCCAGCTCCGCCGCAGAGACACTATCCGAAACGCTGCGCGCTTTGTCCGGCAGTTCTTCTACCGCAGAGGGAGCCACAGCGCCTGTTGCGGATTCGGAAGAAACATCTGAAGCATCGTGTTCGACACATCGAATGGCCACGCACGCTGATGCAGAGTCCGCAAGCGAAGAAGAGCCTGCGGATTCGGAAAAAGCAGAAACGGCAGACAATGGTTCCTCCGGTGACGCACCTGAAGAGACCTCGAAAGAGGAGTCAGAGTCTGCGGGATCGGCTGCAACGGAAACGGATGCGGAAAATGATTCCAACGAGATCGGAGGCCTTCCCGGGTCTGAAAAGCAGGCAGTCTCGGAAACCGAAACCGGAAGGATGTCTTATAGCAAGACTTCCCGGGTTTCGGAACCTGCCGGTGGTGAGTTTGAACGAAACGATGACTACCACCGGGAAGCTTATTCCGGCGCTGCATCTGACATCGAACGGATGCTGGATAAGATGGCTGAGAAAGCCGCTTGCTCCACTCTGGAAAATGAGCGGATCAGGGAGCTTAACGATGCTGCACAGGGAATATCCTACGGTAACATCCACAGCGGAGTTCATGTCCGTGTGAATCGATTTGCCGAGGTTGACGACCAGCTGATCGAACAGTATGAGGCGATTTCCGGGCCGTTGCTTACAATCTCAAGGCAGTTGCAGAAAACTCTTCTGCAGCAGCTGAAGGATCGGCAGCGGGGCGCAAAACAGACCGGCCTGCTGATGGGTAGGCGCCTGGATTCACACACATTGCATCGCCAGGACGGAAAGGTCTTCTATAAAAACGCATTGCCAAGTGAAGCTCCGCAGCTTGCGGTTGCTTTATTGCTGGACGAGTCCGGGTCTATGTGCTCTTGTGATCGGTGTACTTACGCACGGGCAGCGGCGATTATTCTTTATGATTTCTGCTGCTCGCTTCATATCCCAGTCATCGTATATGGGCACTCCACCGGTTATCCCAGAGATGGCGGTGAAAGCGTGGAGCTTTATTCGTATGCGGAGTTTGATGCCATCGACCATGATGATAAGTATCGGCTTATGGATATCTCGGCACGCTCCAACAACCGCGACGGCGCTGCGCTGCGATTTGTCGCTGAACAACTAAGTCACCGTCCGGAAGAAGTTCGAATCCTCATCCTGGTATCCGATGGGCAGCCCGCAGCCGACGGTTATTACGGCAGCGCCGCCGAGGAAGATCTTCGCGGCATCAAGCAGGAATACCGGCGTAAAGGCATCCTTTTCATTGCTGCCGCCATCGGTGACGACAAACAAAACATCGAACGGATCTATGGTGATTCTTTTCTGGACATCACGGATCTTCATCAACTGCCTGTGAAACTGACCGCTGTTGTAAAGCGGCACATCCGGGCATAACCATCAGGCGAGGGCGCTGCGGCCCCCCCGCCTTTTTGAAAGGAGCATTGTATTATGCATTTTCTGCATAGAATCCTCGTTTATATCCCTGACATTTGCTGCGTGGGCAAAAATAACCCGAGTGTAACCAAACAGCAGATCCGGTCTTATGCAAATAATCAGACCGAATGTTTTGATGGCCATGTATTTGACTGGAGAGAGGTCGATACTGCTGGTCGCTGGAGCGACGAATACCCGGATAATGTGATCCTGGCAGCAGATGATCCTGATCGTTTTCTGGCAGAGCTTGGCAAAGCCCAAACCTATAAGCGGGAAGCATTGTGCCAGGCTTTAAAGTTTTTGGAAGAGAACGAATTGCTGGATCTCAAAAAGATGGCTACTGCCATCTTGGAAGATGAACAGGACTCGCCCATGGAAAGCCACCGCCTTTCCATGGCTGCCTACAGTTTGGGCAGTATTGCAGACCATCTCAAAGGAACCTATACCTATAACTCATATTTCTTCGATACCCACAGATGCACCTCTCTGATGCACAAACAGATCTTTGAGGAGATCCAGGAGCATCCGCAGCTGTGGGCGCTTGTCATCTTTTTCTGCCATTATTAAAGGAGGGGAACGGATATGCCGAATTGGTGTTCAAATACGCTCAACGTTTCTGGAAATGCAGAAGAATTGGAGAAGTTCGTCACTGCATCCCAGGGGCTCCCGGCTGCCTACCCGCCCCAGGAATGGGAAAAAGGGCTCGAACGAGTCACACCGACAGAAAAATTCTTTTGTTTCAACGCATTGGTGCCCACCCCGCAGGCAGTCCTGGATATGGGCTATGATGCACATGGCAAATTGCCTCAGAACATCTGGGACCTGCTTCGGCAGGGACATCCCGTCGAGAAAATCGATGGATATCACTGGAGTATCCAGAACTGGGGAACAAAGTGGGACGTATACTACGATCATATCTCCCCTGAAGAAATGGGGTGGACTGAGGGCTGTGAGTCTATCGATTTTTCGTTTACTACGGGCTGGTCGCCGCCCCAGGGGTGGTTTGAAAAGATCATCCAGCTTTACCCTGAGCTTGCGTTTGAACTTCACTATGAAGAACCCGGGTGCTTTTTTGCAGGCATCATGTATGGCGAAAACGGTGCATTTTCAATAGATGAGTTTGATGATGCGCGTTGCAGTGAACTGTTTCAAGACATGTTCGATGTGGAAGAGGAAGAGGGTGAGAATGATGATCTTGCGCTATCCGGGAGCTGAGTACTCCCATGACAGCGTAAAATATGCCATTGGTTCCACAGTTATGGCAACGGATCAGAGCCCCTATCAAGGGCTGCTCGGCACCATTGTCGAGATCCGCGATGGCCAAGACCGGGAAACCCAAAATGAAACACCTGACATCTATTGTTCCTTCGACACACCCGTGATCCCCGCTGAGATCGAAAAACTGGAAAAAGTGTTTTCAATTCTTCATGGAACCCCCAAAACTCTCCAGGATATCTCGCTTCAACGTGTGATCATGGCACCGGATATGATTCAGGTTCTACACGATCAGACCGTACCTTCCCCTCAAACGGATATCTGGGTCCTGCTCGAAGACTGGGCCAATAACGGCGACTTCGGTTCATCGCTCAAGTTGTTCAGTGCCTATGCAGAAGCACGCCGCACAATGATTGACATGCTCAGAGAAGAACTGGATTGCGGTCTAATCATGAACATTCAATCGGAGTCACAATTTTCTGTGATGTCCGACGACAATTACTACGAAGCATGGATTGAAGGCGAATATACCTTTACGCATTATCGGCTTTCGCTGGAAAAGCTACCATTGTATCTCACCGAATCATTTCTCCAAAAGCTGGCCGGTACAGAAGCAAAATGACATGCTGGCCGCCGAAGATGCTCTTCTCGTTTTATTTGACTGTTGGATAAAGCTCTGATATAATATCTGTATCAGTATCAGAGTTTTGGGAAACCGAAACACAGTTGATTCATGTTTCAAAGACGTCATTTGCTATAAGCAGATGGCGTCTTTTTTGTTTCCTGCCAACTTAATTTAGGCATAAGCCAGCAGTCCTTCGGGGGTGCTGGCTTTTGTTATATCCGCAGAATTCTGCAAAAAAAACGAAAGGAGCATTCTTATGCAAAACCAATGTCAAGACAACTTCTCCACCACATTCACCACCTATGGTGAAATGCAGCTCTACCATGAGCAGTTGGCGAAAGACAGCCAGTGGCAAAGATGCAAGGTCAGCGACCTGCATGTGGAGCCGCTGGACCGAAAATCGCCGCTGTTCAGCGATATGTCCGCATTCGCCCTGGGCACCAGTTCTGAAGCCGTTGCCGATACGGCAAAAAACCTTGGGCTGGCCATCTCTGTCGAAGGCCAGATGTATCCGGTGCGCGGCACCGCCTACAAAAGCCTGTTGGAACGCGCCAAGATCAGCGGTTCTGTACTTCCCAAACTTAGCCGTGAGAAATTGGCCCGTACCCTCAACGACTGCCTTGCACTGTTCTCGTCCGAAGCACTGATACTGATCCGTGACGAGAAAATCTCGGCAGCCCATTCCGGAGATCCGACTGACTATTCTGTCTTGCCGATCGACCAGCTCTTGAAAGCGCTGGAAAGCAAATTGGAATCCCGTTTCCCGGGCGCAGAGTTTGAAACCGGGTATCGTGACCATGCCCTTACCAGCGCATCCTGGACATTGCCTGCGCAGAAGGAAGATCTCCTTGGCACATACGAGAAAATGCTGATTGCAACCGGGCGCGCAAAAATAGCTGCCAAACTGGTGCCGGGTATTCGGTTCCTGACATCGGATACCGGAGTCGCTTCGGCAAAAGTCTCGGCTCTGCTGATGGGCGCACAATATCCGATTCATATTGGCAGCTGCGTGGCAGTGGATCACCGGCGTCAAACCACCATCGCAGATTTCTCTGATGCATTGGATCAGCTTTTCGCTCAATTTGCAGACTCGGTTTCTCAGCTTCAGCGTCTGCTGGAAATCCACCTGGATTACCCCATCAATGCTATGACACGGGTGTGCAAAAAGCTGGCTCTTCCGAAAAAAGCATCGGTAGAGGCGATTGCCATGTACGAAATGGCATATGGTGGCGGTCCTGCGACGGCGCATGACGTGTTTATGGCCTTGCAGGAAATCCCCTGTATCCTCAAATCCTCCAATACTCCCGAAAGCAAAATGCTGTCGGTGGAGGAAAACTTGGCTCGCGCACTGACTCTGCGCTGGAGTGATTATGATCTGGCAAAGGCGGTGGATTACTGATGAGTCGAGCGATTCCACTGATTGATTGTGCCGGTATGAGCAATGAACGCTGGCTGGAGTGCCGGGCGCATGGCCCCAAAGGTGATATTCCCTATACGGTGGGCGGCAGTGATGTTGCTACCATCTTCGGGTTATCTCCCTGGACAACTCCGCTGGAGCTCTGGCTGATCAAAAAAGGCCGTATGAAGACACCGCAGAAATCCAATCCTGACCAGCTGATGATGGGACATCTTTTGGAGCCTATTGCCGCGTATTGGTACGCTCAAAAAACTGGCAATACGGTTTATGATGATACCTGCCTTTATCAGCATGCCGATCACCCGTATGCGCTTGCAAACATGGACCGCCGTTTCACGCGAGCCGTTGACGGCGCACCGGGTATTTTGGAGTGCAAGAGCTGCACCTACCATAAGGCAGAGGACTGGGCGGACGGCGCTATCCCGGGATATTACGAGCTGCAGCTGCGGTTCTATATGTCCTTCGACCCTGTAACCTACGGCGCCTTTTCGTGTTTGTGGGGCAACAATCCTGCCACCGACCTGGCGATTCCGGAAATTGAGCGGGATATCGTAAAGGAGGACATCATTTTTGAGAAACTGGATCGCTGGATCTGGAGCCTTGAACATGATAAACCGCCCAAGATGGATGAGGTCGCAAAGCCCAAGCTGGCGCTGGAAGCACTCGCTAAGATCTATGGTGCAAGCCAAGCTGGTCTGCCCACGATCGAGTTCCCGGCCAAGTTTGAACACCCGCTCCGGCGAATCGCCCTGCTTCAGGGGAAAGTTGCCGAATGCAAAGCAGAAATCGATACTTATGAAAAGGAGATTGAAGCACACAGCGTGCGAATTGCAGAGATCATGAAGGAGCATGAGCATGGGATTCTGAACACCACGACCGATAAGCTCCTGATTGATTTTATCACCCGAACCACCAGACGACCTGACTCGGCAAAACTCAAGGAAAAGTACCCCGCCGCTTATGCGGACGTGCTTAAAACCACCCAGAGCCGTAAAGTCAAGGTTCGCGTCGAGCCTGTATAACTGAAAATCACCAGCACAGAGAGGAGAGCTGCTTGTGAGAACCTTTTATACCCCTGTTGATCTACGCAGCCGCGCAGACATGACGGGGTTTCTGAAAAAACATTTTCGATACCACACAATGAACTCCTGGAATCGATCCACTTCCTACGCCTGCAATCTGAAAATCCACAGACTTGGTCTGGACGGAGAATGCGAAAGCAAGCTGTTCGATATGATCGATACCCAGGAGTTTTTCGATTTACGGCGGGCACTGCTCGATGAATTCGACCGTCAGCATAATTATCTGTGGCAGGCCGGTATGAATGGCCGCAGCGGCGGTTATCTGGTTCTCTACCAGGGCGAACTGAAGCCAAGTGGCTATCTGTCCTTCTGTACGCAGTGCGGACAAAAAAACTGTCGTCCGGTCACAGAAACAGACTGTGTCTGCGGGAGATGCGGCAATTCGACCCGTATCAATTTCCGGCGGCCAGATATGCAGGTGACATCATATCCTCTTCGCGGTACCGACATGGATGAGGAATTTGAAGACTGGGGACTCACAGAATTGGGTGAGCGTGTTCGGCTCGTCCAATCTCTGGATCAGCTTGCCGACCGCATGGTGGCCCAAGCGATTCATCTGTGCCGCTCATACGAAGTGGCCGAGAAAACCATTTTCGTGCCTAAAACTCAAAAGGTTTTGGTAAGCCATGCTTGAGAAGGGAGGAAAACAATTGCTTTGTCAATTCAAACGGCTGATTTATCCCCGCAGCATCCCTGCGGGGAACAGCAGCTACATGATTGCGGTGTATAAGCCCTGTGAGGCCATCCAGGACTCACTCGGTAATCTCTTGTCGGAATTTAAGGCTGTGGGCTACTGTTTGCCCACAGCCGAGAATCTCCGATACAACATGAAAGGTCATTGGAGCCGCAGCGCCAAGCACGGGGTACAGTTTGAAGTCGATACCTACGATGAGGTGATTGCACCGACCAAGGCAGGCATCATCGCATACCTGACCTCTGGCCAGATTAAAGGGATCGGGCCTAAAACAGCAGAAAAAATCTATTCGTTGTTCGGCACAAACACCTTGCAGATTCTTGACTCCGACCCGGAACGGCTTTTGGAAGTACCGGGAATCAGTTCTGCCAAGCTGAAAAAGATCAGCGATTCCTATCTGGCATCCCGTGGCGCCCGCGATGTAGTCGCGTTTCTGGCGCCTCACGGCATCACACCAAACCGGGCCGTAAAACTCTATCGCCAGTACGGAGATGACACGATGAATATCGTGCGGAATCATCCGTATCAGTTGTGTGAGATGGCCGGGATCGGATTTCGCACAGCTGACAAGATTGCCATGAGCATGGGATTTGACAAGCTTTCCCCTGAGCGGGTCGATGAAGGGCTTCTCTTCACACTGACCGAATCGGAAACACGCGGAAATCTGTGTATGGAAAAGCACGATTTTATTCGTCAGAGCTTGAAGCTGTTGGAAACTGATGAGCTTACCGAGCAGATGGCCGCTGCACGAGCTGCTCGACTGCTTCATGACCGCAAAATAGTCACTTACCATGGTTGGGTCTACAGGCCGCGGGCAGAAGAAACTGAACGGCGGTTGGCCGAGCGAATCTTCAGCTTGCAAACGAACTATCGTTACCGTGACGCTGAGGTATTGGAAAGCGAAATTGAGGGCATTGAAGCGAAGTTGAGGCTTAGCTTAAATGAAGAACAGCGCACTGCCGTGGCAACCGCAGTAAGGGAGCCGCTCACCATCATAACGGGAGGCCCTGGAACCGGTAAGACGCTGACGGAACGAGCTCTGCTTGCACTCTATCGGACACGGCATCCGACCGGTCGTGTTGTGTGCTGTGCGCCGACTGGGCGCGCTGCACGACGCATGGAAGAATCAACGGGGATGCCCGCTACCACCATCCACAGAGCCTTGGGCCTGCTTGCTGGTGAAGACGGAAACTATTGTGAACCGGAAGCTCTGGAAGCAGATCTGGTGCTTGTGGATGAGGTCTCCATGATGGACATCTATCTTGCAGAGCACCTTCTGAGAGCCATTCCAAGGGGGTGCCAGCTGGTTTTCATCGGTGATGCGGACCAGTTACCCTCGGTGGGTCCGGGAGCCGTTTTGAGTGAAATGATTGGATGTGGCGTTATTCCCGTAATCCGACTCCAGAAGATCTACCGTCAGAGTCGTGGCAGCAGGATCGCTACCAATGCAAGCCTGATACGAAACGGGAACCTGAGCCTTGAATATGGCTCGGATTTCCGGTTTGTCGAATCATCGGATTTGGTAAACTCTGCCGACCAGATCGAACGTATTTACCTTGAGGAAGCTGAGCGATGTGGTGTGGACAATGTTGCCCTGCTTACCCCGTTCCGGCAAAAAACCGAAACCGGCGTAACCGCGTTGAATGAACGGCTGCGCGACAAAATCAATCCGCCTAGCTCCGAAAAAACCGAAGCTGTATTCGGGAAACGGTGCTTCCGCAAGGGCGATAAGGTCATGCAGATCAAAAACTATGAGGACATCAGTAATGGAGATATCGGTTATGTGGTACAGATCCGCAAGGATGGAAGCGATGCGTTACTGACAGTGGATTTTGGCGATGGGCGCGTAGTGGAGTACGAAAATAACGATTTGGATATGCTCACACATGCCTATGCAACTACGATTCACAAATCGCAGGGTGCGGAATACCAGTCCGTTATTATCAACCTGCAATGCGCCCACGCAATTATGTTGGTTCGCCCGCTGATCTATACCGCGATCACTCGCGCAAAAGAACGAGTGATCCTCGTGGGTGAGCGGCGGGCACTCTGCATCGCAATCAACCGAACCGATACCGAGCGGCGCGGCACTAATCTGGCAGACCGCATCCAAGCTCTGGCTGAACTACAGAAAGAAGGGACAAAATGAAAAAGTTTATTCTGAAAACCCCGTTGGGTGATAACTTGACCGGCGGACTCTATGCGGAGTCTGCCCGCCGCTTCATCGAGATCTACAATCTGGACCCGGACTATGGCTGGGAACCCTGGACGACAGCCACGGTCAACATCAATGGCCTTTCGGGAGATGAAGTGGCGATCAAGAACTACTCAGAGAACGAGGGAATACTGGATCTCCTGATTGGACTTGGTGTCATCGAACCGCCGCACCGACGTGTAGCAAGCGGGTTCGTCATGATTGACATCTGCAATATGAATCGCTCCAAACTTGAGGAGTATTCCTATGGGGCAGACACTTGATAACAAAGGAGATGGCGACATGGCCACATGGCTGAATGACTACAAAGCGTACAAAGAAGCCCTTTCCCATGAATTTGAGGGTGGGGCTGTTGCAATCGGCAAAGTGCTCCAGTATCAGGAGCTGCTGTATCGTATCGATGTTCTGGAGACTTGCCAGATGCTGTGCAAAACGGCGCCGGTCACCATGGATATGAAGAGTCTGGTGGCGCACTACCAACTGGTGGATGCCTATGTGCAGAGCCTTTCCAAAGAGCGGCGCATCGGGATTCCCCCCGACGAAAAGCTGAAGGCAAGCCGACAAACATCTGCCGCTGCGCTCGAAAGTACAGTTGCAGATTGCCGGAAGCGTTTTTCCAGTTTCAGGGCCGAAAACGAACAGATGTATAAGCGCAGTATCAGTACTTTGCTGAATACTGTGCTGCCCGTCTGGCTGCAGCTTCGTAACACATATACCCCCATTACCAAATAAGGAGGAGACTTGAAATGAGCCAAAACAACCCCAGTGATAAAAGTGCGATTCTGGAGAGCCTCAATTCGATCAACCGGGTCGAGGGATTCGACCCCATGCTCTTTGCCGTAGAATATACGGACATGGCCACGGGTAAATCGCGCAAGAAGATCCCGGTTCTGATCCAAATCGCATGGTTTCGGATGGTCTATCCCAAAGGCCGGATCGCTACAACTATTACCCCTTGTAAGGATGGGTTTGTTGCCTCAGCCCGCATTTATGCAGACTATAACGATGGCCCTGATTGTTACCTGGCGGATGCGACTGCATCCCGGGGATATGATCAGACGAAACCTTCTATCTCGCCGCGTGAGTGGGCACAGACAGCGGCCATCGGAATTGCTCTGCGCAATGCCGGGTTCGGCGTTCAATTCGGACTCACCGCAGATGATTATGAAGGACCTGTTCTGAATGAACTTCCTGACCCTGTCTCTGATGGTGATGATACCGCTGCGCCTGTTACCGATGAGCCTTCCGAAAAGGAACCGGAAGTTGAACCGGAACTCACAGAGGAACAAAAACTCCAATTGGCGTTACGGCAGCCCTGTCCGATTACGAAGTACAGCGGCAAAACTCTCGGTGACCTGCAGACTCTTGACCCGAAAGCGTTGTCCTGGATTGCCAACAAATTTACTGGCAACCCGGAAATTTCTGCTGCAGCAAAACGCATCTGTGAATATGCCCTGCAGGAGACCTCCGCATAATAAAATAGCGGGGGCGGCAGAATTGCCGCCCCCCAGAAAGGAGGCGGCATGGGCTTGATACACATGCAAGACATCCTTCCGCTCATCGGTGTGCCATTGCCACCACCCGGAAGGAGCAGCTATAACATTCCATGCCCCTGTTGCGACGAAAATCCTCGGAAGCGACATCTGAACATCAACTTGAAAAAGGATGTTTTTCGCTGTCCGAGATGTGGTTTTTCGGGGGGTGTGTTTGATCTCTATGCCCACTATGAAGGAATACCGAGGGCAGCCGTGCGGGATGCACTGCTGACGCGGCTTGATGTGCGCGGAGATATTGAACATTACCGCCCGTCAAGAGACAGAGAACCCGTCACCGAAGAGTGTCCTCTTACAGACATAGACTCACGGAACGCAACCTATCAGGCACTTCTGTCCCAGCTGACCCTTGCTTCGGATCATCGTGCAAATCTGTTGTCAAGGGGACTATCACCAGACGAAATCGAGCGACTCAACTACAAAACTACCCCTGTTATCGGGATGAGCACCATTGCGAAAAAACTGCTTGCTGATGGACACTATCTGACTGGCGTTCCGGGTTTTTACCGCAAAGCCGGAGAGTGGACTTTTATCTCCGAATGGCGCGGTATCCTGATTCCCGTTCGCGATATACAAGGACGGATTCAGGGGCTTCAGATCCGCAGAGACAATGTTACCAGACGCAAGTTTCGCTGGGTGTCAAGTGTTGAGGAGCCAGATGGATGTAAGGCGGAAAGTTGGGCACATCTGGCAGGGACACCACAAGAAATGGTTATCCTCACAGAAGGCCCCATGAAAGCTGATATTATCCATGCGCTGACTGGCAAAACAATCATTGCCATCGCTGGCGTCAATGCTCTTTCGCAACTTGAGCGAATGCTGTTGCAGCTGCGCCAGAGTGGAACGAAGAAAATCATGACAGCGTTTGATATGGATTTCTTATCAAATCCTCATGTAGAAAGAGGATACGAAAACCTGACACAGATGTTGACGGCCATGGGGTTTAGCTATGGGACTTATATTTGGGACCCGACCTATAAAGGGCTCGACGACTATGTGTGGCAGTACTGTCTGGGCAATGGCTCAGCAAAGTGATCAAGAAGAAAAGGCGGAGAAATCCGTCTTTTCTTTTTGCAAAAACGCATTTCGTTGCAAATGCGTTTTTATAGCCGTGTAATAAATTATCAAAAATTCTGGAGGTGCATTTTATGCTTATCGCAATCGACCATGGCAACTATGCTATCAAAACCCCCCGGTTCTCTTTTGTAGCCGGGCTTTCGGAACACGCGACCAAACCGCCGCTCGCCGATGAAGTGATTGAATACGGAGGAAGTTACTGGACTCTTTCCGGGCGACGGCTTCCTTACATGCGAGATAAGACTCGCGATGATCGGCATTTCATCCTTTCCCTGTTTGCCATTGCCAAAGAACTGGCGAACGCAGGCTGTTCGAGCGGGATGGAGAAAGTGGATCTCGCAGTCGGGCTTCCGCCTGAGCACTACAAGCTCCGTGACCGGTTTGCTCAGTATTTCAAGCGGGCAGAACCGGTGTCGTTCAGTTATAACGACCACCCCATGAGTGTGTCGATCCAGCATGTGTTTGTGTATCCGCAGGCTTATGCTGCGGTTATTCCTCAGAGCAGTCAGCTCCTGAAAACACTGCGCATGTTTGTGGTTGATATCGGAGGCATTACGACCGATGTGTTGCTGTTGCGCAATGGTAAACCAGATCTCCAGGTTTGCCGAAGTCTAGAGAGTGGCGTGATTACCATGAACAATGAGATCATCGGAAAGATCAGTGCTGAGCATGACATGAAAATTGAAGATGAGCATATCAGCGCTGTTCTGCTTGGACGGGAAACCATCTTGCCCGACTGTGTCAAGAAAACGATCCGTGAGTGTGCACAGATGCATGCCAACGGCATTCTCGACCAGCTTCGCGAGCTTCAGGTGGATCTGCGCACCAACCCGGTTATCTTTATTGGCGGCGGCAGCGCCCTGTTCCGCCCGTTGCTGGAGCATTCTCCGTTGATTGCGCAGGCGAGTTTTGTCAGTGATCCCAAGGCAAATGCTATTGGTTATGAAATGCTGGCCACGCAGCAGCTGAGCCGGCTGACCTGATCAAAGCTGGGGTGTTGATATGAGAACCGGCAGTGGATATCGTTTCTCCCTGCAGTTTGGTGCTGATACGGAAAGCAAGATCCGCATCGGTGAGCTGCTTGAAAAACTGGGGAATAAAAAGAGTGCTCTCATTGTTCCGGCACTCATAGAGTATTTGGAGAAACATCCTGAACTGGAAACCGAATCACTTCGAATCAAAATCGAAGAAAAGAGCCAGCTGCGCAGAGAACAACTTGAGGACATGATCCGAACCATTGTGCTGGAACAACTTCAATCTCGTTCGCCCCTTCCTGTGGCAGAGAATCCGGCAGAAAAGCCGGATTCTCTGCAGCAGGATATTGCAGCCATGCTGGACAATCTCGACTTTTTCCAATAACGCTCATGTCCCCGTATGGGCAGAGCCGTTATTATGCGCTTTTTCGACTATAAAAAGCAATATCATAATTATGGTGTTACTATCGGAATTATGGTTTCTTCCTGAAATGCGGATCTTTAGATACAATTAGAATACAAGGGAGTGGGTGAATGGATTATAAATTGCTGGGAAAAAACATCCGCAAATACAGGAAACAGAAAGGCTTGCGTCAGGAAGAATTAGCTGAAATGGTCGGCTGTACCAGTAGTCACATCGGACATATCGAAAACGCTCGCGGTATTCCGAGTTTGGAAATGACGGTGAATATTGCAAATGCTCTTTCTGTCAGTGTTGACCAGCTCCTTATCGAATCTATGGATTGGCCCGAGACCATTTATCTCCGTGACATAGAGTCTCGACTGAGAAAATTCCCGGCACCACTCAAAGAAGTAGCGTGTGAACTGCTTGACGATTTCATGCATCTGCTTGAGCGATCACTGCTACGAGAAGTAATAAACTCAGAGCATCATCAGTGGCCTGCAAAGAGGGATAAACATGGATTCTGAAGCACACATATGAAACAGGTTTATTCAAAAGTCTGTCAAAAAAGTGTGCACAATCCGAACTCTTTGCAAAGGCATATTTGTGGTGCCAATTTTCCAATACAAATGATAGCCGTACTACTAATCTCTGTAGTACGGCTATTTTTTATGCTCATCCTGAAGGAGGTGATACCCGTGCACATCTAAAATGGACCGTTTGCTTTACAGGTGCTTATACACCAACCATAAGCGCATGCCGTCTTGGCGTGCCACCCAGGCTGCTGGGATGGCATAACCAGGAGGCATAATGATGGACACTGACAAAAATGAAGAGCGGGACGAACTGCGAGGGCGCTTTACTCGGTTCATGGAAATTTGTGTCCGTAACGCACGCTCCAATTACTGCAAAATGCTTTCCCGTGAAATCCCAACAATTTCTATCGAAGATGTTCCCGAGCGTCTTTTAGCTGAAGAACATCCGCCAGAATACAAAAGCGGGCGCGATTTTGACTTTGAAGAAGAAAAACTTTCGGAAGCTTTCAGAACACTTCCTCTGATGAAAAGAAGAATACTGACGATGCTATTCGTTGAGCAGCTATCACCCCGAGAAATTGCCTCTCACTTGAATTGTTCCGTTCAGTATGTCTACAACCAACGATCCTTGGCTCTCAAATCGCTGCGCCGTATCATAGCGAACAGGAGTGATGATGCATGAAGGCAAGTGAATTTCGTGCACTTCTTCAGCTTGCTATTTCCGGTGAGCGTACTGCCGTAGAGGCGCTGATTTCCCTATACATGCCGCTGATTAACCGATACAGCGTAATTGACGGAAAATTTGATGATGACTGTCGGCAGTACATCCTGTTGCATATCGTGATCAGTTTGAAGAAGTTTGTAATCTGATAGTTGAGGCCGCCTCTTTTCAAGGGGCGGCTTTCTTTTATAAAAAATTTTGGTGGATGCAGTAGAAATGACATTTTTCGATTGTTCTTACATGATGAAGGCACCCAAGCACCTTGAAAAAAGAATAAGTGTTCTGAAACTTTCCCTTCTGTTGAGCGGCCAATACTGTCTGGCAACCAGTATTGAAGCACTTATATGCGGGTGGCTACTGCATAACGCGATGACGTGGAAGGGGATAATGATACTTCCGGTGCGGCGCTTCACGGCGTTGGTCGGCTCGGCACAAGAATGCGGAGAGAGATTTTCTATGTTTTCACTCGCCATGAATATCAGAACACTAAAATATGAAGCAGAGGGGGTGATACTATGTCGAAAAAAGAAGTCCCTATTTGGGAGAGAAGTAATTTGACCCTGGAAGAAGCAGCCGCTTATTTTGGTATAGGAATTAATCGACTCCGTGAAATGACAAATGATGAGAACTGCAAATTTGTGCTCTGGATTGGTAATAAGCGAATGATTAAGCGCAAAGCCTTAGAAAAATTCTTAGATGAATCATATTCAATATAACGCGTAATACAAATGGCTTTTTTCGTCACTATATGTTAAAATATAAATGGCCTATATCGGCGTTTTTCACGGAAAGGAGGAGAATTCAGTGAGTGAAAAACGCAAAGATAGTAAGGGGCGCATATTAAAGGACGGCGAAAGCCAGAGAAAGAATGGCACTTACGACTACCGTTATACTGATTGTCATCAGAAAAGACGGTGCATCTATGCTAAAACATTGACCGAACTCAGAAAGAAAGAAGCTGAGATTGCAAAGGATCTATGGGATGGCATAGATTATGCCGCAGGGGAAATCACTGTAATTGAGCTAGTTGATCGCTATATCAACCTGCGGCGCAATCTGAAATCAAACTCGTTGCGTGCATATGGGTCTGCAATTAACCGGATACGAGCGAGCGCATTTGGACAGCGGCAGATAAAACAGATCAAGATCTCCGATGCAAAAGCGTGGTTTTTGGAACTGCATGACAGTGGCTTGAAAACAAACACAATAGAAATCATCCAGACTGTTGTCCGTCCGGCCTTTGAGATGGCAGTTGATGACGATATGATAAGAAAGAATCCATTTAAGTTTAAGATGTCGGATATCCTGCCAAATGATGCAAATGTGAGATATGCACTATCAAAAGAGCAACAGCAGATGTTCCTGGATTTTCTTCGGAATTATGGGAATGGAAACTATTATGATGATGTTGTAATCTTGCTAGGGACTGGACTTAGAGTAAGTGAATTATATGGGCTGACTTTAAGCGATGTGAACCTGAAAGACAGGTATCTTGAAATCACGCATCAATTATGCCGGACAGCCAGCAAACCGTACTTCATTACGCCACCCAAAACCAAAAGTGGAATTCGGCGAATTCCGCTAACCGATCAAGTGTATGAAGCATTCTGCCGTGTGATACAGAATCGTAATCCATTCAAGGGAGAGTTTATGATTGATGGACATACCGGTTTTCTTTTTTTGGACCAATACGGTATGCCTAAAGTAGCAATGCACCTCGAAAACTATCTCAGAAATATCCAAAATAAGCATGAGAAAGAAACGCGCACAGCGTTTCCACGTGTTACACCCCATGTCTTACGCCATACGTTCTGCACAAATGCTCAAAAAGCAGGATTGGACGTAAAGAGCTTACAGTACCTGATGGGCCACTCCCATGCGAGTGTAACCCTCGATGTTTACACACATACAGACTATTCTTCCGTGCTCAAAGCATTTGATAATATCGCTGTAAACCTATAAGAGAGCAAACATGTAGCTTACGCCAAAACTTACGCCAATTGCCTCTCAGAATGCGTAGAAATACGTAGACTTATGAGAAATTGGAAGGAGAAAGAAAAGCTGAAAAAATGGCTTGAACGCTGCATTTCTCTACATATCTCTATGCAGCTCTATGGTCGAAATGGACTTGACCATCAAGGGCGGTATGTATTAAAATACGGCCCACAGCCGGCAGACGGGCTTTGTGCCCATTCAGAAAAAAGACGCCCCGCGGCCCCGTTTACGGGCCGCGGGGCGCTTTGCGTTTGGGCGCCCGGCCGTTTTTTTAGCCGGGCTGTTTTTCCGCTTGCCACAGCGGCGTGCCATGGTGTTATAATAATAGAAAGGCTTGTGCATCAGGGGCTCTGCCTGCCGGGCGCGGGCAGAGACGGCCCTGTGCACTGCCCCCAGCAACCAACACAGAAAACCGGCACCCGGCGCGCGCCGGGCGGGGAAAGGAAGGAAGCAGAATGAAGAA
>ENA-OROR01001174-OROR01001174.1-human-gut-metagenome-genome-assembly--contig:-NODE-1174-length-18321-cov-4.276525_pt1 | contig 18321 bp, 13 predicted proteins | sample MGYA00242135_ERZ509060 | MGnify/ENA primary metagenome ERZ509060 (study PRJEB26280, sample SAMEA2338742) | human gut metagenome | biome: human gut; feature: human-associated habitat; material: faeces... | reverse complement strand
CTGCTGGCATTCGTGCCGCCGCTACTGTTGCTTGGGCTGTTGCTCAGGAAGCCACTGGTGCGGTTCAACCAGTGGTATGTAGCCCAAGTCGAGAGCACTAAAGTGCTGAGCTAGTAGGTATTATCCGGGAGTTGCCTACAAACGGCATGGACTTACCACCCTCAGTCTGGCTTTGCCAGCCAGCTCTCGCCAGCGGGAGTGTACGGGAGCATATTTCGAAGAGAAGAGATGACGGAGATGACAGATACGACGGCGACACCGCGCGGTGAGCGCACGCGCGAGGCGACGGATCGCAAGCTCATGCGAGCCACGCTGCAGATTGCAGTGGACCGCGGCATCAGCGGCGTGACCATCGAGGAGGTGGCCCGGCGCTCCGGTGTGGCCAAAACCACGATTTACCGCCGATATCATAATGCCGACGAGCTGCTGCACGAGATCAGCGCGATGTATCTGGCCATCCCGGATCCCGACCCAGTGCCCAGCCCCACGCGTGAGCATTTCACGCAACTATTGCAGCGATTGGTCGATTGGGTGCGCGACAACGACATCGACGTCAAGCGCGTGGGCATTGTGTTGTCCAGCGAGGCCGAGTTCTTCCAGCACATCGTCGACCAGGTGGTGACCCCGTGGCTGGAGCATGTGGGAGCGTTCCTCAAGCAGGGAGTCGCGCAGGGCGTGTTTCGCGAGGACGTTGACGAGAAGTTGCTGTTGTCCACGATTATCGGATCTTTGGTGGCGTATGAGGCCATCGAGGGCAAAGCAATGGACGACGACACCGCCTGGGCCTCGCGCATGGCCGATCTGCTGTGGCCAGCATTGCTGAAGTAGCGGTCTTACTCCTGAATCGAAGCCTCCTGGCGGGCGACTTCGAGGGCTTTGTTGAAGGCGTCGGAGGTCCAACTGGCGCCGGCGACCTTGTCCACTTTGAGGCCCTTCAGAGGTTTACCGTCCACCACGCCGTTAATGGCTTTGGCGAAGTCGTCCTGATGGTTCTTGGAAATCGTGGTGAACGGGTGCCCAATGATATTGACGGTCTCGACGTTGCCGTCCTTGATGGTCAGATGGACGTCGATGGAATCCTCGCCTACCGGGCCGTACTGGCCGTTGATCGAGTAGTTGCCGTCCTTGTAGTTGCCGGTGTCCTTCTTGTCGGACGTGGTGGTGGACGGGTCGTTGTGCGACGAGCTGGAATCGGAGCCGTCGGAGCTATCGGAGCCGTTCGACTGGGATTGCGACTGCTCTTCCTGCGACTTCTCGGTCTCGCCCGAGTTGCCGGCGTACGCATCGTCCATCGGCGTGGCCTCGGATTCGCCGCACCCGGCCAGCAGCGCGCCAGCCACGACCAGTCCGGCCGCCGCCAATGTCGCGGATTTCTTCAACATATTCTTTTCGGTCATATTCACGCTCCTTAAGCCCCCCTCTGACGAGGGGGGCTGTCAGCGAAGCTGACTGGGGGAGAGACCATCAGCTTGCCATGTATTCCTCACATACTGCTCGATGCCCCTGACGGCCCTACTCCTCGCCGCCGGTTTTCGCGGCCTTGGTGGGGTCAGCGAAACCAATGGCGGTCTCGCCGTTCTGCGCGCCCTCGACCTGTGCACCCGTGGAGGCGGGCTTGCCGCCGGCCGCCTCGTAGGCCTTGCGCGCATCCTCGTCATTCCACTTCTCACCGACGAGCACGCCATGGTTGAGCATGATCTCGCGCTGCGCGCAGCTGGCGACCAGCGCATCGTGGGTGACCACGATAATCGTGGTGCCCTGCTCGTGCAGCTTGCGGAACAGGTCGAGCACGATCTTCTCGTTCTTCTCGTCGAGGTTGCCGGTAGGCTCATCGGCCAGAATCAGCTTCGGGTCGTTGATCAGCGCGCGGGCCACGCACACGCGCTGCTGCTCGCCGCCGGAGAGCTGGCCGGGCAGGTGGTGGGCGCGGTCCTTCAGGCCGACCTTTTCCAGCGCCTCCATGGCCTGCTTCTCATCGACCACCGAATGGTAGTACTGGGCCACCATCACGTTTTCCACGGCGGTCAGGTGCGGAACCAGATAGAACTTCTGGAACACCAGTCCGATGAGGTTCTTGCGCACGTCGGCCAGCTGCGTGGCGTTCAGGTCCTCCAGCTTGCGGCCTTCCAGCTTCACGGAGCCCTTGGAGGGCGTGTCCATGCAGCCAATCATGTTCATCAGCGTGGTCTTGCCTGAACCGGATGAGCCGACGATGGCGAGCCATTCGCCTTCCGGCACGGTCAGATTGAGGTCGTCCACGGCATGCAGGTCGCCGTAGATCTTCGAGATGTGGTCGAGTTCAAGTAGCATGACGTTTCTCTTTCTTTATTCTTCGCGAAGCACGACGGCGGGGTCGATGCGGGTGGCGCGGTGGACGGGCGGGATGGAGGCGACGATGGCGACCAGCGCGCTGAACAGCACGGAAACCAGCGCCAGCCACCAGTTGAATCCGATGGAGCGTTCGAACACCGCCATGCACAGCCAACCGGCGAGTCCGTAGCCGATTGCGGTGCCGATGAGGCCGCCAATCAGGCCGTAGAGCGACGATTCGATGTAGAACTCGGTGCCGATGGCACGCGAGCTGGCACCGAGGGCCTTGCGCAGGCCAATCTCGTTGCGTCGCTGCGAGACGATCGAGCTGATTGTGGTGCCGACGCCGACGAGCGTCAGCACCAGCACCACCAGCGAGACGATCCAGAACAGCGTCTGCAGCATGGTGATGATGCGGGTGTCGGAGGCTGTGATCTTGGTGACCTGCTGTGCCTTGACGTGCATGGAGGTCATGTCGTTGATGCTGGACACCAGGCCTGCGAGGTCGCTGGCGCCGGCCGAATACTCGATGACGTCCACGCCGCGCGTGATGCCGGTGAGCTTGTTGACGTCGGCGTTGGTGGCGTAGATGATCGAGTCTTCGCTGCCGCCGGTGTCCACGATGCCGGCCACGCGGAATTCGGTACCGGAGGTGTCCATGATGTCACTGGAGACACGGCCGTCTTTGGGTTGCTGGTCGATCGAGGAGTTCGACGAAGTGCCGTTGGTGCTGGCGTTATCGGATGCACGGTAGCCGATGGGGATGGCGGAGCCGATTCTCAGGCCGATGGCGTCGGCGATGTCGCGTCCGACCAGCACCTTGCCGTCGGTCGGCCACGAGCCGTCGACCACCCAGTGATGGTTGAGGTTCTTGACCTGCGCCGCATTCACGCCGGCCATCACGTACGGCGAGGCGTTGACGCGCACGTTCTCGTAGCGGTAGGTGGCGTATTTCGCGGAACCCTTGGCCTTGACCATTTCAGTGGTGTGCTGCACCATCGCCTTGTCGATGCCGGCCTTGCCGTCAGCATTGGTCGATTCGGTGGGCGTGACAATCAGGTTCGCGCCGTACGCACGCATCTCCTCGTTCATCTGCTGCGGCACAGCGAGGCAGATCATCGCCAGACAGAACAGTGTGGCTGCGCCGACCAGCGACGCCACCACAGCCATCACCGCGCGCGAACGCCGACGGAACACGGCGCTGAACAGCATTCTGAAGAACATACCGGTGTTGGTCATCGGTTCCCTCCTTCCACACCTACGTAGATAAACTCAGCGACCATGGAGCACCTCCGCGGGCTTGAGATTCAGAATCGAACGAATCGATGAGGCGGACGCCAGCAGCACGGTGACAGCCAGCAGCACGAACACCAGCACGAACACCATCGGCCGCATCGTAATGCCGGAACCGAACACCACCCGGCCTATCAGCTGGGCCACGCCGGAACCGAGCAGCGCGCCCACAATCGCGCCCAGCAGCGAGATTGCCGCCGTTTCGGCCAGCATCAGGCGGGATACCGCGGCATCGGTGGCACCGAGCGCCTTGAGCAACGCCAGCTCGCCCGACCGTTCGCCGATCGAGGCGACCATCAGGTTGGCCACGGCCACGGCTGCGGCGATCAGGCTCAGCACGGTCATCAGAATCATCACGGCCTGCGTCTTTTGCAGCACATTGCCCTGCAACGCGGCCACCTGACGCACCTGCTTGGCCACCGCGCCCGGAATCACCTCTTCGATCTGATAGGCGATCGAGCTCGGGTAGGCGGTGCAGTACCAGGTCTCCCATTCCTCCTGGCTCAGCGCGGCCGGGTTCGCGGCGGCCTTACGGGCCAGGTCGTTCTCCGGCGTGGTCAGGGCCTTGACCTCGATTTTGTCGACCGAATCGGGCAGGTCGGCGAGTACCTGGGCCGTGGAGGAGGCGATGTAGAGCGAGCCGTTGTCCTCGTCGCCGGAATCGTAGACACCGGTGAGCTTGATTTTCTGCTCGTTCTTCTTGCCTGAGGCGGTGGTTTTGTTGAGGGTGATGGTGTCGCCGGTGGTCACGCCGAGTTCGGAGGCCAGCGTCTTGCCGATCACGCCCTGGTCGGAATCGTCTTTGGGCCACTTGCCGTCCAGCTGCCACCACGAGCGCATGCCTTCCACGCCCACGACGGTAGTCTCGCCGGTGGAGATCTTGAGGTTCTTGTTGAACCACGTGCCGACGACCGGCACGTTGGTACCGTTCACCGTGGCGTGGATGTTGAGCTGCGGCGCGAAGCTGGTGATGTTGAACGACCAGAAGATCGTCTTGATCTTGGCCGCGTCCGACTCCTTCAGAAAAGCGGTCGGGTCGCTGGTGGACGTCGCGCCGCCCGACTCGGTGTTGTACAGGTCGGAAACGACCGCATCCGCCTTGGGCTGCACGGTGATGTTCGAACCGTAGGTGGACAGCTCGGCGTTGAGCTTGTCGCCCACGTCGAACACGACGCCCAGCATCGATACGGACACGGTCGCCGACAGGCATACGGTCAGCGCGATAAGCAGGCGCCGGCGCAGCTGTCGGGTGAACGAGCGAGTAATCATGCGCAGAAAGAACATGATTCTTGTCTCCTGCCTGACTCACCGGAAGTGGGCGCTCAGCGCGTCCAGATCCGTAGTTTGAATGGTGATCTTGCCGTGGCCGGTCTTGTACGGGAATGGTATCGGGTTGCAGCCACCCTTGAAGCCGATGGTCGCCAGGTTGATGGCCACCTCGCACTTCTTGCAGATGATCTTGCCGTCCTTCTCGTAGTAGCCAGCGTCGCCGCAGTTCTCGCAGGCGTCCAGGCCGATGCCGTACGCGCCACCGTTCTTTCGGATGATGATGAAGCGCATGACGGTGCCGTCCTTGGCCTTGTATTCGAAGCGGTGCAGGTGGCCGTCCTCGACCTGGCTGAAGGGGATGGTGGCCACGCCGTCCTTGAGCGAGTAGGCTTCCGGCGGCGAAAGGGTGATGGTCTGATGGGTCGCGGCAACGCCCACGGTCAGGGTTGCTGTGACGCCGATGGCTGCGATAAGGCTCCACACGGCAGCGGCGATGGCGTGGCGGCGGAATACCTTATGCCGGCGCAACGTGGCCTCGTTGGCTCCCGGCACATCATGGGTTTTCATACGGAAACCGGCCACGATGGAGGCCACGGCGGGAATCAGGAACACCAGCGCCTGCGCCATAATCATCGTGGAGTTCTGGTTGATGGACCAAGCCAGCGCCACGAACATCGTATGGTTCATCGGGAAGCCTCGCGCCTGCAGAATCTGGGCAAGACCAGTGAAGTGTTGAATCAGCAGAATCACCATCATGGCCGCGACGGCCACGGTGAACGCCCAGCGCACGGCAGTGGTGCGCATCGTGCGGAAGATGGCGGCCACAATAATGGACATGGCCACGCCAAGCAGGAAACCAAGAGCGCGCAGCAGCATGGCCGAAGTGAATGCGGTCTCCCCTGGTTCCACCCAGATGGTGAGCTGCAGAATCACGTCCGGCAGCGCGTAGAACAGGGTGAGCGCGATGTCGATGGCGGCCACGGCGTTAGCGATGTGCATGAACACCTTGTGCTGCTGCCAATTGGTGGTGATGCGGCGTGCGAACACCACCACGACGATGGTCAGGATGTCGGCAATGATCGCGCACCACAACACCGGGTAGTTGACGAACGTGCGCTGATTGATCACGGCCGAGGCGCGCAGGCCGGCGAATACGATGGCGGCGATCAGACCGACGATCAGGCCGATGAGACGCCAATGCGAGCTTATCGGCTTATCTCGCCCCTCGCCGACCGTGAGCATCACGCTCAGGCTCATCACCAGCAATGCGGGGGCCAAAGTGCCCGGCATCACTGCCACGAATTGTTCAAGCATTCGCGTCCTTTCTCTGTTCACCTTAGGCTCCCCTCTCTGAGGGGAGCTGTCCGCGAAGCGGACTGAGGGGAGTTTTAGACCGTCCTAAGAATTATCTCCCTAAAGCGGCGTAAAGCCCCCTCTGACGAGGGGGCTTTCTGCTTAGTCAATCACCACTGGCGAGGAGTGTAATCCCAGTTGTCGAAGGTGACCTCGATCGGCTCGGTCCAGAAGTGGCCCTTGACGCCGGTCTCCGGGTCAACGTGCAGCATCCAACCCTTGGAGGCCGGGGATTCGATGGAGAGCTTCAGCTGGTAGGTGCCAGCCTTGTCGAGCTTGACGTTGGCGCCGTAGTGCGGGCCATCGGAAGCGTTCATCTGCATGAAGGTACCGGAGGTGGCGGTGCCGCCCTCGACTTCCTTGCCGGTGGACTTATCGATGATGGTGTAGTTCACGGTCAGATCCGGCACGAAGTCGCCCTTGCCGTAGCCGAGCTCGGTGCCCTTCTGGTTGGCATGGATGTCGGCCTCGAGGTGGAAGGAAGCGTCAGCAGCCTTCAGGCCCATGGAAGACGGCTCCATATCGATCGGCTGAAAGTACACAGCGCCCACGGTCAGCGGGCCGGCGTCCTGATCCTGCTCTTCAGCAGTACCGGACGGGCCAACCGGAACCTCTTCGAAACCGGCGCCGGAATCGGAGGAAGAATCGGAGGAAGAGGAGTCGGAAGACTGGGAGGAGGAGTCAGCCTTAGTGTCGGATGCGGAGTTGGTGGAACCGCAGGCAGCCATGGACACGGTCATGGAACCGGCGAGCAGCAGGCCGAGCAGAGCGGCCAGTTTCTTGTTCTTCATCATTGTTATTCCTTTTCTCTATCTCTGGTGAATTAGGATTCACGCTTAGATAATTGCAATTATTCAGTTATGAGATAAGTGCGGCGTGGGCTGGAGGAATTGGCATCGATCCGAGGCCGTGCCGCAAGTCTGTCAGTTGTCTGCAGTTATGGGAGGAAACGGACGAGCTAGACGGGCTACGCCTTCACGGCCGGGACCTCGGCAGTAGCCTGCGCCTTCAGCTTGCGCTGCTTGATGAAGCCGACCACAAACAGCGCGATAACCGCAACGGCTGCGATGGCCTGCGCCACTAGGCATTCGACGTACGGGTAGAGGCCAAGCCAATCGTTCGTCGGCACACCGTTCAGGTAGAAGGCGGGCAGCAAGTCGCCCTCGATCAGCGAGTGGACGCCGCCGCCGGCGAACACCACCACCAGCACAGACATCAGAATCGAAGTGACCAGGAAGAACGGACCAATCGGAATCTTCACGGAGGTGAAGCGGAAGAGCAGGAAGATGCCGACAAGCACCACTGCGGCGGTCAGACCACCGATCCACATACCGCGAGTATCGCGGCTCATCGTGTAGATGGACTCGTAGAAGATCACGGTTTCAGCGCCTTCACGGAACACGGCGAGGAAGCTCAGCATAGCCAGCGAGACCACGGTTTTCAACGTCACGTTGTCGGCACTTGCGGCGGCATCAGCCACAGCAGCCTCGGTCTTCTTGCGAATGTAACGGTTCCACGCTTCCACGCTGGACTTGTTCAGCATCCAGTTACTCGTCCACAGCAGCATGCCCATGGCGATCAGTGCGCAGGTGCCTTCCATGATCTCCTGAATCGGGCCGGAGCCGCCGAAGGCGAACACGAAGATCACAGCCACCAAGCCGGCGCCGAGCAGACCGACGAGCACACCCAAGTAAATCCACTTGACGAAGCGCTTGTTATCGGACTTGACCAAGTAGGCGACGATGGCTGCAACCACCAGCAGAGCTTCAAGACCCTCACGGATAAGCACGAGGAACGCCTGGCCGGAGGAGCTGGTGACCAGCTTGGTGAAACCGTCTTCCTTATCGGCGGCACCACCGTCAAGAATGCCGGCGTCCTTGATCAGCATGGCCTTGAGGTCGTCGATCAGCTTCTTGGTGTCTTTCAGGGATGCGCCGGCGTTCATGGACTTGCGGCACATCTTGAACTGGTATTCCACCTGCGAGACGCGGTTGCCGCTGATGGCGTTCATCACGTTCTTTTCGAAGCCGAGCTTCTCGTAATACTGGTAGTACGCGTTGTTCACGAGCGTGGCGCCCTTGGCACCATCACCCTTTTCGTAAGCTTTGTATGCATTGTCGAGAATCGGGGTCATTTCGTTGGCCACGTCGGTCCATGAACGATTGCCCTTGCCCGGGTTCTTCTTTTTCTTGGCGTCGAGCTCCTTGCGCTCTTTGGCCAGCTGCGCCTGCAGCGCTTCGGCGTACGCCTTCGGCTTGGCGAGATCGGCGTTGGCGTCGAGCTGCTGGGCCGTGGCGTCAAGATCGGCGGTCAACGCATCAATCTGCTGAGCCAGTTGATCGTCGTTGCCAGGCGTGTAGGAAAGATTCTGAACGCTTTGGAATGCCTGCTGTTGGGCGAGCTGCTTGTCCGCGCCAATGGTGTCGTGCACGACCGCGGTGAAGTTGGAGGCCACGTAAATCTTGTTGTACGCGCCCATGAAATCGGAGGTGGCGCCAGCGGTGTTGCCATCCTTGTACGTCTTAAGACCGCTGTTCAGCTGCTTGTCCATCGCCTTGGAGACTTCGGCCCAGGTGGCGTAGTCAACGCTGGACGAGCTTGATGAACTGGACGAGCTGGTGCTGCTGTCGGCGAAGGCCATCGGAGCCGTGACTGCAGGAGCCACAGTGGCGATGACCATGGCGAACAGAAATACAATCGCAGCCAGGACTCGCAGCTGCCTCACGCTGGTGTGTTCAACGGACCGAAGAGCAGCCTGGGCGCGACGAACCATGCCTATCCCTCTCTCTCTGCGCGGCTAAGTAATCAAAAACCAACTACTCAATATAAAGAAAAACTTTTTTGAGGAACAGTCTTGATTTTTTAGGATTTAAGAGGTATTAGGCACTGTTTTTCGATCAATTATTACCGCAGATTGTCTCAATATTCGATATTATCCCGCTCACAGCTGGGAGACTTCCCGAATTATGAACTCCCCGCGACTGGCCACTCCCCATCCCTCATATTGCATGACCAACTGTTTCACCAAGGTTCATAGCCTAAAACCACTATGTTGCATCACGGCAAGAGGCTGGCAATAATTCACGCGATGGCATGCGCATGTTCATTCTGGTTTGCCTCGGGTTTGCTCTGACTTGCCTTGAGTCGCCTTGATTTGCACTGGTTCATCCCCCGGTGAGATCACCTGTTGCACACGCCGTACGAACGACCTGCACATCAGCGCAGGCACTCATTGGTGATCCTTGTCCACAAAGCGACACGCCGCAGCCGGCACTGAATGTGCATTTATCCGAAAGCTGTGGTAGCTTATTCGAGTTGCCTACGGAGCTTGCTTCTAGCAAGCACTGCAGTGCATGGAGGATTCGCCTAGTGGTCTATGGCGCACGCTTGGAAAGCGTGTTGGTGTAACAGCCTCACGAGTTCGAATCTCGTATCCTCCGCCATCAGGGTTTTGGCTTTTGTCAAAACCCTTTTGTTATCCGCACCCACATGCATATACGCAGCGGTCCAAATATGTGCACAATCGTGCACATTCACTGTTTTTGCAGTGGCGTGGCATGGCACATATTCCGAGACGACCGAATTCCCACAATTTTCGTGCCACAACAGCGCATAAAAACACGAAAATGCGATTACGTGGCACATCCGAATGCCACATGAGCGCAAAATAGCCAATATTGCGCTCATGTGTACAACTTAGAGCACCCGAATACTTCCTCGCACACCCGTCGATTTGCGTAATACGCGATTGCGTGTATTGTTGTGCAAGCCGTTCAACGGCCCTAAGCCGTGCGCACATTATCGCCCCGATAGCTCAGTGGTAGAGCACTTCCTTGGTAAGGAAGAGGTCGTGAGTCCAATTCTCACTCGGGGCTCTCAATCACCACTCGATGCCGTACTCGGCATACATATACATATCGTACTGGTACTCACTGCTGTAGTTCAGGTCGTTCTGATGTGCTTCATGATGGCTGTTATCTGACTGCATAATCATTCCTTTTCCTAGCCTCATCGGTATTACGACCAGATATAGCGAAATCGCGTTACCGAACTATGCGCGTTCAGCGAATCGCAGGTGAACTCATAGCGAACTGTTGCACGCACTCCGCATGCGAGCGCAGACTCATTGACATATACCGTCCGGCACACACTTCATAATGTGCAAGGCCGCGCGCCAGCTATTGAATACCGCCAAACAGCAAAGGAAAGCCTCTCCCACCATGACCTCACACCTTGCCGAAGCAGGACGCACACTGATTCCCCGCAAGGATGATCGGTACGGTCTGCTTTCCCCAGCTCTGGTTATTCTCACGTTTGTCGCCGGACTGGTGGATGCGTTAAGTTACTTGGCACTCGGTCATGTATTTGTGGCCAATGTGACCGGCAACATTGTGTTCCTTGGTTTTGCATTCGCCCACGCGCAGGGCTTCGTCTGGTGGACTTCGGCGCTCACGCTGGCCACGTTCATGATTGGTGCGTTCATCGGCGGACGCATTATTCATTACTTTGGCGCCAACCGCGCGCGCCATCTGCTGGTGTCCACGTCAATCCAGCTGGCTTTTGTGGCAGCTGCGCTCGTCGGCATTTATCTGCTCAATCAGTTTGCGCCTGAACCGTCGATGGGTGGCACTGATGCTTCAGCCATCGCCCGCACGGCACAGCCCAGTCTGAACTTCCCAACTGCTCGGCATATTGATTTGCATATTATTCTGCTGATTGTGCTGCTCGCACCGGCTATGGGCATTCAGAATTCCACTGCTCGTAAGCTTTCGGTGCCAGATTTGCCCACGACTGTGTTGACGATGACGTTAACTGGGATTATCGCTGACACTTCGGCGCATGGTCATGGGCAGTCCAAACTTGGCCGGCGCGCGATTGTAATGCTGGCTTTGGCGCTCGGTGCTTTGACTGGAGCCACGCTGCAGACGCGCGGTCATGAGGACGTTATTTTGATGGTGATGATCGTCTGTCTGATTGCGGTCATTGTGATGATGATCCCCCATGTGCATTCCGATGCCCGCTGGGTGACCGGAAAACACTGATTCATACAAAAACGGCCGGCGCTGGGCATTGCTGACCGGCACCGGCCGAGATAATAAGGAGTGCTCCTTATGTGGTCGCGAACCTTACGGTTTCATGATCACATCTGCTCGCGATTGCGGCGGTAGGCGATTGCGGCGCCGGCACCGGCCAGCAGCAATCCGGCCACAGCAATCGTGACGACATTGGCACCCGTGTTGGAGACGACATTGCCATCACCCTTGGCAGCGGTACGCTTCACCAAGCCGGCAATTGCCTTCTCGAGAGCCTCGCGAGCTGCGTCGACCTGCTTCTGCGTGGCGTTGCTGTTGTCGGAGACCTCACGGGCCTTCTTCAGCGCGGCGCGCAGAGCGTTGGCGGAGTCGTCGGTGTAGAGACCCAGGTTGATGGCGGCGGCCTTGTTGATGGTCGCGTTCAGAGCAGCCTTGTCCACCACGCCCGGTTCCGGATTCGGCTTCGGCTCGGTGGCAGCTTCCAGCTTGGAGATGGCGTCCTGAAGAGCGCTCAGTGCGGTATCCACATCCTGCTGGGTGGCGTTCTTGTTGTCGAGCACCTGCTGTGCAGCCTTCAGTGCCTCGGCGAAAGCTTCCCACGAGTTGGTCGTGTAATCGGCCTTCTCGAGCTTGCTTGCCTTGTTCACTGCAGTCTGCAGGTCGGTCTTGTTCACCTCAACCGGGCCTGGACCAGGCTCCTCACCGGTCTTCTCGAGACCAGCGATAGCGGATTCGAGGTTCGTCAGCGCCAGAGCCACATCGTAAGCGGTGGCCTTATCGTTATCCGCCACGGCCTGTGCAGCTTCGCGGGCCTTGACCAGAGCAGTCCAGCTTTCAGCCGTGTAGTCGGATTCCTTAAGACCGTTAGCCTTGGCGATGGTGTCGTTGAGGTCGGTCTTGTCCGGAGCGACAGTCTCTTCCTCAACCTCGCGGTCCGTGGTCAAACGCAGTTCGGCAGCGGATGCGAACTTGTTGGCCTGGGAGTCGCTCTGGCCTGCGGAAGACCGGACGGTCAAGCGTACGGCGGTCACATTCTCGACGGCGTCGAAGCTGGCCTTCTGCCACATGGTGGTGGTGGAGAACTCAGCATCGGTGACGACATCCTTGGTGGTGCCATCCGCCAGAGTGAGCGTGATCTTGTAGCCCTTGATCTTGCCGTTGGCGTTCATACCTCCGGAGCGCGGCAGGTAGCGCAGGCCGTTGATGGTGGTCGGTTCGTTGAGGTTGAACTGATACCATGCGGTGCCGTTGCCGACTGCGTTCTCGCTCCAGCTGGTGTGCCAGTGGGTGCTGTCGTTGCCATCCTGTGCCAGATTGGCCGGGCCTTCGCTCGGCAGGCCTGCGGTAGGCTCTTCGCTGCCCGTGGCCACGGTGTAGCCACCCAGCTCATCGGAGCCGTCAGCTGCCACGTCGTACTTGTCGCTGCTCTCGTTGCCGGGAGCGGTCTTCATGTACTCGTCGAGGGCCACGAGAATGTCGTATGCCTTGGTGAAGTCCTCAGCGGTTGCGCCATTCTTGTTGATGAGCACGCGAGCCTTGACCAAGGTGTCCTGATACTGCTGCCATGCGGCATCGGAGAGCTCAGCACGCTTGGAATCGTACTTGCCGCGGATTTCCTTGACCTTGTCCTGCGCTTCGGCCTTGGTGCGGGTCTGGGACTCGATGCGCTCGATCTTCAGGTTGTCGAGCACGAAGTCCTTGTATCCGCCGAAGTCCTGTGCATTGCCGGTGGAACCCTGCAGATCAGGTGCGGTTGCGGTCGAGTAAATACCGAACCAGGAATCGCCGTTGACGCCACCGGTCAGCTCGAACTCGGCCTTGCCGGTCTCACCCAGAGCCTTCTTCAGGTTGGTCAGCTTCACGCTGCCGGCAGAGTATTCACCCTGGCCCACAGCGATGGCGTAGATGTCATCGGAACCGGACTGGTAGTCGAAGCTCACCTTGTACTTGGCACCCGCCTCGAACTTCACGTTCTGCGGGATCGTCTGGTAGACCAGCGTGCCCTTCTGGGTCAGGCCGTTAACCTTCACAGACCAAGTGCCATCGAGCACATCGTCCATCTTCTTGACATCCCAACCGGCCTGCGTGAACGGAGCATGCAGCTCGGAGAGGTGGATGCGGTTGTCCTCAACGCCTTCGGAACCGGAGACCACGAACGGCCAGATGCCCTGGGCGTTGTTTTCGAATCCGTTGGTGAGGGACTTCAGCGTGCCGTCCTTCTCATAGGTGATGCCGGAGTACTGGTTCTCCACGATGCGCACATCGTCGAAGTAGGTGTGTGCTCCGTCGGTGCTCTTGTGAGACAGGGTTACCGTGGCATCGCCGTTCTCAGGCGCGGTGAAGAACACGTACATGTTCTGGAAGTAGCTGGAGCCATTTTCCGTATTGCTGTTCGTGTTGTGGCCGTATGCCTTGATGTAGTTCTTGGCGATGGACTTGCCGGTGGAGTTGGTGGCCAGCACCTTGCCGCCGCTGGTTACGGTGACGGATGCATCGCCGGTGGAGCGGTTGTCGACGCCAACATACAGCGCGTACTTCTGGCCAGCCTTGAGATCGGTCAGACGCTGGGAGACATCGACCTTGCCGGTCAGGCGCAGCATGGCGTTGTTGTCGCCTTCAACTTCGGCCTTGCCGGAGCCGCTGACGGTCCAGTTGTCGGTGAGGGTGTTGGAGCCGCCGTTGAAGCCGGCGTCTACCACATGCATGCCTTCGCTCCAGTTGACCTGGATCTGCTTGGCTTCGCCCTTGTACACCACGTACGGGGTTTCGGCATCAGCGGTAAGCGTCACCTTGCCGCCGGAGACGGCAACGGTCTGCTCGTTGGTCTTGCCCTGATCGGTGAGCTGGTACACCTTTACGCTGGAGAGGTTCTTCCAGCTGTCCGGCAGCGTCCAGGCGGTGGTGCCGCCCTTGGTGTTCCAGTGGTAGAGCTTCTGCTCGGAATCCTTGACCAGCTTGCCGGTGGAGGAATCCCACAGCCACGGCAGCAGGTAGGACTCGTCACCAGTGGAGGAACCATCGCCTGCGGAGACAGCACCGGAAGCCACCATCACGCCGTTGAAGGTGATGGTGCGCTGGCGGTAGGCTGCGCTAGAGGTGTCGTTGGAACCACGGGAGACTACTACAACGTTGCCGTTGGAATCCTTCAGGGTAATCTGCTCGTTGCCGTTGTTCGTGTTCGGGTCGGACACGGCAGCGGCATTGCCATTGTCGGCGGTCAGCAGCGGGTTGTTGACCCAGCGGGTCACCTTGAAGTGCTGGATGAACTTAGTGGACACATCATGGGTGTACAGGTTCTTGATGTAGGCGGCATAGTCGTTGCGGCCCTGCCAGCCTTCGAAGTCCTTCATGTTGTAGCCGCCGAGCAGCGGGGCGTTGGCAGCGCCGCCGTATTGCGGGTAGTCGCCAACCCAGCTGTCCTTCTGGTGGTTGCGCAGGAAGCGCATCACTTCGGAGTTCTCGCCCTTGGAGGTGTAGCCGCCGTAGGTCAGATCAGCTGCCCAGTGCTGGAAGGTGGAGTCGTACTCGTTGCCGGAACCCCATTCGGTGGTCATACGCCAGCCGTTGTCGTTGATCATCTTGCTCATCTTGCGGGTTTCCCAAGAATCTTCCGAACCGGAAGAAGTCAGGTTGCCCCACACATCGAGGTAGATGAAGTCCATGTTGTCGCCGACTTCCTTGCTGAGGTCAGCGAAACGGCTTACACGAGAACCGGATGCCAGATCGTAGATACCGTCGATGCCGACACCCTGATCAAGCCAGTTCCAGCCATACCTCAGGCCGCCTGCAGAGTTGCGGCGCACCATGTCCTCGCTGAAGGCCTTGGCTTCCGGATACATTTCGGAGGCGTTGACGTGCACACCGAAGCGAGCGCCATACTTGGAGCCCTCTTCCATCATGGTGTTCATGTCGTCGGCGCCGCCGAGACGCTGGCCGATATCGCCGTAGTCCGGGTGGCCGGAGTCGTGGCCTTCATTGCCGTAGCCCTTGAGCAGCACGGACTGGCCGAGGCCGTCGGTGTTCAAGGCCACCTTCTTGACGTTGTCAAGCGTGGTGAGGAACGGGTTCTGCGCCTGGGAGCCGAAGTTCATGGCGATACGCCATGCCACCAGTTCGGGAACTTCCTCGGACTTGTACGGGTTGTTCATGATGTCGCGGTAGGCGATTGCGCCATCCTGCCAGTTGACGGCACCGTCTTCGTTCTCGTCGCCGGCGATGGCCACGGCCATCTGCGGCAGAGCGGTTTCGGCCACGGTGTACTTCTTGCCCTTGGAATCGGTGACCGTGCGGTGGTAGTACCACGGAGCGCTGGCCAGGCCCAGGGAGGTGGCGTCACCAGTCTGCTGGGTGGTGGCGTAGACACGCGTGTTCTGGCTGCCGCCGCGCACAGGAGCCGCCACATAGGTGCCATCGTGCTCGGAGTTGCTCCACAGGCCGGCACTCAGGCCAGCACCGGAGATGAAGCCGTAGGTGTAGTCGCTATCGGTGACGTTAGTATCTTCGGTCACTGCGAAGTTGGTATCGCCAGGCTTCTGCGTGTTGGAAGACATACGAGCACCAGTGAATTGGGCATTTTCCTGGCTGGAACGCACGGAAACGAGACTCTGGTTCGGGAAGGACAGCGTCTGGATGGCGTTCTCCTCCACACCGTTGCCCTCAGGAATGCCTTCGGACAGGTTGTTCTTGATCTTGGTGACGTTGAGGTGCAGCTGGTTGGCCTTGACCGTGATCTGAACGGTGATCACCGCGTCAATCTTCTTGGCCTCATCCTTGACCTTCAGCGTGTAGGTGGCCTCGGTGTCGGAAACCTTCTTGAAGGTCACGTCGTCATCGCCCAGTTCGATGTTGGTGCCGTTGATTTCAACGGTGCGCACATCCTTGGACTGGCCGTACATCACCTTGCCGTCGGTCATCGTGTACTGCAGCACAGAGGGGAAGTTCTTCTTAATCTGAACTTCCATCTTCTTGGTCTTCAGCGTTTCGGAGGCGACCTGAACGGTTTTGTTCAGGGTGATGGGATCGATGGCAAGATCCGCGCCGGAGACCGTCACCTGCTGGGAGACGTCCTCATAGCCTTCCTTGGCAATCGAAAGCGTGTGTTCGCCTTCTTCAATGTCGGCGAAGGAGAAGGTGCCATCTGCACCGGTCTTCACCTTGGTCTTATCCAAACGCACTGTTGCGCCTTCAATGGCAGCGCCTTCAGCGTCCACAACCTTGCCGGAAACCGCGTGCTTGGCGGCTTCGACAACCTCCGGGAAGTCCTTGATGTACACGTCGGTGACCTGGTTCAGCCCCTTCCAGGAGCCGGCCTTGATGGCAAGCTTGTTGGAGAGGTTCGTCATTGCGGAGTAATCGACATCGAATGCCTTCTGGCCATCCACGGTCAGTGTGGCGACCCTGGCGTCGGTCCAGGAGACCTGAATGTCGTGCTCTTCGTTGGCGCTCGGAGCAGCGATACGAGCACCGCTGTACCAGCTGCCGCTACCGCCACCGGTGTAGGTCTGCCAGAACCAGCCGCCTGAATCGTAGCCGATGAACAGGCCGCTGCCCGGGTCGTTGTAGCCCAGGTAGAAGCCGAAGCGGTTGGCGGAGCCTTCCTGCGGGGATTTGATGGTGGCGTGGAAGGAGCCGGCCTTGGAGAAGTCGTAATCTGTGCCCCATACGGCTACTGCCGGCCAGTTGTTGCTGGAGCTGGGGTTCGCTGCCGCATTACCGTTAGAGGCAGTGGACTTGAGGTGCAGCCAACCGTTTGCCATCTCCAGGATTTCGCCGCCCTGAGCGATGTTGGAATCAATAGTCCAGCCTTCAACCGCATCGGCTTGTGCGGAAGGAGTCTCGGAAGCAGTTGCAGAATCAGAAGTATCGTTGATTTGCTGAATCTGACTTGCCAAAGTCTGCAAGTCAGCATCAGACAGGGGCACTGCGAACGCAGTACCTCCCCCGCTGCCCATGCAGGTTAAGGCTAACGCTGTTGCCAGCGCAGCCGATATAGTCTTCTTCTTTTTCATTAACTATATTTTCCTTAATCTCTTCTTCGAGGTGAAGCAGATGCCTTCTTCATTGAAGAATACGCATTCGCAATTACGATAAGACACTTTACAAGAAGCTATTCTTAATAGCAATCTCAGCAAATACGGAGAATCGCCACATATTTGACATTGAATTACAACGTGAGTGAAATCACAAAACCCAATAAACGACTACGTTGTTAACCTTCACATCTATATTCGCATCATCGCGACACGCGCAGGGAAAAACTGCGCAAAAAAAGTAAGACGAATTTACCTGCATTCGACGCAATCAATGCAGCAGCATTACAGCAGCAAGCCGATTGAGCAAAATAGCAAAAGCCGCCTTGCGCAACCGCAAGACGGCTTTGACGACAATGGTGAGGCTGTGCTCGCTTACTTCTTGGAAGCGTTCACGGCATCCACAGCCTTCTGCAGCGATTGAGTATAAGCCTTGTACCAATCAGCCTGCTCGTTGAGCTTCGCAGTAGCGGACTTGAAGCCGGCAGTGTCGTCAGCTACGCAGCCTTCGTATACCGGCAGTTCCACGCTCAGTTCCTTGTTGAGGGCGTCCAGCGTGGAGGCATCCTTTACATCCTTCTTGGTGAGCGCAGCAGCTTCGGAAGCATCGCCATTGACCAAGTTGTTGTAGTCATTAGTGGCGTTGCGCACATTTTCGGAAGCGGCGGCGCAAGCGGCGACTGCATTGTTGTACTGAGCATCGGAGTAGGCGCGGAAGCCGAACACACCGGCCACGACGATAATGGCCACGACCACCACGGCGATAATGGCGACGGCCGCCTTAGACATGTGCTTCTTCTGAGCGCCTTCATTGCTTGCATTGTTGGCGTTGTTTGCCGGTACAGCCTGCTGCCCAGCGGACATACTTCGATCTCCTTCGTTCTCGTACTTTCATACACACGTATGCGCTCTTAGCGCTCTTATGCGCACTCATATGCAGGGAAGTCGCTTTTCAAGCGGCTACTTCCCTGAAAACAAAAAACCCTCGCATTCCGCGAGGGTCATTGGCTGGGATGCCTGGACTCGAACCAAGA
>ENA-OROR01001168-OROR01001168.1-human-gut-metagenome-genome-assembly--contig:-NODE-1168-length-18377-cov-10.454699_pt1 | contig 18377 bp, 17 predicted proteins | sample MGYA00242135_ERZ509060 | MGnify/ENA primary metagenome ERZ509060 (study PRJEB26280, sample SAMEA2338742) | human gut metagenome | biome: human gut; feature: human-associated habitat; material: faeces... | reverse complement strand
GAAGGATTTGACAATGCTTTGATTGAAAAACTAACAGGAATCCTTCTACATTAGAATTACATACAGAAAAACCTCTTTGTATGCTACTATACGAAGAGGCTTTTTTATTTGTAAGAAGAAAGGTAAAGTGATATAATCGAACAGAAATGAGGGGATTGCATGGATAATAAAAAGGGAAGTGTTTCGCATGTCTTGCATACTAGATACCATTTCAAGTATAAATTAGTAGTGGAAGGTATTTTATGCGGTGCTTTTGCAGGGATGATTGCGATTGTGTATCGCATACTTTTAAGTAGTTGTGAACAGTTTTTAAGTTTCTTGTCTATTTATATAAAGGAACATGTTTTTGCTTTTATACAATGGTTTGTGGTACTTATTTTGTTAGGACTTTTAGTTTCGTGGTTATTAAAAAAAGAACCGTTGATTGGAGGAAGTGGAATACCGCAGGTGGAAGGAGAAATGCTTTCTTTTCTTGATCAGAAGTGGTATACAATTCTTTTGTATAAAATTATTGGCGGGTGTGCAAGTGCGTTTGCAGGACTATCACTGGGAAGAGAAGGACCTAGTATACAGCTGGGTGCTATGGCTGGAAAAGGGATATCTCGCATTTTTCATCGAATACGTATGGAAGAGAAACTGCTTCTCACATGTGGTGCGGCGGCGGGATTATCAGCTGCTTTTAATGCTCCTTTGGCAGGAGTGATGTTTGCATTGGAAGAAATACATAGAAATTTTAGTCCTTCTGTATTAATTTGTGTTATGTGTTCCTCTATTACCGGTGATTTCTTATCTAGAAATGTATTTGGGCTTGGACCTGTTTTTCATTTTGCAATAGAAAAGACCTTGCCTTTGCATATGTATGGATGGATTCTTATTCTTGGTATTTTAATGGGAATTTTAGGTGTTGTATATAATGCAGCAACTTTAAAAGTACAGGATATATATGAGAAATTCTCTTTTGTTAAACCATGTTATCGTATTCTGTTTCCATTCTTATTGTCAGGAATTTTGTTATATTTTGTACCTGTTGTTCTTGGTGGTGGACATTTCATGATAGAATTGTTAAGTGAAAGAACACTTTCTTTATCGATTTTGTTTGGGCTTTTGATGATTAAGTTTATGTTTTCGCTTTGTTGCTTTGGAAGCGGAGCGCCAGGAGGAATTTTCTTTCCTTTGCTAGTTCTTGGTAGCTATGCGGGAGCAATCTTTGCTACTTTCTTTATTCAATATGCAGGTATGGATTCGACGTTTTTATCTAATTTTATTATACTGGGTATGGCTGGCTTTTTTGCGGCAATTGTCAGAGCACCAATTACAGGTATTATTCTGATTGCGGAAATGTCAGGGACACTGCAGCAATTGCTTCCACTGGTTGCTGTTTCCTTTGTTTCTTATATAGTAGCAGATGCCTGTCGCAGCAAACCGATATATGAAAGCCTGTTAGAACGTCTTTTAATAAAAAATGGTGTAAATCTGGATAGTTTTCATGGAGAAAAACATTTAGAAGAATTTGCAATTGAATTAAATAGCTTTGCCTGTGAGAAAAAAGTATCTGAAATTTCATGGCCAAAGCATTGTCTTTTGGTAAGTATTTGCCGAAAAGAAAAGGAATTGATTCCTCGAGGAGACACAAATTTATATACAGGGGATATTCTTGTTGTATTGATGGATGATGAGGATACCCCCTACATACGACATCAGTTTAAAAAAATATGCAGCAATGAAAAGTGATATCTATGATAAGATATCCTTTTTTTTCTAGTCAAAAAAACAAATTTTTACTACCAAATTAAAAGTAAATGGTCTATAATGGTGGTATAAAGTAGCAGAAAGTGGTTGATAGTGGAGGTAATGGTATGTTCATGGGAGAATACGCACACAATATAGATAAAAAAGGGCGTATGATTATCCCTGCAAAGTTTCGCGATGAACTTGGTGAAAAAGTGATCATTACCAGAGGGCTGGATGGGTGTTTAAATGTATACACCCAGCAGCAATGGGAAATCATATATGAACAACTGTTAAAACTGCCTGCTACAAAAAAAGATGTTCGTTTATATGTTCGTAAAATGACGAGTAAGGCTGCAGAATGTGAGATTGACGGGCAGGGAAGAGTATTGCTTCCATCTTCCTTGATTAAATTGGCAGATTTGGTAAAAGAATGCATGGTTATTGGTGCTGGAAATCATGTGGAAATCTGGTCAAAAGAGCGCTGGGAACAATTTGATGAAGATGGCGAAGAAGTATTTGAAGATATTGCGGAAAATTTAACGGAGTTTTTATTATGATGAAACATTATAGTGTATTGTTAAATGAGTGTATTGAAGGTCTTTCAATTCAAGAAGATGGCATCTATGTAGATGGCACTTTGGGAAGAGGAGGACATAGCAGTGAAATTTTAAAAAGAATTCCTAAGGGACATCTGTATGCCTTTGACAGAGATATTAGCGCTATTAAAGAATCTACTCCTCGCTTGCAGGAAATCGGAAATAATTTTACATGTATCCATAGTGCTTTTTCCAACCTAAAAGAAGAATTACATAAACTTGGTGTTGATGGTATGGACGGTATGCTTCTTGATTTGGGGGTCAGTTCTCCTCAATTTGATGAAGCTGATCGAGGATTTAGCTATCGTTTTGATGCCCCTCTTGATATGCGAATGGATCAAAGTCAGGAATTAAGTGCTTATACGATTGTAAATACATGGAGCTATGAAGAACTGGTATCTATTTTTTATCGCTATGGAGAAGAAAATTTTTCGAAACAGATTGCTAGAAAAATCGAACAGGCAAGAGAGAAAAAAAGAATAGAAACAACAGGGGAACTTGTTAAAATTATTAAAAGTGCACTTCCTATGAAAGTGTTAAATAAAAAAGGACATCCAGCAAAAAAAGTATTTCAGGCAATACGTATTGCGGTTAATGATGAATTGGGGGAGTTGGAAACGGTATTAAAAGATGCATTGGATTTATTACATGTTGGTGGAAGGTTATGTGTTATTTCCTTTCAGTCATTAGAAGATCGTATTGTGAAAGAAACTTTTGCATCTTATAGTAAGCCAAAACAAATTGACAAACGAATTCCTATCTTGCCTCAAGACATGGAAGAAGTTTCTTATCGATTGATTAATCGAAAACCAATATTAGCAAATGAAGAAGAATTAAGTGAAAATAATCGTTCTCATTCTGCAAAGCTTAGAATAATTGAAAGGATTAGGTGATGACAGTGGCGAAAGCAAAAATTGTAAAAAGAAAAAGAAGAATTAGATTGGAAGGAATCGCAGGTTTATTGTTTGTACTTGCTGCTGTTGTTTATTTAGGGGCAAAATGTGGGTTAAAGGCATATAATCAAGGTCTGCAGAAAGTTGCGACACAGGCAGAAGAGAAAGTAACAGATCTTAAAAATGAAGTTGGAAAATTAGAAGATGAAGTTATTAATCTGCAAAGAAGAGATAGAGTTGTAGGGATGGCAGAAAAAAAAGGATTGAAAACGAATCAGGAACAGGTTGTTGTTATGGGAGAGGATTTGGAAGATAAATAAGGTGTGATGCAGAATGAATCCAAAGCGCAGTAATAAAACAATGGCAGTATTGCTGCTGGTAATGATTATAACAGGGGCACTCATTATTTCGAATGTCCTTTTTACTATGGTTACACATAAACATTATCGAAGTGGAGTAGATGTAAAAGAATACAAGGAACCAGATACATACAGCAGCAATGTATTAAAAGCAAATAGAGGAACGATTTATGATCGTAATGGGGAAGTTATTGCGAAAGATGAAGATACATATACACTTGTTGCTATTTTAGATGAAAATAGAAAAGGAATTAATAATACACCGGCTTATGTAAAAGATATTGATGATACAGCATATAAGTTATCGAAAGTTCTGGATTTGAAAGAAGCAGAGATTAGCAAGATCTTAAGAGATGCAAGAGAAGATGGACTTTATCAAACGGAGCTGGGATTGCGTGGAAAAAATTTGTCAGCAGAGACAAAAGAAAAAATAGATGCAATGAAACTTCCAGGAATTACTTTTACGAAAACAGTAAAAAGAAATTATCCACAAGGAACATTTGCTTCACATTTAATAGGGTTTGCAAGTTATGATGAAGAAAGTAAAGAGATTCAGGGACAGATGGGCTTGGAAAAGACCTTAAATGATTATCTAAGTGGAGAAGATGGACTTGAAGTTTATCAGAAAGATGTAAATGGAAATGTTTTGGCAGGTACAAAGCATACAGAAAAATATGCATTAAATGGAGATGATGTATATTTGACATTAGACAGCAATGTACAATTAGCACTACAAAGCAGTCTTCAAAAAACAATGAAAGAAACCAAGGCAAAAAAAGCCTGGGGACTTGTTATGGAAGTAGAAACTGGAAAGATTTTAGGATGGGCTTCTACGCCTTCCTTTGATTTAAATGAGCGAAACATCAAAGATTATTTAAACGTACCAAGTGAGTATTTATATGAACCAGGTTCTGTAATGAAAGGTATTACGTATGCTGCAGCGATTGATTCTGGGAATTATCCGTATGACAAAACATTTAGAAGTGGTGTATTTAATTATTACACAGATGATAATGGAAAAATTATACGAAGTGAAACAAAGACGGGTTTACCTCCTATTTATGATGCCTTAAAGAAAGATCATGGAACAATTACTTTTGATAAAGGATTTGCAGTATCAAGCAATATTGGAATTTGTGAATTGTTGACAAAATATTTAGATCCGAATATTTTTAAAGATTATGTTGTTAATAAATTTAATTTTACAAAAAAAGTAGATATTCCTTTTATAGAGAATACACCTGGGCATATGAATTTTACCTATGCTTCAGAAAAACTGAATACTGGTTTTGGACAGGGGATTTCTGTTAATTCTCTACAGATGGCACAAGCTTATACAGCAATCTTAAATGATGGTGTAATGGTTCGTCCTTATGTTGTAGAGCGAATTGAAGATCCAAATACTGGAAAAGTTGTAGAGGAATATGATACAAAAGTTGTAGGAAATCCAATAAAAAAATCTACCAGTGAATATATGAGAAAATTAATGAAAATGGTAGTAGAAGACAAAGAGGGAAGCGGGCAGCGTTATAAAATGGATGGTGTATCAGTTATTGCGAAAACTGGTACAGGACAGATTGCCAATGATAAAGGACAGTATGGAGATACATATACGCAGTCTGTTATGGCCGCAGCACCAGCTGATGATCCAAAAGTTATGGTTTATTATATATTTGAGAGTCCTTATTTATTTAATGATACAGGAACTCCATTTAAAGAAACAATGAAAGCAGCACTTGTTTCCAGCAATATTAGCGGAGAATCAGAAAGCGAAAGCAATGAGCAAAATACTTCTTCTTCAAATAAGTGGGAAGAATATCAAATGCCTTCTTTGGTAAATCATAGCACAGAATATGTAGAGAAAAAATTAAAGGAAATGGATGTTAATATCGTAAAAATCGGTAATGGAAAAAGTGTACTTCGTCAGTTTCCAGAAGAAAATACTTCTATAAACAGCAATGGAAAAGTATTCCTTCTTACGGATGGAAATACGATAACAATGCCGGATATGAAAGGGTGGACGAAAAAAGATATTACTGCTTTTTGGAATTTAACAGGGATAGCAATCGAAATGGAAGGGAATGGAAGTGTTACGAAGCAAAATGTAAAAGCAGGAAAAACGATAAGCAAAGATACACAGATTAAGGTAACGATGAAATGATATACCTAATAGGTAAAAAAGAAACAGGAGGATAGGAGAATGTGGAAAAAAATAGGGAAAATCGTTTTATGCATATTGGTTGTTTTTTCTACGATATATGGATTATTAGTATATTCTTTATATAGCTCATGGAGCGGTGTACCTATGCTGGCTTATGGAAGTGTAAGTGCTGGTGTCGTATTGTTTGAAATTGCGGTTTCTATGTTTCTTTCAAAATCATCTAGAAAAAAGATTTTGCTAACTGCTTTTATCGGTAGTCTTGTTTGTATTATATTTGGTGCTTCCTATCAAATGTTGTACCTGTATGATAAAAACATACCACGTGTTGTAGATGATGATGAATTGATTTTTACGAACTATACGCCATTTACAGAAGGAAATAAAACAGTAAAAATGAATTCAGATTTAAAATTAGAAGAAAATCTTCCTCGTTTGGATGGGGCAACAGCGTTATATCCTGTCTATGCTTCGATTGCAGAAAATGTATATCCAAATAGAGAGTATCTTCCATGGAAATATGGAGAAGAGTATTCCAAAGAAGAGGAAAGCCTTGTTGTATGCAGTAAGACACCAAATGCATACGATCGTTTAATAAATAAGGAAACCGATATAATATTTGTGGCAGCACCAAGTGATAAGCAGCTGGAAGATGCGAAAAAAGCAGGAGTAGAATTGGAATTAACTCCAATTGGCAAAGAAGCCTTTGTGTTTTTTGTCAATACGAAAAATCCAGTGGATAATTTAACTGTAAAGCAAATACAGCAGATTTATAGTGGAGAAATAACAAACTGGAAACAAGCTGGAGGAAATGATGAGCGTATTCGTGCATTCCAAAGACCAGAAGGCAGTGGTTCTCAGTCTGCACTTCTTCGTTTAATGAAAGGTCATACATTAATAAAGCCACTGGAAGAAGATGTTGTCATAGGAATGGGAGGTATCATTCATCAAACTGCAAATTATAAAAACTATAAAAATGCGATTGGATATAGCTTTCGTTTCTACTCCACAGAGCTTGTGAAAGAAAAAAAGATTCGTCATCTTGCGATAAATGGAGTACAGCCAACAAGAGAAAATATCATCAATAAAACGTATCCTATTACAAATGATTTTTATGCAGTTACCTTGAAAAATCATACAAATCCAAATATCGATCTTCTTTTGGATTGGATAAAAGCAGAACAGGGACAGCATTTGATAGAAGAGGTAGGATATACCAGTTTATTAGAGGAATAATGTTAGAAGGAGTCATGAATAATGTTTTCATGGCTTTTTCTTATACAAAATGTCTTTTATACAAGAAATCTTAGCTGTTATACGTAAAAGCTTGTCATAGAAATACCATAAGAAGTATAATCAAATTAGAATTCATAAACATGAAAAATTAGTTTTTCACGTAAAAGAGAAAGAAGGGGATATATCGTGAAAATCGCAGTATGCGATGATGAAATTGAGATTGTAGAAAAATTAGTTTCTATGCTTAAGGAGATGATGTATGAGGTAGATTGTTTTGTAAGTGGGAAAGAGGTAATAAAACAAAAGGCAGATGTTTATATTCTGGATATTGGGATGGAGGAGATGGATGGCATTGCTGTTGGATTAGAGTTAAGAAAAAAATATCCGAAGTGTTCGATTATTTATTTGACAAATTTTGATGACTATCGAGCACAGGCATTTCGGGTACATGCTTTTGATTATTTATCAAAACCCGTGAATAAAAAAGAATTGGAAAGAGTATTGAAAGAGGTAGAACTTTTGCATCTAGAAGAGGAAAAGATTTTCTTTTTTAAGACAAAAGATGGTTTGCTTCAAATGAAATCAGAAGATATTTTGTATTTTGAATTTACACAGCGAAAAGTTCTTATGCATACAAAACAGAATAATTATTTGCTTCTTCAAAGTCTGCATTCTATCTATGATGTTTTACAGTCTTATGGCTTTGTAATGGTGCATAAAGCCTTTTGTATCAATCTTGATCATGTACAGCTGGTAAAAGGCTGTGATATCACAATGAGCAATCAAGATATAGTGCCTTTATCACAAAAAAGAGGGGCTAAATTCCGCCAAGAGTTAAATGATTGGCTATTTACGAAGGTGTTGCATCCATGATAGAGTCTACACAAGTGTTGTTTCTGTTTGTTTGGTTTAGTATTCTTTCTCTTATTGATAGTTTTCTTTTGCTGGAATGGTGTGAGAAAAAGAAAGATGGTTTTCGCTATGTAAGTATACTTGTATTAAATTCTATGTTGCTGTCTATTTTCTCTATCTATTCATATCCTTTGATCAAGAGTTTGTTTTTTCCTGTAGATTGTTTGTTTTTATGTTATTTTATAGGAAAACATAAAGGAAAAAAATTATTGAAAGATTTTGCATTTTCTATTGTTTTGCTTATATCAGATTGGATGATTTACCAGCTTATGCTTGGTTTGACTTTGGCAATGCAGGGACTTTTACATTCCAATATTATGATGTCACTTGTCACGATGCTGCCAGTTAAACTGTTTGTCTTATATATTTATATGCTGTTTGAAAAAATTATCAAAAAAGAAGTGCAGCATGATGCGATTTTACCAGTTTTGTTTCAGTTTGTAATTTTACCTTTGTTTTCGTTAATCAATGTTGCGGTTATGCAGGCATTTACAGCATATTATTTGCAGATGGAACTAATTTTCCTGATTATGCTGGATTTGGTATTTGTTGTTGTATTAAATGTTTATTTTCAATATCTCTTGATACAGCTTGAAGAGAGTTATGAAATAAAAAAACAATCGATTCAGCAGGAGGAACATAGTCGAATGCAGCTTCAGTATTATCAAAGACTGGAAGAAAAATATAAGGGCAGCAGACAGCTTCTTCATGATATGAAAAGGCATTTGCAGGTGCTGGAGGAAGCAGAAGCACAAGGAATTCCTATAAAAAATTATATGGAGGATTTACGTTTGCTTATGAAACAATATAATCATGAAATTTTTAGTTCTCATCCTATTGTTAATATTCTTCTTCATGACAAGAAACGAAAGGCGGAAGAATCTGATATTCACTTTACATGTCAGATAGGGGAAGTTGATTTAACTTTTATGAAAGATATGGATATAACTATCATTCTTTCGAATCTGCTAGATAATGCGATTGATGCATGTTGTGAAGTTAGTGAGAATAGATTTGTTCAAATTACACTAGATCAAGTTCAAAAATTTATCGTTATTATCGTTAAAAATGCATCAAAGCCTTATCCTGCTGTGACATCATCTAGTAAAAAAGAACATGAAGGCCTTGGGATAAAAAATGTTTGTGCAGTGGTAGAAAAATATGGAGGAAATATACAGATTAAAACAGGAGAACAGGAGTTTTGTGTACATCTGTATATACCTATAGTATGAGTAAGATAGTTTTATGTTTGATTTTTATTATTATTCCACTGCTGTTACTAGTAAAATTTTCAAGGATAAATAAAGGAATAGGTATAAGTTTTTTAACAGGAATGCTGGTATTCTTTTTATCACAGGTTTGTTTGCGACTGCCCTTGTTTTCTTTTTTGAATACTAAACTTTCATTTTCTATGTTTATTGTAGAAAATCCTGTTCTGTATGGTCTGTTGTTAGCGTTTAGTGCAGGAGTTTTTGAAGAAAGTGGAAGATGGATCGGTTTTCTAGCTTTAAGAAAGCGTCATACAAATATACAGGATGCGTTTTTCTTTGGATTGGGACATGGAATCATGGAAGTCATCATCGTCGTACTATTACCAGTATTTGTACAGGGAATAGAAGAGTCTGTACTAGTTTGGGTAATTGTTGAGAGGTTTGTAGCTATTGCATTTCATGTTGCACAAAGCATTTTTATCTGGAATGGTGTTACTAAACAAAAAGCTTATATTTTATTGTTTGCGATAGTTTTACATGGTGTGTTTAATATGGTAGCTATTTTTCCATTATCGTTAATATGGGTTGAATTTATATTGATTTTAGAAGTTGTTGTTTATTGGGGTATTTTATATCGTACAATACTCGTAGAAAATATTAGGAGGGTAAAAAAATGAAAAGAATTATGCTATGTTTGGGAATGTGTTTAATGTTGTTGGCTACTGGCTGCAGTTCTTCCGATAAGGAAATTAAATATGATGAGAAAAAGGTAGTTGCACATGCACAAGAAATTGTAAAACTTGTAAATGAAGATCAGTATGGAGAAATCTTGGAAAATGGAACTGAGGAAATGAAAAAAATAAATGAAGAAGATTTTAAAAAGAGTGTAGAGGAATATGTGCAGCCGGCAGGTAATTTTAAAAAATTTAAAGAACATGAAATTGTTGTACAGGATGGATTAATTGTAATTGGAATTATAGGAGAATATGAAAAAAAGGATATTCAGTTTACGATTTCCTTTGATGAACAGGACAAAATAGCCGGATTCTTTGTTAAGTTAGTATGATAAAACGCTTTCTTTGCATATTTATAATATTGATTTGTTGTGGTTGTCAAAGAATACCAGATGAAACACAGCAGGCCTTGCTTACACAATCAAAAGAAATTGTGGAATGTATGAATAAACAGGATTTTGCATCTGTCATAGGAAAAATGTCTTTGTTTGTTCGAACAGAGGGGTTAGAAGAAATATTAAGAAAGGAATGGAATTCTGTTATTGATGTGTATGAAAATTATCGTGGAATTGATAATATTTCAATAATACAGTTGAATGATGATTTCTATCAAGTTAAAGTAATTTTAAAATTTGAAAGTTATAAAATGCAATATACACTGGTATTTGATGAAAATATAAAGTTATGTAGCATTTATATGAAGTAAGGTATACCTCATGGCTTTAATAAAATTTAGGGAAAAGAAGGATATATAATGTTTGATTTACTATTGAATGTTTTGCTTGGAAGTATTATCTGTATTTTGGGTTTACTTATATGGCTAAAACAGAAAATTACATTGATTCATAAGTATCATTATAAAAATGTAAAAGAAAAAGATAAAAAAGCTTATACAAGACTAATGGGCATTGCTATGTTTCTGATGGGTTTAGGCTGTGTTTTAAATGGTGTTATAAATTTTTATACTCGATCACAATCGGGTCGGCTTTATTTCTCTTTAGGATTTCTAGCGGGGATGGTTTTAGTATTTTATGCACAGTTTAAATATAATCAAGATCTATTTTAAATGGAAAAAATGTAACTTTTTCCACATCGAATTCTCGTAAAATATACGGGAATTCTTTTTGTCTCTAATAACAGAAGAAATATAAAAATCACCTGCCATAAAGCAGGTGGATAAAACAATTAAATTAAAGTTGAGTAATGGGTGTAATAGGGTGTGCTACTAAAGCGGGACTTTTTAAAATCAAGGCAATAGAACTTAAAATAATTTGTGCTGCTGGATATGCAACCCAGATGCCAGTTAATGCAAAAGTGGAAGAAAGGATAATAAGACATGCAGGAAGAATAATGCATGGCTCTATGTATACCAGTAAAGAGGAGTTTTTTGACTTTCCTGTTGCATAAAAAACAGCCGATGTTAAACGAGTAATGCCGATAAAAGGGAAAGAAAGCGCAGTGATTAGCAAGGCAATGCGGCATTCTTCATAAATAGAAGTACTTACTCCAAACAATGCAGTTAGTGGTGTAGCAAATAAGAATACACCTGAAGAAAGCAGAATGGCACAACCGATAGATAGGAAGAAAGATTTTTTATATAAAGCATGAATGATATGTTCTTCCTTTGCCCCATGATAAAAACTTAATAAAGGCTGTACACCGTCTCCAATCCCCTGTAAAAGAAGCTGTGCACTGGCAAGTACATAGGATACGACGGAGAAAACTGTAACGGCATCGTTTCCGCCATACTTTAAACACATCCAGTTTGTCAGAATGATAACGATGCAAGGAACAAGGGTTTGTCCAAAAGGAGAAATTCCAATACGAAGGATTCGTAATATGAGCTTTTTAGAAGGAAAAAAATAACGGATTGGTAAATGACGTATATTGGAATACCATAAAAATGACAAAGTGGAACATGCAACGACACCTTGGGCAATAATTGTGGCCAGCGCAGCTCCATGCAGTCCCATTTGCATTTTAAATACCAAAACATAATCTAAAACGATATTTGTAATCAAACCACTGCTCATACAAAGTGTGGCATGAATCGTTTTTCCATGATTTCTTAATAATGGGTTTAATCCATTTCCTAAAACAGGCAGCAATCCACCGATTAAAATGACTGCAATATATTCGTATGCTCCTATATAAACTTCCCCACTTGCCCCAAGCAAATGCAGAAGCTGGGGAGTTATCATATAAAAGACAAGAGGAAGAAGGATTCCTGCTGATACTAATAAGCTAAAGGATGTTCCAATGGTTTGATCACAGTATTTTTCTTGATTTTTTCCACGAAACCAGGACATCGTAACAGCCCCTCCGATTCCTATTCCAATAGCAGTGGCGTTTAATACAACTTGTATTGGATAGGCAATATTAATTGCCGCAAGTGCTGTATTTCCAACGGCATTTCCTACAAATAAACCATCAATGATGGAGTAAAAACCGCTCAATAACATGGCAAACATAGAAGGAAGTACATATTTCCAAAACTGTTTTTTCATTATTTCTTTTCGCATACTGTCAACCTCCAATGCTTATCAGTATAAAGGTTGGAGTAAGACTAGGGTCAAGCTAAAATTTTATTTTTTTAAAGGGAGATAAATTTCTGCATAATAGTTTTTTGTATCATGATAAAACGTTAAAGGTATTTCACGAGCAAAAAAGAAAGATTCTGTAGCTAGGTGCTTCTTTCTGGCATATTCCTGCATGATGGCAATATCTTTCTTTTGGATATTCCCATTTTCCATTTTTACGCTCATATGAATGCTTTTTCTTTCAAAGAGAAATTTATTTTCTGCTTTATCTATATGCATATCCAGTTCTTTTATAATTGCTTCATCAAGAGTTACGTATGTATATATTTTCTTTAAGGTATCATCGTTCATAAGATAATGTCGATATATCGAACATAAGACAAATTGATCAGTAGAAATATGCTGTATTTCGTGATGAAAAAACTGTTTCTTGTTTTTATCTTCAAAAAGAATGAAGGAGGCAGGGAAAACCTGTAAACTGCATACGCCTTCTTTTGTTTTAATGTTTTCAAATAAAGATTGAATATATGTGATTTTTTTTAAAAGCTGCTGTTCATAGCGAATTCTTCTTTCTACATTTTTTCTTTGTTGTTCAACAAGTGTATATACTCGTTTAGGGTCTAAGGATTTGGAAAGTTCACAAATATCAGAAACAGAAAAATCAAGATGGCGATAATAAATAATATCCAGTAGCTCCAGTACATTTTGTATCGTATACATGCGATATTTGTTTTCTGGATTGATATCTGGATGAACCAGTCCTTTCTTTTCATAAAAACGAATGGCATCATTGCTTAATCCAAGAAGTTTTCCTATCTCACTGATTGTATATATTTTTTCCATGTGTGTTTTCCTCCATTTTCTGCTTATAGTATAGCATGAGTAAAAATGGTAGAACAGCTTGTATGGAATACTAGTATCTCTAAAAATGTTCTTTAAATATCATTTGTTTTATAGCTTATTGGGTATGTACTAGGCAGGAAATAAAATAGATGTAAAAATTACGTGACATTTATGTGAAATTTATGGTAAAATGAATCACGTTTCGTATAGTTCTGCTGTTATGGTGCAGATGTTTCTAGCTCGAACCGTTATTTCGAGACTACGGAATCAGCTTTTTGTAATACAATAGTTGATTCTCGCGAAATACGAGAATTTTTTTATTGGAGGAGAAAAGAATGGAAGAAAAGAAAACTGGCTCTATTTATGAACTTGATGGGAAAGTGGAGCTAAAAAAGGCATTGCCTTTAGGAATTCAGCATATTCTAGCAATGTTTTTGGGAAATATTTCCCCATTGTTAATTATTTGCGGTATGCTGGATATGGCAACAGGCTTGAAAACAAATCTAATTCAAAATGCGATGTTTGTTGCAGCTGTAGTTACACTTGTACAGTTATATCCTGTATGGAAGGTTGGTGCTAAATTACCAATCGTAATGGGAACAAGTTCAGGTTTTATCGGTACAGCAAAAGCTATGGGTGCTTTATATGGATATGGAGCATTGATGGGTGCTTGTTTTATCGGCGGTATTTTTGAAATGGTTCTTGGATATTTTATCAAACCATTGAAAAAATTGTTTCCTCCAGTGGTTACTTCTTTAGTCATCATTTCAATTGGATTATCCTTACTTCCAGTTGGAATTAATTATTTTGGTGGTGGAAGTGGTGCTGCGGATTTTGGTAGCTGGCAGCATTTAACAGTTGGTACATTTGTTATTATCGTTATTTTGATTGCGAAACAGTTTAAAGGATTTATTAACAATGCTTCTATTTTGATTGGAATCGTTGCTGGTTATATTTTGGCAATTTGTCTTGGGATGGTTGATTTCAGTGCTGTTTCTAATGCATCATGGTTTGCTCTTCCAAAATTCATGCCGGTAGCATTTGAATTTAACTGGGAAGTTATCATTGCGATGGGAATTATGTTTATTGCTACAACGGTTGAAACTGTAGGTGATATTAGTGGAATTACCAATGGTGGATTAAATCGTGAAGCAACTGTAGATGAACTTCGCGGTGGTGTTATGGCAGATGGACTTGGAAGTATCTTTGCGGCTTTCTTCGGTGTTCTTCCAAATACTTCTTTTTCTCAAAATGTTGGTCTTGTTACAGTAACAAAAGTTGTGAATCGCTTTACGATTATGACAGGGGCAATCTTCCTGCTGCTTTGTGGATTCTGTCCGAAATTGAGTGCTATTTTCTCTGTTATGCCACAATCTGTTTTAGGGGGAGCGGCAGTTATTATGTTCTCTATGATTTTAGTAAGTGGTATTCAGTCTTTAACAAGAGAAGCTCTTGATGAAAGAAATGGTCTAATTGTTGCTTTGGCGATTGGTTTAGGAGTTGGAATTGGAAATGTTCCTGCTGTATTGGATCAGCTTCCAGCATGGGTTGGAAATATCTTTGCACAGAATGGAATCATTATGACATTTGTGATTGCGACTGTATTAAATTTAATTCTTCCAAAAAGCAAAGAAAAATAAGTGAGTGAAAGGGAGTGTTCATGCGCTTCCTTTTTGTACGTATTTCATTTTTTTATGTGGAAACACATGAGATATTGTATAATGAAAATAGAGAATACTTGTAAAAGGAGAGGAGAGGTTTTATGCTGCAGATTCAGCAATATATAAAAAGTGCTTCTTTGGATGAAGCGTATGAACTTTTACAAAAAAATCGTAACAATCAAATTCTGGGTGGTATGATTTGGTTAAAGATGCAAAATCGAAATATTCCTGTCGCAATTGATTGCAGCGATCTTTTAAGCGATGAAATCATTGAACAGGAAGATGGATTTCTTATTGGGGCAATGACATCCTTAAGAACGTTAGAAACTCATCCTGCACTAAATGCATGGTGTCAAAATATGCTTTGTGACAGTGTGAAAGATATTGTGGGGGTACAGCTTAGAAATATGGCAACGCTAGGAGGAAGCTTGTATTCACGTTTTGGTTTCTCCGATGTTTTATGTGCATTTTTGGCATTGGATACAACCGTATATTTTCATCACGCAGGAGCAGTTAAAATAGAAGACTTTGTAAAAGGGCATGGGGAAAGAGATATAGTAACACATGTATTTGTTAAGAAAGAAGCATTAAAAGCAGCTTTTCGCTGTGTAAGAAGAAGTGCTACAGATTTATCTGTATTAAATGTAGCAGCTGCTCGTACAGAAAATGAATATCGCATGGTTGTTGGAGCTACTCCAAAATGTGCAAAACGCTACAGTTATTCACTGGATATGTCAAAAGAGGAAATTGCTTCTTCTTTAAAAGAAAAAGTAGAGTGTGCATCGAATATAAGAGGAAGTGCACAATATCGTAAAGAACTTGTATATGCCTGTGCTTTAAAGGCATTAGCTGCAATAGAGGAGGATTCATATGCTGGTTAATATTAAGGTAAATGGAACACTTGTCAAAGAGGAAATTAAAGCAGATTTGCTGCTGCTTGATTTTTTAAGAAATCATGGATGTTACAGTGTAAAGCGTGGATGTGAAACAAGCAATTGTGGTTTATGTACCGTATGGATGGATGGAAAACCTATCTTATCCTGCAGTATGCTGGCAGCTAGAGCAAGTGGACATAGCATTACAACATTGGAAGGTGTACAGGAAGAGGCAAAAATCTTTGCGGATTATATGGCAAATCAGGGAGCGGAACAGTGTGGTTTTTGTTCCCCAGGGTTTATCATGAATGTTTTAGCAATGGATAAAGAATTAACAAATCCAAGTGAAGAAGAAATCAATCGTTATCTAGCAGGAAATCTTTGCCGCTGTACAGGTTATATGGGACAGCTTCGTGCCTTAAAAGGGTTTTTGAACCGTGATAAGGAGGCAAAATAAGATGAAATATGTAAATCAGCCAGTTGTAAAAAAAGATGCTTATGCATTGTTAAGTGGAAAACCGGTATATTGTGATGATTTAGCATTAAAAGACTGTTTAGTCATAAAGCTTTTACGCTCTCCTCATGCACATGCACGTATTTTAGATATTGATACAACAGCCGCAAAACGTATTCCTGGAATTGTTGAAATTTATACATATAAGGATGTACCTGGAAGTCGTTTTACATTAGCTGGACAAACGTATCCAGAACCTTCTCCTTATGATCGTAAGATTTTAGATGAAATTGTACGTTATGTAGGAGATGAGGTTGCCATCATTGTTGGTGTAGATGAAGTATGTGCAGAAAAAGCAATGAAACTGATTAAGGTAACATATGAAGTTTTACCTGCACTGCTAGACTTTACAAAAGCAATTGATCATCCGGTTATTGTGCATGAAGAAGATGATTATAAAACGCTTTGTGATATTGGAAATGAACGTATGCGTAATATTTGTTCTAAAGGTGAAAGTGTTGTTGGCGATGTAGATGAAGTGTTTAAAGAATGTGATGTTATCCTGGAAAGAGATTATCATACAAAAGCCAATGCACAGGCAATGATGGAAACTTTCCGCTCTTATGCCTATATTGATACTTATGATCGCTTAAATGTTGTCAGTTCAACACAAGTTCCTTTCCACGTACGTCGTATGGTGTCTAATGCTTTGGAAATTCCAAAGTCTTCTATCCGAGTAGCAAAACCAAGAATTGGTGGAGGCTTTGGGGCAAAACAGACAGGATGCTGTGAAATCTTTGCGGCATTTGTAACATGGAAATTAAAAAAACCAAGTAAAATCGTTTATACACGAGAAGAAACGTTTATGGCAAGCAATTCTCGTCATGAAATGAAAATGCATGTAAAAATTGGTGCGAAAAAAGATGGGGAAATTCTGGCAATCGATTTGCATACGTTGTCTAATACCGGAGCCTATGGAGAACATGGATCTACTACAGTAGGTTTATCCGGTCATAAATCTTTGCCTATTTATAATCATGTAAAAGCAAGTCGATTTACCTATGATGTTGTTTATACCAATACGATGCAGGCTGGTGCTTATCGTGGGTATGGGGCAACACAGGGACAATTTGCGGTGGAAAGCATTGTAAATGAGCTTGCGGATGAACTTCATATGGACCCTTGTGAATTGCGTTTGAAAAATATGGTACAGGAAAAAGAAGTCATGTCGCAGTATTATAATGAATATTTACAAAGCTGTGCACTTGATCGCTGTTTAAAAAGAGCGATGGAAATGATTGACTGGAAAAATAAACCATTGCGTAAAGATATGGGAGATAAGGTACGTTCTTTAGGGGTTGCACTTTCTATGCAGGGAAGTGGGATTGCGAATGTAGATATTGCATCTGTTATTATTAAACTCATGGATGATGGCTTCTATACCCTTGCAATTGGGGCAACCGATATGGGAACTGGATGCGATACGATTTTGGCACAGATGGCTGCAGAATGTCTGGAATGTGATGTAGATCAGATTATTACACAGCCTGTTGACACAGACTCTTCTCCTTATGATACAGGATCTTATGCATCTGCTTCTACTTATGTAACCGGTATGGCAGTTGTAAAAGCCTGTGATGAACTAAAACAAAAATTGATAAAAGAAGCTTCTATACTTTTAGATACGAAAGAAGAATACATTACTTTTGATGGACAGCGAATCATGGCTGTTGAAGAAGGTAAAGAAATTTCTTTGAAAGATTTTGCGAACAAATGTTTTGAAGGTGGAAAAGGAAAGGCTTTGATCGGGGAGGCTTCTCATGTATCTCCAACATCTCCTCCACCATTTATGGCAGGTATTGCGGAAGTTGATGTAGATAAATTAACAGGAGAAATTTCTATTGTAGATTATGTTGCGGTAGTAGATTGTGGAACTGTTATCAATACCAATTTAGCACGTGTACAAACAGAAGGTGGTATTGCGCAGGGGATTGGTATGGCGCTTTATGAAGATGTTACATATTCTTCCAAAGGTAAAATGCGAAACAATTCCTTCTTGCAGTACAAAATTCCAACAAGAATGGATGTAGGAAAAATCCGTGTAGATTTTGAAAGCAGCTATGAAAACAGTGGGCCATTTGGGGCAAAATCCATTGGAGAAGTTGTTATTAATA
>ENA-OROR01001167-OROR01001167.1-human-gut-metagenome-genome-assembly--contig:-NODE-1167-length-18392-cov-5.173693_pt1 | contig 18392 bp, 15 predicted proteins | sample MGYA00242135_ERZ509060 | MGnify/ENA primary metagenome ERZ509060 (study PRJEB26280, sample SAMEA2338742) | human gut metagenome | biome: human gut; feature: human-associated habitat; material: faeces... | reverse complement strand
TGCATCATCGGTCGGAAAAATAGTCTTGGATTTCGTAACCTTGCGTAGCTGGCGGTTAAAATTTTCGATGGAATTTGTAGTGTATATTAATTTACGTATCTCAGATGGATATTTAAAATATGTGGATAATTGTGTCCAGTTATTTCTCCAGGATCCAATGGAAGCAGGGTATTTTTTGCCCCATTTTTCTTCCAGATCTTCTAAGGCTGTGAGTGCAAGATCTTCTGTATCAGCTTTGTAAACCAGCTTTAAATCCGCCATAAATGGTTTTAAATCTTTGTAAGAGATAAATTTTGTAGAATAACGAATCTGATGCACAATACACCTTTGGATCTCCGCCTGTGGGAATACTGCATGAATCGCATCCCCGAATCCGGTCAATCCATCCACAGATACGATCATGATATCCTCTACACCTCGGTTTTTTATCTCGTTGAGGACGGACAACCAGTATTTTGCACTTTCATTTCCTCCTACCCACATGCCGAGGACCTCACGTTTTCCGTTCAGTTTAACACCTATAGCAACGTAAACTGCCTTTTTTACCGTTCGATTGTCCTCCCGAACATGGAAATGTACCGCATCCATAAAAACAATGGCATATTTTCTTTCCAGCGGCCGGTTTTGCCATTCTTTTGCGATAGGAAGGATTCGATCTGTCATATGTGATATCATTTCTGCGGATGCATCCACACCATAAACATCTTTGAGATGAGCGGAGATATCTCTTGTCGTCATTCCTTTTGCATACATAGAAAGTACCTGATCTTCAATGTTTGAGATATCTGTCTGATTCTTTTTCACAATCTGCGGTTCAAAATCTCCCTTTCGATCTCGTGGTATATCCAGATCGATCGTTCCCATTGAAGAGGTGACAGTTTTAGGACTATAACCATTACGGCTATCGTCTGTCTCTTTGTTCTTGTAGTCATACTTGGAATATCCAAGGTGATCATCCATTTCAGCTTCTAACATACCTTGCAGCGTTTCGCCTAACAGGTCTTTCAGCATGTCCTGGATATCCTGAGCATCCTTTGGTTGATAGTGTTCCAACAAGCTGTTGATGAACGCTTTGCGTTCTGGATCCATTTTTCTTCTTCGTGCCATAAAAAAATCCTCCTGAATTGATATTTATTTTAACATCAATCCAAGAGGATATATAGCTCTTTTAGAGTTTACACAGAATTAATTACAGTCTCGTGCTACGCTATGCAGAATCTTTCCGATCAACAGATCTGCGGACATGTCCATGATGAGCTTATTATCGAATGTCCGGAAGAAATCGATGTCAGCAGCGTCACTTCCATCATGGGGCAATCTCCCGCCTGGATGCCAGACATCCTGATCCGAGGCGACGGTTACGAGACCAAATTTTATAAAAAAGATTAAAAATATAGCGGCTTCCGGTTCATCGCCAGAGGCCGCAGTGTATTTAAATCATTTATTACCATTTCTCCTAAACTCTTCCAACATTCTCCTAAGAATCTGCATGTTTTTATACTCTTCACGAAACGCATCCATATTATAACCGGGTAGTTGTTCCATATAAGGAATCCAAATATTATTTGCAAATTCATCTTTTCTATCCCAGTTTTTTTGTACATAAATTCTGAATTTCTGATGTTCTTTTTCATCTTCAAAAATTAAAATGCATCCTTCATACTCATTGTGTGCATGCCGTGCTTCATCACCATCATCAACATAATAAAATTCATGAACCAAATGATTTAAATTTCCTTTTACCATATATCGATACGGTACATCCCAGTTATGATATTCTGTAAGTGATATTCCATCCCTATCTGGGGTCGCCGTAAAATACCTACCCCCATCAAGAATCACGCCCCCTAGTTCTGCCAAAACGGTTTGGTGATAACATATTCTGATTTCACTCCAATGTGGTCTTGAATCAGTCTGTGCAAACAGGTAATACTCATAGCCGTCCCTGCCATCCTCCGGTTCATAAGTATGATCAATCGTAAATTCCGGAGCATACTTATGGTATTTCTTATCTTCGTTGGATGGGCTGTTTTCCCAATGTTCAGGATGCTTTAAATACAGCTTTACTTTTTCTATTGGCGAAAGCAGCATTCCAAATCTCTTCTTCCAAAGATACTCAACATGATGAAAATCTGCCGATTTATCTGATGGGGTATTACTATCTGATAGTCTTATATAAATATTATTAGCAAATATTCCCTTATACTTCTCTTTTAAATAATACGGTGTATTTGTACTATTATGAATCACAATAACATCTACTAAGCCTCCATCTAAATACACCGGTTCTACAGTCACCACTGGCCGAAAATCACCAGCAAATTTCTTACCTCGAATAAAATCCGTAAGCATCTGCGTATTTCTACGATTTGTATCCTGCGAAACATCACGAATAGCATAATTGCTCTCTTCATCGACACCTATTATGATATAGGCATCTCTATTTACTAGATTATTGGCCATACAAATTATATCAATTAACATATCACCGTCTTTATTATTACCATACCATTCTCTTTTAAAATCCCAGTATGAGCCCTCCTGATGCATATCAACTAGCGCTTCTATTTCATCTATTAACTCCAAAGAAAACACCTACTTTCACCTATCCCAAAATGTATCGCTTTTAAAGAAATATACTTTATACTTCCTTGAAATACCTGTGATCCCGAAAACACTTTTCAAACGCTTAAAATCTTCTTCACTATGATAGTGAACTATCCATGTTGTTTCGGGACGAACTTCATACTGAATTCTATCAAGGTAAGGGACATCGACATCTCCAAATGATATTCCTAAACATATAACCTGGTTAACATCCCACAAAGCTGAAAAAAACTCATCATTCTCACTTATTATCGCATCCGTGTCTTTATACAACGACTCACAAAAATCGGCAGTTGCATTACATATGCTTTCATACCATTCAACATATTCCTCTTGTGCCTCTTTTGCTTTCCTACGGTATGAATCAATTATGTATTTATTTCCATGTCCCATAATAGGCATTTTCTCACAACATGATGGAACTCCTCCATGCGGGTGAAATACATAATTGATACCATACACTTTTTCGAGAATATCTGTGTAATTAAAACTCATAAACAAATCATTTCTGTTATTAATAAGACTATCCTTTTTACACATAGCTTTGGAAGTATCGATGGTTTGCAGCCATTCTAAAACGTACTTTTGAAGTTTGTCAACAAATCCGTATTGTTCTCTCCAATATACATTCATAGTATCGATTATGCCATCTGTTGGCACTGTATCTACCATTGAATAAGCAGAATCATACATTCCCTCAACATCAGGATGTCCAATCTTCTCTTCAAAACTCCACCATAAATCATCTATAACTGCCTTATCCCATTTTTCTTGGGCTCCTTTTGTGTACCATGGTTCCGTATCATCTAACGGTAAAATGTTATACATACTTTCGAAAGTCGTTAAAAAGATCTCATAATTCTCTTTTAGAAATTCTCTAAAAGCAGAATATGGAGTTTTAATTCCATGAGCTATGTCAAAACCATTCCCAAATATATAAAGCGTTTGTGACAATATAATTTCTCCTTTTAGTCTCTGATTTTTCTCATTTTCATATGGGTCTGTGCGGCAAACACTGTTGCATCGCCCTTTGAATCTGCAATTTCAAAGTTATTAATAACCTTTTCCTGCGTCTCAGGACTCCAGTAAATCGTTAAATCTTTTTTAGATCGAGTAATAGCAGTATAGAAAATATTATGGGTAATCATATGATCCACTTCCTCCGTAATGATTATCTTTACAGAATCATACTCCAAGCCTTGTGCTTTATGGATAGACACTGCATATGCAATCTGAAAAGGTACATCTGTTTCATCAGCAAAATCCGTCTCATCATTATCAGAATCTTTTTTCTTCAATGCATAAAACTTAATCACAGATTTCCCTGGCGTAATTGAATCCAGCAGCTCAATTTCCCAATCCATAACATCAAGTTCTGTAATTGCCTTATCTATTTCCAATGTAAACCATATTTTTTCTTCCGATTCTTTTTCTATCCCTACAATAGTTCCTTTTAAATTGTTGTAGAGTAACGGTGCAAACCTTTCTGATTCATTAAAAAGAATTGGATCCCCAACTTTATATGTCCATAAACCCCATCTGATTGCCGGATTCGGATTATTTTCTTGAAGAAATTTGTTAATATTATTTATTCCATATAACCCATCATAGTTCAGACAAAGAATAATTTCATCTTCTGATTTTCTATCAAAAACTGATGGTCCAAGATTTGATGCATATCTATTTGCAACAATATGCTCAGTCATATCATCAGCCAACGCTCTCACCTTTTTCCAGAAAGTAAGTAAATCTTCATCCTTAGTTCTGTAAGGCGTTTCAAGCTCATGCCACGCATATCTCGGAATAAAGTACTTTGTCATTGAAAACCAATTTCCAAAGCTAATAGATTCTATCTGATATGTATCTCCAACTAAAAGCATGATTTTGCACTTTACCTTACTCAATACTGCAGCCATATCAGAATTGCTGACCATACTGCACTCATCCATTATCAAAACATCGACATTAATAGGCGCATTCCTAGTCATAACGTACTTACGAATAGTCATGAAATCACAATTCTGCGATTTGACCTTACGACGAAGATTTTCAACTGCTGGATTTGTGTTGGCAAGAAATAATTTAGAATGCAAATCAAGAAACTGTGACACATGATTAATCAAATATGTTTTTCCAGTTCCTGCTGCTCCATAAATTATTGCTGCGTGTGTTTTTTCAAACAACTTCTGAAGAATTTCCCTTTTTTCATTACTATCAACATTCTTCTTTTCATCCATCCACGCTGAAATAGCATCTGCATATCCCTGTAGTCCTGAACCAGATTCTGCAATCAACCTATCCATAATGAACTTAGTATTATCAAAAGCCTCTTTCACATAAATATTCTGTCCAAACTTTGCTAATTTACGACCTTCATGCTTAAAATAAATATTGTTATTGAATGCAGCCATATTGGAATCTACATCATCTATAAGTTCTTCCAGTTCTTTTATAGGAGTATAAAGTCTGGCATTAGTACTCATATTGTTTTGAATATACCTAGTCATCAACTCATGTTCTCTTCCTGTAGAATCAATACTCTCAAATAAGTCCACTGCTTCGGGATTATGCTGAATCAGTGATGTTGCAAATGGCATTGTATCAAACGGAATACATCCCCATTTCATCCTAAGTCCTGATAACAACCTATTGTCATCGTCGCCTCTCTGCAACTTAAGTACTTTATTATTCATAGTATGAAGCAGATATCTGATAGTATTACTTCCAGGCGCACCTGATAAAATCAATTGACGTGCTCTATCTAATACAGGCTCGAAATGTTTTGCCTGACTACGTCCAAAAATCATCTGCTTATATCTTGCATAATTGTGATCTGATGATAAAACTACATCCAGTAAACTCGAACCCGAATTTGACAAATAGTTCATCATTCCAATATACTCGGCACTACCTGCCTGCATTTTTATTTTCACACCAAACAATCTTGCAAAATTATTAAATTCACAAGGCCTAATAGAGACAGAATATTCAGTCATAATATTCACAGGCATCTTTTTGCCTTCCACTTCAATATCATCATAGAATATTGCCGCCTTTATTGCATAATGCGCCGGTATCATATATTTTGAATAAACAATGAATCTATCGAATTTACTGGTAGCATCATAAGCAGGTGTAAGTACCATTTCATAATACGAAACGCCATCAACAATAAATGGAATTACCTTATGCACATACATTCTCTCATTTCTGCTATATTCAACCGAAGGTCTATTTTCCATTAATCTCTCAGCAATCTTTTCATGGAACTCTGCAACTGTTCTATCAGTGTTAACCGGAAACTTTTCCAAATTAGCTAGCAAATTCATTCCATATTCCTGTTTTGCAAAATTTCTAATCATCACAAAAAACTGATAATACTTTATCATCAATCTCTCTGCGCCCTCATTATCCGGTGTATAATGCGATTTTGATTCCTGCAGGAAAGAATGAAATTTTCTCAAGAAAAGGTACTTATTATCTTCTTTGAGATATGCCAATGCATTTGGTACTGTCTCCCGATTCAATGCAATTTCTTCCCCTTTACCATAGGCTCTTACAGCAATATGTTCCACCAAATTTCTGGATTGGCTTAGTAAATTTTGAGATATAAGAGCTCTGGTAGCCATGGGCCAATCCATCATATCTAAGTTTCCACATATCACCCTATCAATATCATATATTTTTTGCTCAATTCTTAGCATAAAAGCTATATATTCACCCCTCAGTCTTTCTTCCCATATTTTACAGGGCTCTCTGCAACCATAGACATAGGCTGTTGCGTAAAGTCATATGTAACAACTTTATCCTCTTCCTGTTTTGCTTTAAATGTAACCATCCCAAGTCCAGAATATTTCTCAAAAAATGCCCTCAACAAATCAATAACTTTCTTTTTCTTCTTTGCTCTGGCGCCACTGCCACCAAACCTACTCACTGGTGGCATCAGTTTATCAATATCCGTACCTGTGGTCTTTACCTCTCCTTCGCGGAAACAATTCTCTAAAAATTTTCGAGCCTCATTCGGTTTTAGCTTCTCCTGTTCAATGATGTTCTCCAAATCACGCTCTCGTTGAACGACAACATATTCCTTCCATTCAAGCATTACATCATCCATATCGTTAATACCGGAAATAAAGTTTTCAATAAGTGCCTTTTTGCTTCTCAACTCAGGACTGGCATCAATAGCTTTTCTTATTGTAATCAAAACTTCCTTGTCTTCCCCATGCGTGTCATGATACTTTTTCACCAGCATTAATATGTAATCGATATTAATCTCAATCTGCTTAATCAATTCCACCTCAAAAACAATGTCCTCGATTATATCAACACTTTCTCCATTTTCTCTCTTGCGTTTCCATTCATCTCTCAGATCCTGATATCTTCCAAGGTAATCCTGCAGATCTCTTTCTGTAATACCTTCTTTCCCCGCAAATTCATCGAATGACAAAAGAAGATTTCTCATTCTAAGTATTGCACCAAATAACGCGATAAAATCCTTCTGGTTCTGTTCTCCGATTATCTGTGGTTCTGTAAGTGGAAACTTATCACTTAATTCTTCAATCATATCCACATATCCCGGCATTGGCTTACCGTCTATAGACTCGCATCCATAGTAATAATCTTTAAAACTCTTCATAAGAACTATGCCGCCAGCATTCTTATCTCCAAATAATGAAATGGCTGCATCCACTCGCTTCTGCAAATTTCTAAAGCAAACAATATTACCAAATGTCTTAATACTATTCAGAATACGATTTGTTCGAGAGAATGCCTGGATTAATCCATGCATTTTCAAATTCTTATCTACCCACAATGTATTCAGTGTAGTAGCATCAAAGCCGGTAAGGAACATGTTTACTACTATCAGAAGGTCCAATTCCTTGTTCTTCATACGAAGCGATACATCCTTGTAATAGTTCTGGAACTTATCGCTAGACGTGTCATAGTTCGTATGGAACATCTGGTTGTAATCAAAAATTGCAGAATCAAGAAAATCTCTTGCTGTTTGGTCAAGTGCAGATGTATCTTCCGGATTCTCTTCATCCAGAATTCCATCAGCTTCTTCCTCATTTGCTCCATAACTATAAATAACAGCAATTTTTAGCTTCTTTGTTGGATCTGCTTTTATCTGTCTTCTAAACTCATCGTAATAAAGCTTTGCCATTGGCACCGATGAAACAGCAAATATAGAATTAAATCCACTTATTCTCTGCTTCTGCTTTATCTCTTCAACTTTTCCTCTGTCTGCAGATGCCACCTCTGCAATATTGGTCAGTGCATTATAAACATATGTCTTGTCCCCCCGGTAGGTCTTCTGGTCAAAATGTTCCAATATATATTTAGTAATTAAGGTTATACGTTCCGGTGCCTCAAATGCTTTTTTGCGGTCAATATCCCATACCTGTTCATCATCAATATCTGCATCCGTGTCCATAGTCTTTATATAATCAACGCGGAAAGGCAATACATTTTTATCGTTGATTGCGTCTACAATCGTATAGGTATGTAACTGATCACCAAACGTTTGCTCCGTTGTAAAAAACTTAGGATTTCTTACCGCACCGGAATTTTCTGGAAATATTGGCGTACCAGTAAATCCAAACATATAATACTTTTTAAAGTTACGAACAATTGCCGCATGCATATCACCAAACTGACTACGATGACATTCATCAAAAATAATAACAACCTGCTTATTATAAACTGCATGTTCTTTATATTTCTTTATGAATGATGATAGCTTTTGAATAGTTGTGATAATAATATGTGATTTACTGTCTCTTAGCTGCCTTTCCAAAATCACCGTAGAAGAGTTACTATTAGCTGCACCCTTTTCAAATCTGTCATATTCCTTCATCGTCTGGTAATCTAAATCCTTACGATCTACAACAAATAAAACCTTATCAACAAATTTTAAATTTGATGCAAGCCTTGCTGTTTTAAATGAAGTTAGCGTTTTACCCGATCCAGTCGTATGCCAGATATATCCACCACCAGCGATATCACCATACTTCTTATAGTTATGAGCAATTTCGATTCGATTAAGAATTCTCTCAGTAGCTGTAATCTGATATGGTCTCATAACCATCAACATATTCTCGGAGGTAAATACGCAATACCTTGTGATGACATTTAGAATAGTATGTTTTGCAAAGAATGTCTTTGTAAAGTCAATAAGATCCGGAATCACTTTGTTATTTGCATCAGCCCAAAAAGATGTAAATTCAAAGCTATTACTTGTCTTTTCCTTTTTTGTTTTTCCTGAATTAACATCTTTTATCGCATTAAAACGAGTGCTGTTTGAATAATACTTTGTGTTTATTCCGTTAGATATTACAAATATCTGAACATACTCAAATAGACCACTTCCAGCCCAAAAGGAATCCCTCTGATATCTGTTAATCTGATTAAATGCCTCACGAATAGCAACACCTCTGCGTTTCAGTTCCACATGAACCAGAGGAAGACCATTTACCAAAATTGTTACATCATATCTGTTATCATGCTTTGCCCCTTGCTCGGTTCCTATAACATACTGATTAATAACCTGCAATCTGTTATTATGAATATTCTTTCTATCAATCAGCAGAATATTCTTAGTAAGTGCATCATCACGTTTTAATACTTGAACAAAATCTTCCTGTATTTTTCTAGTTTTGTCTTCTATCTTATCATTCGGATTCGCAATTGCCTCATTGAAAAATCTGTCCCATTCAGGATCTGAAAACTTATAATTATTCAGTTCCTCCAACCGTTCACGCAAATTCGTAATCAAATCTTTTTCTGTATGAATCGGTAAATATGTATATCCCTGCTCACAAAGGAGGCGTATGAATTCCTTTTCCAGTTCAGCTTCTGACTGATAAGAATCAGAACGCGATTTCACAGGCTCATACTCTGTTACAACAGTATTTTCATTCGTTGCTACAACTATATTAAAATATGGCATGTACTGTGCCTCCTTACTTAGTTTCTTTCAAGGAATTTCCGGTCTCATCTTTCCATGCAAGCATTCCATTTGTACTACTTCCTGTAACAAAGTTTGCCGCGGAAGAAGGACTTTTGAATAGAATATCTTTGTAAACAATTCCTTCTTCCGTACATACCTCTCTTCTATACTTATCCACAGATCTAGCGCTTCTGAATGACCCATTTGAAATTGAATTAGATACTTTACTTCCACTAAGCACAACAAGTTCTTTTGTAATTTTATTATATTCTCCAGTGGCCTCATAACTTCCACTACGACTTTTCAAATGTACTTTCATTCATTTTATCCTCCAAAAGTAAATAATTTATCTCTGTAATATTCGTATTGCTTAACGCGCAAATCCATTTCTTTTTGAATTCTTGTTATAATTTCATTGCACACTGCATCAAACTTTTCTAGCATAGTCACTATTCTGTGTTGTTCCTCAAGTGACGGAATTGGAATATCAGCTTTTCCCAATCCCGAAGCTGATATTGAACATATTTTTCCTTCCGAAACATATTTTTTAATTTGATTATGATACATGTCAGTTCTCAAATAATATGCAATATATTTTGAGTTCTGGGAGTGACTAAATGTATAACAAGCATCATGAACGGCAACGTCTTCATCCCCTTCCCATGCTACACCTATCCCAATATCAATATTGTTTTCACCTGCTCCAACAATAATTACATCTCCTTTATGAGCATATCTCATTTTAGGACGCAAATCCTCTCTGATATGAGACTTAACTGTATCCGCATGCACACCGTAGTATGTATATAATTCTCCATAATGAATACAAGGCACCCCAGTTTCTGTTGCATCAGCATGAACGAATCTTTTTCCTCTGGTAAGTGTTCCTATAGACTCAAGTGAAACTAAATTATCTGTTTGTGATTCAAAAGAATCATTTAAATAATATTGATATTGCTGTTTTCTTGCCAATAATTCTTTTGAAAGCTCCTTGATTAATTCTTCTATATGTTCTGAAAAGCGATCCAAAGTACGAACAATCTTACGTTGTACTGCCATTGGTGGCACTGGAATACGGAGAGACAATACTTTTCTCATCGCTGGATGACGTATACCTGCCCCCCTATAAAAAGAATTGTCGATTCCCTGTTCACTTACTATATAGTGATATAAAAATCTATTGTCTAATACCTCTCTATCTCTAGAAGTCATAATACGATTATCGCCTGTAACAAATTTACCCTTATAATATTTGATAACATTTTTTACATTAACAGTACCAGCTTTCCCCCACGGAATCGCTACCACTTCACCTTCACGTAAAGCATCTCCAGCTAATTCTTCGGTTGTCCATCCCGTTTCGCTACCTGTGGATAGCAGAAACACATTACCAGCATCTTGTTTCAAAGCAAATAAGTCATTAGCCAGCAATACTTTATAATCTATAATTTGAGGTTGCCATGACTTATCCACATCTTGGAATTTTTTATCCCAGTATGTCATTTCCCATAATGGTTTAAAATCCACACCATCAGGGCAAAGCTCAGAAATCATTTCATCTAATTTATTCATGGCTTCCCCCCTCAATCTCTGCAATAATCATGTCAATCTCATCTCGCAGTCCCTGCTCCTTAGCAACAATCTTCGTAATTTCATCATTCAATTCAATTATGTCAATCTTTTCGCGGGTATCCTCTACCTCAACATATGTACTCACAGAAAGATTATAGTCATTTTCAGATATTTCTTCAAATGTCGCCAAATGAGAAAAATACTTTACTTCTTCTCGTTTTGTATATATTTCAACAATTTTTTGAATATGATTTTGAGTTAACTTATTGTTATTTGTAACCTTAACATACTCATTACTTGCATCAATAAACATAGTCTGCGAATCAGTTTTTCCACGTTTCATAACCATTATGCATGTTGCAATAGGTGTTCCAAAAAACAAATTAGAAGGCAACTGTATTATACAGTCAACAAAGTTATTATCCACTAAATATTTTCTGATTTTTTTCTCTGCTCCACCGCGATACATAATTCCAGGGAAACATACAATAGCTGCTACTCCGTTTGGTGCCAGCCACGAAAGTGAATGCATAATAAATGCCATGTCTGCCTTACTCTTAGGTGCCAGCACACCTGCTGGTGCAAATCTTGGATCATTAATCAAAAGTGGATTATCATTTCCTGCCCATTTAATAGAGTAAGGCGGATTTGAAACAATCAATTCAAAAGGTTCATAATCCCAATGCTGAGGATTTGTCAATGTATCTTCGCACTCTATATCAAATTTATCAAAGCCAATATCATGAAGAAACATATTGATACGGCAAAGGTTGTATGTAGTAATATTAATTTCCTGCCCATAGAAACCACTCGTAACAGCCTCTTTTCCAAGAAGTTTTTCTGCCTTCAAAAGCAGTGAACCTGAACCACACGCAGGATCATATACCTTATTGATAGTTGTCTTCCCAACAGTCCCAAGTCTTGTAAGAAGGACAGATACTTCTGCTGGTGTAAAAAACTCACCGCCCGACTTACCAGCATTGGAAGCGTACATTGTCATCAAATACTCATATGCATCTCCAAAGGCATCAATATCATGATCCTTAACCGAACCAAGATTCATTGTAGCTATACCATCCAGCAATTTTACAAGTCTCTCGTTTCGCTTTGCTACAGTACTGCCGAGCTTATTACTATTTACATCAAAATCATCAAACAACCCAGCAAAACTATTTTCAGATTGGCTTCCCTGAGCTGATTCCTCAATATGGCGGAATACTTGTTCTAAAGTTTCATTAAGATTTTCATCCAAACTTGCTCTCGCCCTTACATTGCAGAACAGTTCACTTGGAAGTATAAAGAACCCTTTTTCCTGAACCAAACCTTCACGAGCTTCTTCTGCTTCTTCATCAGTCATCTTCGCATAATCAAAGTCTATATTTCCAGCCTCAATCTCACCACTATTTATATACGCAGTAATATTCTCCGAAATATATCTGTAAAACATGGTGCCAAGAACATAGTTCTTGAAATCCCACCCATCTACTGCTCCACGAAGTTCATCAGCAATCGCCCAAATCGCACGATGCAGTTCTTCTCTTTCCTGCTCTTTTTTAGTATCAATCATTTTGATTGTCCTCCGTTTTCTCTAATTATTTGTCTGCATCAGCACTCTGTCCGCTTTCAATCCAGGCATCCACTTCTGATATTTTGAATTTATACATTCTTCCCACTTTGTGATATGGAATTGTTCCTTTCTTTATCCAAACACGAATTGTATCTTTGCTACATCCCACATGTTTAGCGATTTCTTCCAAACTAAGCCATCTTTCCACATCATTAATGTTACTCATATTAGCATCCAATAAAGTACCCTCCATTAAAATTCACTGTTCCTATGTTTCTCTACTAGCTCATCATAGTACACTTTGAGTCGCTCATATTTTTTCTTTATAACCACATCGCTCTTGATAAGAGTAAACAATGCCATATATCTTTCCAACCTCTTTTCCACCTGCTTCATATCGGCTTTATACTCATAACCAAAAGTGATAACTTTTCCTGCATCATCCGTAACTATCAAATCAACACCTTCTAGTTTTTCCACCTTATCTCTTTCTACTTTTCTAAGATTCAAGGAATACTTCTGGGTGCTTTGATCAAAGATGCGTTCTCCTATGATTGCCTTGCTTTCAGCCTCCGGATACAAAGACTCCATATCTATCGAAGGTACTATCATAGCTGACGGATCATCCATATCCATATTCAACCGCTTTAACATCATAGATAAAATTACTGACTTTGGTTCACTCTTACTTGCAATAGCATATTTTCCTATAATGCCACTTTTTTGTTCATATTCTGCAATAGCACCCCTGTCAATTAATGCACTCTTTATTTCCCGGAATCCATGTACTAGAAATGCATTGAAGGATTCCTCATCTGTCTTATCCTTGAATACCATATCAAGATAAGGAAGATCCAAACATACCTCGACCTTTTCATCTGAAAGCTCATAAAGCATTACAAACGCTATACCACCATTAAATTCTGATTCTGGCACAGTCCACAGTTTTTTCCCCATAGCTTCTACTTCTTCCGGCTCTGCAAAATAATTGTATTCAGCAAACAAAAACTGTTGAAATCCCGGATCAATATATAAAATGTCAGACTTCGCTTCGTACATCATACACGCAGTAGCACATGCATCATGAAGGAAATTTGTCTTATTCATGATCCTGGGATTAGCTACTTGCTTTGTTGATTTTAGTTTTTTAAAGATGGCTTCAAAAGTCATTTTATTAAACTGGAACTTTCTTTCCACATATGATACCGCACAGAACTCCCTGAACACATCCGTGAAATCATCTCGACTATCTGCACTACGAAATACTCTATCTAAAGGACTTTTTTCTAAATCATGATCCGATAAGATAGTATCATATGCAGAGCGATAAAACTCATGCGGTCTGTCGTAAAAAGACTGATATGATGGATAATTTATAATACAGAAAGTGAGTAGCATAGGATTAGAGGCAAATTCGCCGTGTTTATTCAGATATCCCTCATTAAGATTTCTGGTAATTTCTGCCTTTACGCTATCATCACTGACAAGTTTATCTATTAAATCTCCTGTCTGCTTTTCGTCAAATGGCATCAGATATAGTCTGCTTCTAAAGCCAATCGATTTTGCCACATCACATTCCCTGGATGTTATAACATATTGATTTAATGGATAAGTTTTTATCATGTCTCTCAACATGTGTTGAAATCCTACAATATCCGAAGGATCTATCTCATCCAATCCGTCTAGTAATATTTGACATTTACCTGCCCTTAATACCTTTTCTGCAGCTCTCTCATTAAATGAGGCATCTAACAAATTAACGGATTTCACAATACTGTTAAACAGATCACATCCAGCAAACCTGTAATCTCTTAATTCAACTAATATAGGCATTACACCCGTCTCAGAGTATTTTTTCATTGATTCTACAAATAAGTGTCTCAACATCATGGATTTACCCATACCACCATTAGCTATGAGTGCCACCATATTAGATTGTTCTGCTATTTTATCAAGAGTCGCATCTTGTATTACCGTTCCTCTGGCAGGCAAACCTCTTCTCGAATACGCGCTATCAACCGTGCTAAGTGTATTACAGATGAACACTTTTTCCATATCACATAGTTCATCCGAAAAATTAGTCTTTACCTTTGAATACTCCGCCAGTGCTTTTTGCCCATACACTGGGAATAATTCTTTACTCTTTGTATTTTCATAAATGTTCTTAACAATGTTATCAGCACTTCCTGATCCTTTTGCTATTTCATGAAATTGATTTCCGATAGCTACTATAAAAAGTTCCTTATCAATTTCATTAACAGTCGCAACTTTTATTCCGAATCTGTCCATTACTGTTACCAAAACGCCGTCATTTAGCTCCTTGATCACCATTTCCAAAAATCTATCTTCTTTGTATTTCTCTGCGATTTCTTGCCACACTGCAGGGTCAAAAGTTCTGGTGCCGTTCAACCATTTTTCATAGCTACTATCTGATGTAGGAAGTATTCCCCAGCTTTTTTCCGGAATTGCTGCCATTATCAAAAACTCTACTATCTTCTTTTTTGCTCTGTGGTTAATTAATCCGCCAGAGGATCTTGATATATAAAAATTCAAGAAAAACTCATCGAATTTCAGTTTCAATTATCAATCCCTCTTTTCTCTGTCTGTATTGTCCGTGAAATGTCCGTAAACTTTTGTAAAATGTCCATATCCCTGTCAGGGAACTTTTCCCCCGCCTGTTCTAAAATATTAAATATAAAGGCAATGCCCGTAAAATACAAACGAAGGAATTTGAACTCATTACTATATCAGTTCAATCTGACTTAATCCCACTTATCCATACTCAACTATACATCATATGAGCTCTTTTTTCAAGATAAGTACGCCTTTATATAACAAACAATCCGTCCAGAGTATGACCCTAAACCGCTCCATCACCAAGCAACTGCCGGACGCGGCGTCTTCTTAGAGTTGTGGCGTGATGAACCCTATAATCAGCATCAGGGGCTAAGAAGCCTGGTTGCTTATTTTACGGAACGGAGACGTGCCATGAATAAGACAATCGATGCTTATCTGAATTTCATATCGAAACCTTCGTTCCGCTTTCAGCTGGCACAGGAGGCCGCACGATATGGAAATCAATGTAAATGTACCGACAAATACTGATAATCAGCAGTCAACTAATGACAACCACAATTACGACAACCGTCGCAGTTACAACAATCTCCCTCTTCACAAAGGTGAGTGCCTCGTACCGATCCGTGTGGACTGGGAAATGGTCAAGCACTTCAATATGTGCCGAGACAATCTTGAGACCTGGCATATCGGACCTAATAAAGTCCTGGTAGCCTTTGCGCCAGTGGCAATTGAATCCAAAGCTACTGCCATCAAGACTTTCTATCGCGATGTAAGAGAATATTTTGCATCCTTCCACACTGACGATACACTTTCTTTGGATCAGTTTCTGGAAGAAGCCGAATCAGAAGATAGTAAAGGCTTCGAGCTCGCATCATCTGAGAATCTGGAGGAAAACGTGATGCTCCACATGATCATCCGCGACCTGATCAAACAGGTACATAATATCAACTCAAAATACGGGCGCATTCTGGATCTCATCTGCAAGGATTTCACAAAATGCGAGATTCTTGAAGAACTGAACCTGGGCAAATCTCAGGGATATGCAGACATCAAAGCTGCACAGACACTCGCAAGAAAGCTTTATTTCGAAAATTAAAAATTTATGACTTAACCAAACAGCAGCGGTATCCTCATCTCGAAGATACCGCTGCCGATTTCTATGTTATACGCACTTTCTCACTTCCAGCTGGAACTTATCATGTTCCTTAATACTTCTTACTGCCTGATTCAGTGTATTCGCCTTTCCATGCTGATGATATGGACATCTGAAAAAGTGCTTATGAAATATGATAAGAGATTGCTCTTCCGGATACTCTGTACAGTGCAGATACCAATAATGACCGGTATTCCTGCTCTGAAGCGTGATATCCTTATTATCAAGCAAAATAATGTTAAAATACTTCGCATCAATCTTCTTAAGACTGATTTCATCAAACATCCGCATTCTCCTCTCCAAACCATGCAGCCAGTGCCTGCTCCACAATACTATCAACTGTATTTGGATCCATTCCCGCAAAGTACTTCTCCACAATTCGTGCCGGAACCTTATAGCATTTCTTTTTTATCGGATTCTTGCTCAGATATCTTTTAATCTTTGCTTCTGTAAGAGAACCAGAATGACTGCGAAGATTTGCTACCATCTCCGATGTGATTTTAGTTTTCTCCTCGATATCATCCATTAACAGGTCCACTGCGTCACCAAATACTTTTCTTCTATTATTAGCCTTCATAATCGATCAACTCCTTTGCAAATTTTCTATAAGCGATTCCTGCTGATGCCTTTTTACTGTACAAAGCAATCGGCATGGAACAATAAATGCTCTCTCCAACCTTTACGGTAGATGGAATCCTATTCTTAAATATCTTAATCTGTCCCTGGAAACTTCCGGTCACTTCTTCGGTTAATACCTTACAGAGAGTCGTTCTTCCATCACACATCGTAAGCAAAATACCGGCAATCGTTAATTTCGGATTGATGCGTTTCTTGATCTTACCGACTGTTCTCAGAAAATCCTGCAATCCCATCATTGCCAGAAGCTGCGGATTCACAGTAATGACCACCCCATCTGCTGCCGCCAACGCATTGACAGTAAGCATCCCAAGGGAAGGTGCCGTATCCACCAGCACATAATCATATCTGTCTCTGATTGGCGCCAATACCTCTGCCAGCATTCTCTCTGCTCCCATTTCTGTTCTAAGCTTCGCCTCCACAGCAGATAGATAAATAGAAGAAGGAATAAAATCCACTCCATCCTTGCTCTGAATATAATGCTCCAACTCTTCCGGTTCCTCTTCATCGATCTGTGCCATCAGCAGATGACCAATCGTATATTCCAGGTCCTTTGTATTCTCAATGCCATAACAAGTGCTGAGATTTGCCTAACTGTCGAAATCAATGGCAAGAACCTTCTTTCCCATACTGCAAAGAGAATATGCCAGATTCAGCGTGGTCGTGGTTTTGCCCACGCCACCCTTCTGTGATCCGATTACAATAACCTTACTCATAATTACCGCTCTTCCTTCTCTGCCATATACTGTGCCTTTTTCTCAGCTACAAACTGCGCATACAGCTCTTCCTTTTCTCTTTGAAATTGCTTCTGCAGCTTCTTCGTTTCCTTTTCCATAAAATCAGTCTTCATCTGCTCTTTCAGTATCCGGCGTAATCACCAGCTTCCCATTCTCACAGCTGACGGAAATATAATCTCCGATTGCAAATCCCATCTCTTCCAACCACTGGCCCTTCAGGATAATTGTTGGTGTCGCTTTATAATTTCTTCCATTCTGGGAATATACCTTCATACTTCTGTTTTTCTGATTCTTCATAAGCTCCGTCTCCTTTTTAATTTGGAATTTTACATGGTCTCATGTACCATTTTGTGTTATACTCTTCTTAGATCTGCAACAACACATAGTCGGAGGAAATATCATGAGTGAAGAAAAAGCCACCCATTCAAAGCTTTCAGAGGCTCGCAGACGAGCAAATAAGAAATACAATGATCGATTCGTTGAAATAAAAGTTCGTGTAACCCCAGAGAAACGTTCCATCATCAAGGAGCACGCTGAAGCTATGGAAGAAAGTGCAACTGCCTTTATCAACCGAGCCATCGACGAAGCCATGAA
>ENA-OROR01001161-OROR01001161.1-human-gut-metagenome-genome-assembly--contig:-NODE-1161-length-18452-cov-15.878948_pt1 | contig 18452 bp, 17 predicted proteins | sample MGYA00242135_ERZ509060 | MGnify/ENA primary metagenome ERZ509060 (study PRJEB26280, sample SAMEA2338742) | human gut metagenome | biome: human gut; feature: human-associated habitat; material: faeces... | reverse complement strand
CGACTCATAAATCTACCCTTAATCGTGTATTGGATGATAGTTGCGGATTTTAGGTACACAAAGATATATAGTGAAATGAAAACCAACGTAGGTACAAGCAGTTGTAAAGCTTTTTTAGCAATGAATTTGAAGCTCATAATACCATTCCATTCTACATCGGGTTTGTAAAGGACGAATCCACTTATGAAAAAAAATAGAGGCATGAAGAATAGCGTGATTAAATCTCTGTATATCAAGCAACTACCCCCCCCACAAAAATTATACACCGATTGGATAAATTCACCATAACCAAAATATTGAACGTGACTGAAAACTACAAGAATCATGGTGAATCCACGCATTGCATCTATATATGCAAGTCTTTTTGTAAGTATTTCCATTAGAAGTTACGATTAAACGTGAATAAAAACAGGTTGGCTGCCGTTGCCCGTCAACCATTCATACAATTGCTGCATTTGCCGGGCCACTTGTGGCGCAGTGTATTTCCGGTGCACAAGCTCGCGTCCTTTTTCGCCCATTGTGAGAAGATCCTCCATTGGCATTTCAAGGACTTGATGCATGACGGTGGCAATGTTTTCGGGCGAGCGGTCAGTCCACCAGCCGCAACCCACCGTGTTCAATTCCTCCCAAGGTGTGCCAAGGCTGGCCATGACCGGCGTGCCCACCGACAATGCTTCGGTGACTATCATGCCGAAATTCTCGAAGTCGCTCGGCACGAACAGGCACGAGAGCTGTGCCAGTTGCTCAAATTTCTCGCGTCCCGATACGAAACCGCTGAATTTCACATTTTTCAGCCCGAGTCGAGCCACTTCGCTGCGCAGGAATTGCTCGTATGCGTCATCTCCCTTGCCCATAATCACGAGTTCGCAATCTTGCGGCGATGGCAACTTCGCTACCCCATAAAGAAGGTTCTCAACCTTCTTTATGGGGTGCAACCTACCAAGGAAACCAAATTTTCTTGGCAAGTCGTACCCCAGAAAGGGCGGTTTCGCTGTCGCCACTTCGTCTAAATAATCGGGCAGGTTGGCAGGGTTAGGAATGATGGCGATGGGGTTTCGGTAACCGAAGTTGCGCACATGTTCCATCTCGGCTTTGCATGTGACGTGCATACAGTCGGCGCAGCCAATGTCGTTGCGGAAGCAAAGCTGTATCAACGGCCATTTTTTCCAATATGAGCGATGGAGCGCATCGGGATAAAGCATCCCGTGGGGGGTGATGATATATGGCTTGCGGCGATGCCGAGCCACAGAGCAGGTTACGTGGTTGCAATACATCCACAGGCCGTTGGTGTGGTACAGGTCGTAATCATGACTCTTTAGATATTGGGCAATCCTCTTTGAATACTCGTAGGGTGTGACCGCATCGTTGGGTAACGCCTTAATCCAGTCTTCTCCTTTTCCCATCAACTTGTCAGCTGAATTCTTTACTTCCAAAGTCAGCAAGTCGAGCGGAAAACCAATGTCGTGCATCGCCGAAATCAAATCATACGTACAGGTGGCTATGCCACCATACAAGGCCCCAAAACCAGCAATGGTTTGTAATACTTTCATTGTTATGATCTTTGAAATGGAAAATAAAGTTATTATGTCAAACCTTTTCCAATGAATTCATTATTTCACCCCATCTATTGGGATTGAACATTGATTTGGCATAGTTTGATTGGTTGGCATACCGGATAAGTCCAACGGAATCCATTCTAATGATTCCCTCAATTTGATTTTTCAATTCATCTTCATCAGATGAAACGAAAAAATATTTTAAGCCAGCCAATTGCTTGTATTTTATTGTCGAAATTATTATGCGGTTATGCAGAATCCCTTCAATTATTTTTGAGGGGAAATTGCATTGATTGCCTTTTTCTTTTGGATCTCTTGTGCTTAACAGAAATGAGACCTTATGGAGTAAATCCATATACCTATTGAAAGATAATTCACCATAGTAATGAATATTGGGATATTTGCTACATTCCAGTTTCATCTCCTCTTCTTTTTCAGAAAATCCTGTTATATATAATGTAGCATTTTTTATTTTGGAAAAGACTCTGATAATCAACGAAATCTGCGAAATATCTTCGCGTAATAGTCCCGAAAGTAAAAATTCGGCCTTCACACTTTCTATTATTGGGAATAGGGGGGCATTAAAAGGTACGACACCCGGCAGGCATTCTGTTTTTTTGCAAGTAAAAAGAGGTGAATCCGACAACTTAATTGTTGAGTTTGCATGATTTATTGCCCAAAGGAATAAAGCCTCAAGCGACAACTTTCTTTTCGGAATATAAATATCCAATATTATCACATTGCAATGTGCTGAAGGTTTGAACCATTTGCACAGGAAAAATAGAACAATGTTCAGAATACTTATGTTATAAAACCAGACATTACTATTGCGTTTGATTTTTCTAAAAATCAGAAAGCTCTCTTTTATGGGTGCGAGCTTTTGAAGGATTTTTCCTCTCTTTCTCCAATCAGAGTAAACAAGCTCTGGCATGTCAACATCATCTATAGCTCCTGAAACGTTAAGGGGCGCAATAGAAAAAACTTCATCAAAGACAGAACTGTGTATTAGCGCCCAGCTAAAGTTGGCGGCTGCATAAGAAATCTTATACTTTCCTGATAAATGATGGGGAAGTACGTTTGTAATGAAATATCTCATAATCTTTATTGAATGAATTTCTTTATTTTAGCGGCATATTTTACTGTAGCCTTTTCCGGCCTAATTTCTTCAGCTGCATATATGGCATTCTTTGCAATTTGCAAATACAATGCTTTGTCAGTCATCAGTCTTTCCATTGCATTTGCCAAGCCTATATAATCGCCACGGTTGAAGCTGAGTCCACAATTATACTCATCGACCATCTTAACTCCTCCCATGCCTCGATTGACAATTAATGGTGCGCCACACTGTAGGCAGTCGTTCAACCTCATTCCCCATGGCTCATAATTTCCGCAACCCACATAAACCGAACATGACTCATACAAATCTATCAATTTGGAAATATCTACAAAACCAAGGAACTCCACATTTGACAGTTGCCGTTTCTTCGCATAATCTTGCACTTTACCGAGGTATGGTCCAGACTGCGTGATATAGCACTTGGGCATGAAGCCTTTTTTTTTCAATATGTCTAATGCTTCCAGTAATATCCAAGGAGACCTGTGCCATTGGTGTAGTCCCGACAGAAGAATTGTAAAGTTATGCCAATTGTTTTCAGTTCGTTCCATTAGCTTGCTGCCGGGAATTCGAGGCGGGTAGTACCCACATGAAATTATCTGTTCTGGTTTCCATCCGAGGTTGAACAATCCCTTTTCATAATATCCGGAAGCGTTCAAGATAAAATCAGCATTGGATATAATATTTTTTAATTTTACAGGTAAAAAGCATCTTAAATAAAGCTCCTTGAAAAATCTTTTCGGATATTCGTCCATATTACACGGAGCTTCGGAAAACATTCCATACCGGGTCTTCTTTCTGATTAAAATATTCATTAAATGCTGATAGACAGGGCATGTTTGATATGCGCAAAATATATTGTAATCATCAATATGATTGGCCAATGTTTTTTCTGCTAAATCAATATCATTTCCTATATGCACAATTTTCAAATCCGAAAACTCAGAATTGCTAAATCCGGTAGCCGATCTCAAATCTAAGTTTTCAATCCATGTGTATATGAAGCAATTCCTTGAAAGAGCTTTAGCTAATTCAGAATAAAACTTAAGGGTTGAGCGACAATACGAATGCGCCCAAAAAACGAGATTATTCATTTCTATAAAAGATTGAGTAATAAGCTTGATATACGATTGTATAAGTCATCATAGGGTACAGTAATTGGGTGCTGTCATAAGGTCGTTGCAAGAAACCTAACAGCATCAACAATCCTATGCCATACAACTTTTTATCATACCTGCCTAAATGGAACAAGTATATCAGAGGCAAGTAAGTAATAATCGCCCCCACGATCCCGTCTGCAGCCCAATTGAAAAAAAAGTTAGCCCCGACAAAACCATATTTCGAAGCAACTTCGGGTGACACCAGATTTCTTGCTCCCATGCCTAATATGGGATAGTCACAGAAGATGCGCCAGCATCGTTCCATCAAGACGCTTCTATTATCTCCCGAAATCGTACCTGTGGATTCGTCATACTGAAACCTGCCCCAAAAAGCACTGTCCATAGCTTCATTATAGGATGTTATGAACTTTAGCGTTATGAGAATCACAGCCGCAATCATTATCAGTTTCCAAGATTGCTTGCGGTAAAACACTAATAAATATATCGCCAACTGTATGAAATATGCCACAGACATGGTTGATATCAAACCGACAATTAAAAGTATCTCTATTTTTGTGTTTTTTACAAACATCTTATTAATTATCAATGCATAGATTCCCCAAAACGCCAAGGCTCCCGGCTCATCATAAAATCCGGCATTACGGACAAGTCCCCCAAAGTAGGTATTTGTAGTGAATAATCCAAAGAAATACCCGGGTCGCATATCCATCTCAACAAATTTGAAAATAGGCTGCAATAATCCACCGAGTACTAATAAAATCCCTATTGTTCCGCTTATTGCTTGAACCACCAACCATACATCATACGTTTTGCAGAAATCCAATGAGCCACCCTCATCTTGCTGAATCCTTAGTATAGCAAAGGTAGTCAGCAGCAATATGATTCTTGTATAATATGAAGTATCCATATGGATTAATGAAAAGAAAATCCACCCAAATACCTGAATCAAGATCAGATCGTTTATTGGTTTGTCAAATTGGCCACATTTCCTTATTATGACATACGACATTGCCATGACAAACAGCAACACGTAGTTCACCGTATAATGGGGCAACCACCCCATTAGGTAGAATACGCACGGCCAGCCTGCGATGAAACTGAAGAAATACAGGAAATACCTAAAATTGAGATATGGCCTTATCTTTTCAAACATAGTTTAATGCTGCATTATATCGTTATAAATCTCCGCAAGCCGCAGGGCATTCTTTTCTCTATCGTGTCGCTTGCCGGCCACTTCCATTTCGGCAGCCGACAGTCCGATGTCACTTTCTTGCCCAAACAACCTCATCACCGTTTGTGCCAGCTGTTCATATTCTTCATAGCGATAGAAGTAGCCCGTCAGTCCGTCGGTGAGCAACGTGGGGATGCCCCCGCAGTAGCTTGCCACCACCGGCGTGCCAAGAATTTGCGCTTCGCACAACGAGTTGGGCGAGTTTTCAATGGCACTGGGCATGACATACACGTTAGCGTCAAGGAATTGTTGTTTCATCTGAGCTTCTGAAAGAGACCCAAGGAAATGCACATGCTCCTGCAATTGTAATCGCTTTACCAATCGACGAAGATATAGGTGGTAGCCTTGGAAACGAAGAATGTCTTTCAGATTATTACTCATAACACGGCTACCGCAGAAATTGACCACCGTGTCGGGATATTGCCGCAAGATAATAGGCAATGCCTTCAGCACCTGATGTGCACCTTTCAGTGGCGAACCGCTGTTGCTCACGAAAATCGTATGTTTTTTACACTGGGCATAATTCCAACGGGGAACTTCATAAAACGAATCTCGCAATGTTTCATTCATAAAGTGATAACGCAGTCGGGGATTAACGGTCATCACATGGTCACAATCCCACTGAGTACGCCCCACGATGTCAGTAATATACGTGAGGACATAATTCTCACATTCGGCTCGATGCTTGAAATTGCGTTTTGCATTGAGTAGAAATGTACCCCGATAGAAGTCAAGCGGAGTGATGTTTGTCCATTTGTTCCACAACGAAAGTCCACCATCGGCATAACGCATATAAGGCCCGGCAAGCCCCTGAATGTTTGCCACCATGCGCGTACCATTCTCATTGGCCACGCAAGCAGCTTTGGCCAGTGAATGTTCCGTGCCGTGGATATGCATCAAGTCTGGGGCAAAATCACGTATCGCCCTGCGGCAAGTCTCGATTTGTTTCTTCGACGTTCGGTCTATCCTTCCCGTAGGAATAAGGTAGTATGTAACACCGTCAATTTCATACCGTTCATAACTCCTGCCGTAAGAATAAACCATCACGCCAAGCCGTACTTCGGGCATCACCCTTAGCAATGCCTTGGCCGAGGAATACATCCATCCGCAATGTGCCGGAATAGTTTCACCCAAATGCTCGCACAACGGAGGGAACTTGACTAATGATACCCACAACACTTTTATAGACTTTCTATCAATTTTACCCATTGTGCAATTATTTTATCAGTTTCAAATCGCTTGCAACTCTCAATACCGTTCCGAGCTATTCGCTCACGCTCTTTGCGGTTGCGCATCAGTTCCTCCATGCAAACAGCGTATGCATCCAAATCGTTGTCGCGGATTATACAACCATCATAGCGGTCGGTGATAATCTCGTGCAATGCCGGGTAACTGTCAAAAGCTATCGGTACAACACCCGTCTGCATTGACTCGGTCAGTGTCAGTCCCCAGCCTTCCACCGCACTTGTCATCATGAAGATAGAAGCATTATGGTAATATGGTTCCGACGGTTGCCGTCCTTCAAAATGCACATTTTTTAGTTTTAATTTTCGAGCAAGGTTGTGGAGCATTTTTTCTTGAAGCCCCCAGCCGACTATATACAAATGCCAATCATCAAAGTCGCCGGTCTCTATCTTCTTCCATATCTTGAGTGCACGGTCAAGACGTTTCTCAAAATTGTTAAGCCTTGACACAATCAACACATTTTTTTTCTTATGGCATAAACATTCTGCTGTCTCAATTGTGTCAAATGTAAGTGGATTATGTATGGTCACACATTTCTCACTTACGTCATGTTTAAGGTAGTGGCCAAGTGTAGGCCAATCGTTGCTCGACAGCATCACGCATTTGTCACTGGCATCGTAGTTGACAGCATACATCTTCCCTGCCCCTTTAACAACCCTCTGCTTCCATAAAGGGTAAACTATCATTCTCACACAATTCGACATCTTAGCAGAGACTCCACGCTGATGTAAGAAGTTATACCAAAGTCTTGAAAATGTTAATGTCTTTTCGTAAATAGCAGGAGTATTGTGAAAAACTGATATATATTTGAAACGACGCAAATTAAAGCCTAATACTAGTTTCGTGAACGATGTACTAAAAATAGCTTGTTGGTTAACCACCACATCCACCTTCTCTTGGGTAAGATAATTTTCCACTTGCTCTGGAGAAAGCTTGTGTTCCTCGTCTTCGACATTGCCGGTATAATAGCATGATTCATCTATTGGGTAAAACAAGTAGATGCAGCGATAGCCGCGTTTCTTCAGCTCATTCATCAAGCAGTATGTGACCCGGTGAATGCCCCCCTTGGTGACAAGCAATTCACCCATGGAAACGAAACAAATGGTTTTCATTTTGCAAAAGTCTTTTCTATGATTTGTTTAGTTGCTGATATTTTTGCTTCGAGTATTTCATCCACTTTCTCATATACCACATCTGTATCGGATATAGAGTGGAGAAATGTCGAAGAATCAAACATTCTGTCTGCCAAGCCAAGACCACCTGTAAGGTTTTCCATACGGGAATTGAATCCAAAACTATTCCGTGAGCAAAAAAACGATCTGTGGAAAAGAATGGAAAAAACTGTTGCGTGGAAAGAATTGGTCACCACCATTTCGGCATTCTTTATCAAACCTAAAAACTCTTTCGGGCCAGCTTTGGCATAAATGGGCCACTTCCATGGCTTGTAGCGGAACGAATCTTTCAGTTCTATCACCTCATATCCCAGCTTGCGGTGCAAGTAATCAAGCATGGCATCGTAGTGAACGTCTCTATTTATAATCTGAAAACTCAGTATATATTTCTGTTGTTTTGATAACGGATAATTTGCCATCTTCTCCCACTGGCTGCGGGAAAGCAAAAATGTGGGATCGAGTACTACTTGTGAATCCAATCCTAATTGTGTCTGCAACAAAGTTTTTCCAGTAACTTCGCGGATAAGAATTTTGTTAAACCTCTTGAGCAAAGGTTTGTAAACTTGGAGTATATCATCGGGAAGTTGTGACACACCGAAACTTGCGGCGTATGAAAATATCTTTTTATTATCCTTTACGAAATCAAGCAAGTAGGTCAGGTCGCCTTCGTTGTATTTGGGGTTCCATACTTGGTCACTTCCTGTAATAAAATAATCATACTTATCGTTGGCCTCTGCAATATTTGCCTTGTCATAATGCTTGGGCGAGTGAGGTATGATGTCCATGAACTCGTCAAAATGCCGTATTCTTTGCGGTTCAGCGATGCTCGAAGCAATATAGCATAATGTTGTTACGATAAAATCTTTCAGGCTTTTTGTGCCTATTTTGCGCAATTTCTCCTCCCCTATATTTCCGTAGTCAATGACTTCGGCCTCGAAGCCTATAGAAGTCAAATATGTGGCCAATGCATAGGCTTGTAGTTTGGCCCCGTAGCTATATGCTCTGTGATAGGTAAGTATTCCTATTTTTTTCATTATCTCATTTCATTAAAAAGTTCGTTCCATTTCCCAGCAATTCTATACAATGAAAAGGCTTTTGCTTTTTCAATAGTCCTACGACGCATGGCAGTAACTTCATCCTGTGGCAGCTGGGCAAACTTCAGGAAAGCATCGGCATAGGCATCTACATCAAAGGGCTTAATTAAATAGCCCGTTTGTCCGTCGTCGATAATGTCTTTGGCCGATGCAAAACTATCAAAGGTAAAAGGTATTGTTCCACGTATGCTAGCCTCCATATTGGTTATTCCGAATCCTTCATATATCGATGTCATCAAGTGAACCGACGATTCCATAAAAAAACTTGAAGGCTGCTGCTGGAAACCTATAAGTTTTATATTCTTCAAGTGACGAGAACGTATTTCTTTTTCCATATACTGTCGTTTGTCTCCGTCTCCAACCACGAGAAGTCGCCAGTCACATCTTGGCTCAATCCTCGACCAGATTTCTATCAGGTACTTAATCCCTTTTTGGTCAGTCAGCCGTCCGACAAATAATGCTTGGCGAGGACGTGGCCCCAAGTCAATCGGTTCTCTTGGCACTTCTATTGGATTAGGCATCGTAGATATTTGGGGACTTTCGATATGGAAAAAATCACGAAGTATCGGGCGGAAGCCATCTGAAAGGATTAAATACCTGTCGGCAACGTGCAGCATCTTTTTATGGTGCTCGGTGGTTGCCTTGTGGAGGTTGCGCATACGCCGTGGCAAACGCAGTTTCCGTATGATATTCATTGGATTGGCCCAGGATAGATTTTTCGTCACACTCTCAAGCCCGGTTTCGAGGCAATCGGGTGTGTTATGCTCGCACACTATTATTTTTATGCCCTGCGGCAAATGTTCCAGCAAAAAATCTTCGGGAACGTATGAGTCTTGATAAATAATAAAGTTTGGACTGAAATCATGAACCAAAGCATCAAATTCCTTCTTTAGCTCGTCGCCTTTCAAGTCGGAAGTTTGGTAATAAAACAGGTCGCCGTCGAGTAACTGCGAGGAGTTATCTTGTCGGGATGTGGAAAAAACTGCGACCCTGTAGCCGAACCGTCCGATAAATTCCCCAGCAAGCATCCGTGTCACCGACTCGATGCCTCCAAACCCGGGGTATCGTTGCAAAACAAATAATATATTCATTCCTGTGTTACCAGTCACACCGCAAATGATTTCCCATATTCGTGGTAAGTACCTGCCCCGTTATGCAGCGAGAAGTGTCCGACGCAAGGAATACCGCAACTTCGGCTACCTCTTCAGGCAGATATGCCCTTCTACTGCAATTGTTTTCGCAATATAGGTTATCCCTTTTATATCCAGTCATGTCGCTTGCTGTCACTCCAGGAGCCAGGGCATTGACTCGGATTCCTTTTGTAACCCACCGGCGAGCCATTCCTTGTGTCAGACTCACAATCGCAGCCTTTGTCAGCCCGTATGGCAATTCGTCGGGAAATAACCCTTTCTCTGAGGCCATGAATATGATTGAAGCATTGGACTTTTCAATCTGATTTTCATACTGCCGCAGAAATTCCTGAGCGAGAAAGTACGGTCCAGTCAAGTTAGTCATAATTTGGCTGGAAAACCCTTCTACTGTCACATTCATCATATTACCCTCATGAAGGCTTATCCCTGCATTGTTGACAAGGATGTCTATTTGCCCACCGAGTTCCTTCCTTGCAATGGAAAAAAAGCCCTTAAACGATTCAAGATGAGTTACATCCAGACACAAGTATTTACAACCTATTTCCTTTGCCACAATGGCAGTCTTAGTTTCATCTCGCCCTGTGATTAATACCTCCCCCCCCTCGGCAGCAAATCGTTTGGCTATGTAATATCCCAGTCCGCGTGTACCGCCTGTGACGATTACTCGCTTACCTGCAAGTTTTCGAGAGGGGGCTGTAATTGATATATTTGCTACGGTGGTTTTTAACGGTTTGAAATACCACAGAATACGTTTAATCAGTGACATGTTATTTTTTGATTATTTTCTTAACTTGTGTAAGGACATCATTCCCTACCAGCTCTTTTACTGTTATTTTAATTTGCTCTTTGATTTGCTGTCCCTTAGGGGGTGGCACGATGTTCCTAAACCTATCGAGTGCCACGCTCTCGTCGGCACTGTTTGTAAAGACTTCCAGCATAATTGGCTTGTCAGATGTGGTTACAATCCATTTGGGATATACCTCCATGAAGTCTTCTTTGCTCGAAGCCGACAAATACTCAAAACCCAAGTTCTCGACAAAATCTTTCACCAGTTTCCTTGATTGCTTTCCGAAGTGTCCACCGGCAGCCATGTAAAGGTTAGCTTCCTCCCCCCAATAAGATGCGGGGTGGTCATAATTGCGAAACTCTGTCCCACACCCGTTGTTTATGAGGAGAATTCTCATGTTGTTGTCCATATGGCGGTTCCCCAACACATTCAGGTCGTAGAAGAAAGCCAAATCGCCGGTTACTATAAATGTGGTTTTGTCAGGACAGGCAATAGCTGCACCTAATGCCGTTGACAAGGGACCATCAATACCAAAACCACCCACGTTGCACGAAGTAGTTATAGAACTGTGTATGTCAAAGAAGTTCCACGCCCTCAAGCTATTGAGAATACTGAAATACAGTAGGCTACCTTCTGGCATTTTGTCATGGAGAGTATTGGCTATCCAAATGTTTGAGAACGGTATTTCAGGTATCCGGGAAAACATGGTTTTATATTCAAGGCAACATTCATTATATAATGTGTTTACACTGCTGCCTTTGGCAATGCCTTCCATGAACTGCTCTACCGACATTTCGAACACATACTCAAGATTTCTGAAACGGTCGCGCATCTCCCCGTCTTCGCTAATACGCCAAGTGCGGGGACTCTTCAACTTTGAATAGGAATACACATCAGCGCTCACTTCGCCGATATGGATTATGAGATCTACATCGAATATGGATGAATTGTAATGGAATTGGCACCCAAGCAATGCCGAGTTGAAGGAATATTTGCCATTATAATTGCTCGTATGGTCAGCAAATACCACGGCGTTGTACTCACTGCAAAATTTATCAATAAGATCAGTCTCTTTTTGAGAAAAATGACGGTGCGAACCAATGACTATGGCTATCTTCCCATTCGGAATCGAGGGTATGCTTGCAACCGAAGTAATACGCTTGATGACCCTGCACGGAGGCAATTCCTCGCAAGCAAAATTACCACTGTGCATCGTTTCAAGATTTATATGGACTGGTCCGCCACCATGCCTGAAAAGTTCTGAAACGGCTTTGTTAATTTCCACATTGTTGTGCCATTCATCATCCGGACATTTTGTTTCTTTGATATTGGCACTGTAACGAACAATGTCGTTGGGAGTAACGCTTCTGTCTATCACCTGCGGATGAAGGTGCCCAATTAGATACTCTCCATGCGAGCCGGTTATGGCCAGTACGGGCAGTTTCCGATAGTATGCTTCGGTCAGTCCAGGCATATAATCCCTCGAAGCTGTGGCACCTGTGCACGATATCACCACAGCTTCACCCGACTCTTGCGACAATCCGCAGGCTATATAAGCTGCCGACCGCTCATCTACCGAGGAATACATTTCGAAACACGGGTCGCTTTGCGCACTGGCCACGAATGCCATGTTTGTCGTTCCCGGCGAAACCACAATTTTCTTTATCCCATAAGCTTTTAAAACCGACAATACCATTTGGGTGCTGCGGTCTGTCGTGTAATGCGTATTCATATATAATTATCTCATTTTCTCCCTCCTTCAAAGAGGAGAGCAGTTACATTATTCCTTTTGACTATCAAATGAAAGCAATAGCATGTGGCCACAGTAAGAATTATGGTAGCGAAATAAAATGTTATGGTAAGCAAGTCGCCCACATTCTGTTTCCCTACCATGAAAAGCAAAACAGATGATATACGACCGTTTATCAGGCTGTGCATAGCAAATATCACAAAACTTGAAGCTCCCAATCTCTTTAATGTTTCGCTGACTCGAACGTTACGCTCTGCCATGAGGTAAGCCAGTCTAAAGTAAAATGCCATTGATGTAAGAATCCATGTTATGTTGAGGATATCCCCCCAAATTCCATCGATGACATTCCCCATTACCAACAACCTGCATACGAAGAAAACAGCAGCAAGAACCACCACAATGTTCATGGGTATTTTCCCGAACGAGGTAGGCTTCTTGATCGACAGGTAACTGCCCAGACTGAACCACAACAAGGCTGTGCCTGAGAGTCCTGGGCACAAAGACTCATTGTCAATGAAAGATAGCCAAACCAACATTACGACTATGAACCAAATTCCGATTCGCTTTATTATCCAGTAAATGAAAGGGCTGAAAAGCATCACAACGAACAAGTCACGCAAAAACCACAATGGCCCGTCCCAAGGTCCTGCCCAGCTTCCCCATTCCATCCTCTGACTCCAAAATCCCAATAATTTTTCAGTCAACGTGGCATCAATAAAGCGACTTGGATAGGATAACGCTCCCAAGATGTTCCAAATGAAAAATGGCAATAACAGTGTCTTGCATTTTCTCAGCATCTTGGCCTTATACTGCGCCCACGTAAACCCGTCATCCTGACGCAAGAAAAACAGATAGCCGCTTATAACAAAAAACATGGGCACCGCACAATCGGTCAGTACTATCGAACAAATATTTATAATCCACTCACCCCCCCATTTGCTTGATAATGCGTTGATATTTAACGAGTTAAAGAAGTAACAATGGATTGCTACCACCATAATAGCCATCGGAAGTCGCAGGTTGTCAATGGCTTTTGATATCGAGTTCTTGTCTAGCATAATACAATTTTATTCTTTTCTCTTCAATACCTTGTCGCCGACTGGGAATAAGTCTTTCTGGGCTGTAAAGTATGGGAAATATTTTTTGAATATCCATATAGTAACCGGTGCCAATGCCATGGTCACTAAAAACATAACCCATACGCTGTTGGAATACTGTTTTACCACACCAAAGAAGAAACTTTGTGTTCCAAGAATAATTAGTGAATATCGGCCACAATAGGACACAAATAGTAGCTTATTAACAGCCACTGCAAGAAGCCATATTACCATTATTCCGCTCAACGATGCAATGTATATAAGAGGCAGATTAGGGAGCTGCAATTCTTTGAAGCTCACTTCGGGCTGAGCCGTTAATAAGCATATCGCCAAAAATAATACTACTCCAACAATGGTTTTCCATATCGGGAATTTCATCGATAGGATGTTGTGGTTACGAAGGAACTCAGCCACATAGAAATATGGCAAAGCCATAAATGCCATCGGTATGTTCAACAGCCATATCCATTGATTCAATGTATTGTTTTCCAAATGCTTGTTCCCAGCTTCTGTTCCCATATATGCGAGTAATGCGACTGCCAGCGTAACCATCAATTTCACCACTTCTGGCCATGAATGCGAAATTAGATGAAATGCGTAATACAACAGATAGGTTAGGAACAACGCTCTTAAAAACCACAGCGTGCCATTCATAGGTTCTATAACAAGGCGTAACGGAATATATATGCCTTGAGTGTTTTGTGGAATCGTTTCGGGCCAAATCACAAACAGCAATGCGTATGGGAAAATTGCAAAAAACACATACGGGACAATCAGCTTATTTACCTTACGAACAACGAAATCGCTGAAACTCATATATTCTTTAAAAAAAATTCCTGACAAGAAAAAATACAGCGACATCCTTATGTTTATGAGTGCCATGTTTATTTCAAATCCTAAAGGCAAATAGTGTGGAATACATACTCCACAGTGGGTTGCTACCACCAGTGTGATACATATCCCTTTCATTAAATCGACATACTCAAGTCTTTTCTTTGAATTTGCGATATTTTGGCATACTTTTTGCTCCACACACATTAGGGTCTAATCTGCTATTCTTCTGCGAATTTTCCATGTGAAATAATTTATTTTCATCATCCTAAATTGTCAAAGAGTGCCTTCCACATCCCTGCAATCTTTTCCTGCGAAAAACGTTGCGATGATGCAATAGCTTGCCTTGCCATACGTTGCCGTGTGACATCATCCTGCATCAAGTTTAACACACAGCGCACATATCCATCAACATCGCCTTCGGCTATTATCTCGCCATCCACGCCATCGGTGATTATGTCCCGCAACGAGGCGTAGGTGTCGAAAGCTATTGGCACCACGCCCATCTGCTGCGCCTCGGTGAGCGTCAATCCCCACGCTTCGCTCCGCGAAGTCATCATGAATATCGATGCCTCACGGTAATACGGGATGGGATTCTGCCGTCCTTCAAATGTTACATTGGGGATTTTCTCGTTCTTGATCATTTGCCGATACTTTGGCAGGTCAGTACCGGTACCCACTATTTTCAACCGCCATCCATTGGCATCTGTTTCTTTCTTTACTTTCGCCCATATCTTCAGAGCCAATGACAGCCGCTTGTGCACCTCTTCTATCCGCGACACTATGAGTACAACCGGCTGCTTCTCCTTAATCTTATCGACAGGCAGGAATTCATTAAACGACAAGCTGTTTGGGATAATTGAGAAATTGTTATCACCGTTGAACCGGCCAAACCGCTGGTATGCCTCAATGAACCCCCGGCTCAGCAGCACCACGCGGTGCGCTTGAAAGTAAGCCTCACGGTAGGTACTGTGCAATGTTTCCACATATTTGTGTTTGGCGTATGGATAAAACACCAAGTCAAATATCCACCGACACCTCCTACGCAATGACATCTTTGCATGCCACTTGCTCCAATGTTGCTTTAACGACATATACAGCACCTCGGCCCCCGGCTCATAGTGATGGGCAAGTATAACCCTGCATAGTGTGCCATCAACTGCCTCACGCAACAACCCTACATTGATGAAAATACCTTGGTCGATAATGTAGTCAATCCCGTTCTCAACCACAATCCTATGCAGAGTTTCTACATCTGCTTGTCGATTGCGCCCGGCCTGCCACCGAAACTCCGCCACAAAACAGCTTTCCTTTTCAACCACCTCCTCAGCCTCATATAGGGAGTAACAACGGCAGCCATACAACCGACTCAAAGCCGAAGCCACCGAAACGGTAGTCCGCTCAGTCCCACCCCTCGTGGCATAAACTTTCCCATGCGTATAGAACAGAATATTCATATTCTCAAGGCTCTTTTAACTTTGTTCATTATTTGAGTTCTCTGATTTTTAGAGAATCCCAAAAATAATATAACAAATCCTGATGTAATCACACTGACAAAACATACCAATAACAATTGCACCCAACTTTCATATTCATATATTACATGAACAATATATGGTACAACAAAGCAAATTGTCGCTATTACTAACCCTAAGACAATAACCTCTTTAATGTATGCCATTACAGGGAAACCAGAATATCGACGTAACAACATAAGACGTATGGGAATTGCAACCGTCCAAAGAATGATATTTGCACCCAAAGCGATTTCAGGCGGATAACCAAAGCGCAAAAGAAAATATGTAATTGGCAGTATCAATAATAATATCACTCCAACTACTATATTAAGGAGCTTTATATTCCCTATTGCATGCAATGCCCTTACAGTAGGTTCTCCCAATGTTTTTACCCAAGATTGCACAAGGATTATACGTAGAAACAATGGAGCATACGAAGGATATTCGCCTAACCATATTTTAAGTAGGAACTCTATTTCAACGAAAACAGGTATTCCTATAATCAATAACAGGTAAGAAGACATCTTGGCACTATTAATGACAAGCGAAAACATTTCATCAAGATGTTTTTGCGCGTATGACTTCACAATTTGAGGTGACGCTGCAATTATGATATTTGCAGCAAATGTATTGATGATATTATTGACAGTGTTGGCTATACCGTATGCGGCATTTACAATAGTTCCGCAGAATAAATTTATTATAATATTTACGCCTTGTATTTGGCCTAATACAGCTACACTTCCAACTATATCCCACGCTGAAAACGAAAACATTTTCTTAAACACGCTTTTGTCGAAACTCCAAGAAAACCTGCATTCGACAAAATGTTTTCTGCAATACCAATTATATATGACGGCTGAAGAGGTGCTGACCAACAAAATGAGGAAAGCATAGAATATGAGCTTGTCAAATGGCGCAAATGTCAACAAGAAGACGATGGCAAGTTTCATCACAGCATCATATATGCTCATATAAGCATACATATTGAATTTTTCATGTGCCACCAATGCTGCCATAAACGGCACTTGAATGATGCTGACCATGCAGGCAATGATGGAAAATTGATATACCCAAATTGCCGCATTTAATCGTCCGGGGGCAAAATTCATTTTATTCAACAGAAACCATAAGCCTATAGTTTCGGCAAGGAACAGTATTATCATTGCCAAAAAGGTGTATATAACAATAGCTGTCGAAAATAGTTCCTTCAGTTGTACAATATCGCCACGTCCCAATTCAAATGTCAAAAAACGCTGTGTACCAGCATTCAACGATCCATTGATGAAAGTAAACATCGTTACGATGCCGCCTACTACACTGTATAAGCCATAATCCGATATTCCTAATTCCGCAAGAACCACACGGGATGTGTACAGTCCTATGACCATTGTCAATAGCATCCTGACATACAACAGCAGTGTATTTTTGGCTATGCGCTTATTGGTTGATTCACTCGACATGGTTGCAGTATTTTTCAAATATATCTTGTGGCACACGTTTTAATTGAGCTTGTTGTTGTACCTATCAAGTATGCCACAGCAAACGACAAGCACATGCCCACAGCTAAAGCCGCCATAGGAGGCATCGTGGGAATATAACTCAATGCAATCTTGCATAAACCGAACAGAATACAAGCTGGTATAAGCCTGATTACCCTATTTTTGTAATACTGTCCTAACGAGTTTTTCGCAAGCGAATGCGCAATACCAAAGCCTGATATGAACAAAAACACCTCTACACCTATGTATCCTAACATTCGCACCCATTCAAAGAAAATACCGTTGGTAATCCAATTTTGATGGTATAGCATAATGGAAACCATTGATATTCCCATTGCCGATATGCGATATTTCGATATTAATGTGTTAAAGGGGTATTTTTCATTCATTGCTAGTCATCTATTGTATTTGCATTTTCCAAAACAAATTAATGCATCCTTTGGGGACATGTTAGAATTGTGCGTTGAAGCCTTCTGACAGCACAAAATATGTTTTTAGATTCAGACTATCCATGGACTTCATAAAGAGGAAACTCTTCTATATTTCGTAATCCCCTTTCACTCAAATTCTATACAATGAACTTCCTGCAGCAAGGGGTTGAATATGGCATACTGTTGTTTAATACCTTATGATTTTTTGTTCCTGCAAATAAGTTTTTCATTTTTGAAAAAGCGGTACTGTGAAGTCCTTTTTCAAAATACTTAACAATATCATTTATGTAATTGCAAATGTACTTCAATTCAGTCTTCGTATCAACGGAGATGTCAGCTTTATCACATAAACTTAAGAATGAGGCAAGACTTTGCCGTAACGTACTCCTATATGAAGTTTCTTTAGCTTGCTCAATGGCAAATAATTTAGTTAGATCATCATATTTTATATTCATACTTCTTACGCAATAAATTATTTATAAACAAATTACTCTGTTCAATGTATTCAATCGATGCAAATCTGTACCAGTATAGTCGTACATTCTTAACTTTTGGAGCATTAAAGCCTTTTTCTTAACTTCTTTACCATACAAACATAGAAGCGAAAATTGATTAAGCTGAAACTGAACATTTATAGATTTCAACTGTTGGTAATCACTCTCGTTCATATACAGATAACGTTCCGGATGAGCTAATATAGGATAATAACCTTTTGCTTTGATACGGAGCAGGATATTCTGCAAGTCCATCGGGGGATTGAAGTAACTTGTTTCCACCAACAAGTGTTTGCCAGCTTTACCAATAGGCAGTAGGTCGTTCTTATTCAATCGCTCTTCAAATAGGTTGTCCAGCA
>ENA-OROR01001156-OROR01001156.1-human-gut-metagenome-genome-assembly--contig:-NODE-1156-length-18501-cov-5.016914_pt1 | contig 18501 bp, 19 predicted proteins | sample MGYA00242135_ERZ509060 | MGnify/ENA primary metagenome ERZ509060 (study PRJEB26280, sample SAMEA2338742) | human gut metagenome | biome: human gut; feature: human-associated habitat; material: faeces... | reverse complement strand
GTTTTATAAGACCTGCAAGGTGATTTTTAATTATTCAACTGTCAAACTCCCGGGTTTGCCTGGTTTGTTTCCTTATAAAAAATAAGGCTTGCTTCTTTCAAGATAAGGCTATTATAATGAGAGTATAGAAACAATGAAGCAAAGACTTAGATGCATAAGGAAGGTGATTCGGCAAAGAAAATTCACTTCTACGGAAGAGAAACATACATGGATATTTAACATTCCGGGAAAATACTATCAGAAGATGTGATTTATAAAGTACATGAGATGACACGATATCGGTTATTACGATAAATAGCTTGAAATTAAAAAAAGAGCGAGGTGTTAATGTGCAGGAAACAAAACGGAATGTAATGAACGAAGAAGATTTACAAAGGATAAAAGAACTTCGCCTGATGGATGATGACTTTTTTTCAGAAGCACTGGATGGAAAGATTGAAGCAGTTGAGTATATACTGAATACGATTTTAGAGTGTGATGATATCAAAGTAAAATCTACAAAGGCGCAAGTAGAATATAAAAGTGCAACAAAACGTTCCATCACTTTGGATATCCAGGCAGAGGATGTAAATGGAAAACTTATGGATATTGAAATTCAGCGTTCTGATTGGGGAGCAGGAGTGAAAAGGGCAAGGTTTCACAGCAGCATGATTGACCATACACTGCTCTGTAAGGGAGACGATTTCGAAGATTTGGTTGATACATATGCGATTTTCATTACAGAAAATGATAAATTTGGCAAGGGAATTCCGCTATATCACGTCGAAAGAAGAATTAAAGAGATGGAGTATGCATTGTTTGGTGATGGGGCACACATTATATATGTAAATGGTGAGTATAGAAATATGGAACATCCTGTAGGAAGTTTGATGCATGACTTCAACTGTAAAGAAGCAAAAGATATGGTGAATCCATTGATTGCCGAAGAAGTCCGATACTTAAAGGAAACAGAAGGAGGTCGAAGCCAGATGTGTAGACTTTTAGAAGAGATGAGGAATGAAACAGCTGAAAAAGCAAAAGCAGAAGGAAAAGCAGAAGAGAGAGTAAGTACTGCTCTGAAGATGCTGGCAAGAGGGCGCGATTCGATAGAGGAAATTGCGGAGATGACGGGTTTGTCTCTGGAAGAGGTTCAGAAGTTGGCAGATAAACAAACAGTATAAGACGAGTTTTCTGTTTTTATGCATAATCTCATATACAGTTTTGCCCATTACAAATCACCGTTCCTTTTTGTTTATGTCATTATCTTATCATACAAGCAGCCTGCTTATACATGAAAAAATCAGATGTTCTATATTGTATTCTTTTCGGATTTTCGTTATAATGAAGCATAAATTTTTAGTGCTATTTTTAAATGTGGAGGATGTGAAAGGATGAAAATCAAACCTGGTTATAAGCTATTATCTGTTGCAGGAGGATATACGGTAGTGCCACTTGAGGTTCAAGATACGGATTTTCGTGCGATGATTACCTTGAATAAAACAGGTGCATATTTATGGGAATTATTACAAGAAGAGTGTGCGAGAGACGTGCTTCTTTCAAAGATAATGGAACGTTATGATGTGGGAAAAGAAGTGGCAGGAAATGATGTTGAACAATTCCTTTACACCTTGAAACAGAAAGGATTATTAGAATAGTGGCTTCTTATCGTGAAAATTTAAAAGAAGAAGAAAAAGTTTTCCTGTCTTTGTTGAAAAAAGAATTGTTTGATATAGAAGAACCATATGACCATGAAATTGACTGGAACGCTGTTGTAGAAGAAAGTATTCAGCAGTCTTGTTTTCTTTCGGCATTTTCTCATATAAATCAGACAGAGGCACTTCCTTCTGAAATCCAGCGGGAGATTATGAAACGAAGTGGAAGCTATCTGAAAGCAAATCTTATGAATGTTCAGTGGCACGGACAGGTTCATCAGATGATGCAAAAACTGGGCATCCCTTATTGTATTTTAAAAGGTGCTGCGTCAGCACGATATTATCAGGAACCCCTTCTTCGGCAGATGGGGGATGTTGATTTTTTGGTGAGAAGGAAGGATTTAGAGAAAGTAGGAAAATTCTTGGAATCGAAGGGGTTTTCCTGCCTAAAAATGAAGGAATACCATCACCATATAGATTATCAAAAGGGAAATATTTGTCTGGAAGTGCATTTTGATCCGCCGGGTATCCCGAAAGGAGAAATAGAGCCTGTTGTGAGAAGTTATCTGCAGGATTTGCTGGAGAAGTCTCATGTGGCAGAGGAACTATCATTTCCTGTCAGGGTTCCTTCTGATTTTCATCATGGTCTGGTGATGCTTCTTCACCTGTCTTCTCATTTAATGGGTGCAGGAATTGGAATTCGTCATTTGTGTGACTGGGCATTGTTTTTAAATTCCATAGAAGAAAAAGAATTTTTAAAGTTATTTCATGAGCCGTTACAAAATATGGGGTTGTGGGTATTTGCACAAACCATTAGCTTAACATCTGTCCTGGCCTTTGGATTGGAACGGCAGAACTGGATGGGGACGCAGGAGGAATTGGCAGGTGCTCTTCTGGTAGATATTATGGCCGGAGGAAACATTGGAAGAAAAGAAGAACAGAGAATTTATGAAGCAATGTTCATTAGTGATGCGAGACAGCTGAGTGTGCAGACTGGAAGAATGCATCAGCTTTTTGGAAGCATGAATGAAAAGGCTTATACCACATGGCCTATGATGAGACATTATAAAATCCTTCTTCCACTGGGATGGGTGATGCTCTATATCAGACGTGTGTATCGTGTTCTGACGGGAAAAAGGGAAAAAATGAATTATTTTAAAGTATATAAGGACAGTTATCAGAGAAAAGAGTTGTATCAACAGCTGCACATTTTTGAAAGATGAGTTTCCTCAGTCATGCGTAAAAGTATGGCTGGGGAATATTTTTTACACAAATTTAACCATATCATGACTTTCGATTATACAAGGTGGTGGTAACCTTTAAAAGAAAATAAGAAATATGTAATGAGGTCTTTTATGGAAAAAATTTATATACTGGATACCAATGTATTAATCCAGGCACCTTATGCCGTGGAATGTTTTGAAGACAATGAAGTGGTTCTGCCAATGACTGTGTTGGAAGAACTGGATAATTTGAAAAAAGAAGAGGGAGAAAAAGGAGCAAATGTCTGTAAGGCCATACGGATTCTGGAAACACATTGAATATTCCTGTGCGGCAACACCGCAAATCCGGCAGACGGGAAACCGTCTGTCCGGGCTTGCGGAAACCGCTTATGCGAGCTTACTCGCGCAATGTTTTGTCTAAACCATAGACCTCACGCATTGAGATGTCATGTTCGGCATCAATGCTTGTGATGTTGATACGATAACTGTCATGGGCAATGCGGTCAATGATTGCATCTGCCAGAGGACTGTCATCACCGCCGAGCTGATCATACCATTCCTCAAATTCATACTGGGACCTCCCGGATTACATGGGTCTGATTTTTGAGAAGATGTGTCAGGATTATCTGCTTTATTATTCAGACAATCTCCCCACTGAACTGAGCGAAATCGGTCAGTGGTGGGGGACAGACCCAAAGAAAAAAAAGCAGATACAGATTGATATTGTTGGAACACCTGTCGAGGGTAAGGACTATATCATCGGTTCGTGCAAGTACAGAAATGAAAAAATTGGTGTGGATGAACTCGATTTGATGAGGGATTACGCATCGGTATTTGGAAAAGGCAACAACTATCATTATTATATTTTCTCGAAAGGCGGATTCACGGATGGACTTCTTCAAGCACAGGAGCGTGGCGAAGTTCAGCTGATAACACTGGAAGATCTCTACAAGTAAACAACGCAAGCGACCCTGCTGGTGAAGACTGGCAGGGTATTTTTACTTTATAGGAAAGTTCGATTTTTAGCGAACTATTAAATGAAAAACGCCTGCACAAAGTAAGCACTTAATTTTTGGGTAACTACAAATTTATCCTTTTTTCATTCATAATGATAGAAAATAGTTTTTTACTACATCATCTTAAATTCCTTATAAGAAAAATCATGGTAGGACAATATCGTGATTTCTATTGTTAATCTGCACTACCGTGCGTCAGACTGTCTAACGATTTGAAAATTCAGTTTGATGTACGGTATTTTTTACACAAATTTAACCATATCGTGACTTTCGATTATACAAGGTGGTGGTAACCTTTAAGAGAAAATAAGAAATGTGTAATGAGGTCTTTTATGGAAAAAATTTATATACTGGATACCAATGTATTAATCCAGGCACCTTATGCCGTGGAATGTTTTGAAGACAATGAAGTGGTTCTGCCAATGACTGTGTTGGAAGAACTGGATAATTTGAAAAAAGAAGATGGAGAAAAAGGAGCAAATGTCCGTAAGGCGATACGGATTCTGGAAACACATAGAGGAAATGGGAATTTGCTTGAAGGGGTTCGTACAGAGCAGGGAGGTATCCTACGGGTGGAAAAAAATTATCTGAATGTGGAATTGCCCCCAGATCTTCCGGAACATAAATCAGATAATCGAATTTTAAAGGTCTGTCTTGGTTTATCGAAAGAGGGCTTAAAACAAGTGATTCTTGTAACAAAAGATATTCTCCTTCGGATTAAGGCACAGCTTCTTGGGATTCAGGCAGAAGATTTTACAACAGAACAGGTTGCAGGTCACGAGGAACAGTATTTAGGCAGGAAAGAAGTTTTTGTTTCAGAAGAATTGTTTAAGGATTTTAAGAAAAAGGGAGTACCTGTGGAACATGTTTATTGCTGTGACAGCAATGGAACGTGTAGTCATCCGGAATTGTTTGAGAATGAGTTTGTTATCTTAAAGGCCGATCAATCCTCGAAGAAGACTCAGTTAGGGCGGGTGGAAAAAGGAGTGATCCGGAAACTGGAATTTCGGAAGGCGACGCCATATGGTGTCACTCCAAGGAATGTAGGGCAGTATTTTCTTCAGGAAGCTTTGATGCAGCCGGCAGAAAAGGCACCGCTGGTCATTGTAAAAGGAATGGCAGGAACCAGTAAGACGTTTTATTCTCTGGCAGTGGGCTTGGAAAAAGTACTCAACAATCCATCTGGCGAATATCGGCGCATTTTGATTTGCAGACCAAACGCGCTTTTTGATTCCGATATCGGATTTCTTCCTGGAGATGAGCAGGAAAAAATCTCTCCTCTGATGCGTCCGATTATGGATAATCTGGAACAATTAGTAGATTCCAATGATGGTGAGCGATATTCCAATGAGCAGGAATTACAGGATAAGGTACAGGAGATTTTTGACAGGGGATTGATTCAGACAGAAGCCTTGACCTTCATCAGAGGAAGGTCGATTATAAAAACGTATTTGATTATTGATGAGGCGCAAAATATGACGCCGGCACAAATCAAAGGGATTATTACGCGTGCAGGAAAAGAAACGAAGATTGTTCTTTTGGGAGATCCCAATCAGATTGACCGGCCTTATTTGGATGACAGAACCAATGGGCTTAGCTATGCTGCGGAACATATGAAGGGAAGCCCGCTATGTTGGCAGATTACATTGTTATCTGAGGAATGTGAACGTTCCGCTTTGGCCACAGAGGCAATTTGCCGTTTGTAAAGAAAGAATAGGAAGGAAAAATAGAAGAGTTGAATTATAAAGAATTATTACAGAATGAAGAGGTAAAAGCGTTTTTAACCAAGGGAAATGCCAATCTTGGAATCCTTGGGTATACAGATCACTCGGAAAAGCATTGTGCGATTGTTGCCAAACGTGCTGGTATGATTTTGGAAAAATTTGGATATTCCAAACATGAAATTGAGCTTGCTGAACTTGCGGGAGCCATGCATGATATTGGGAATGTCATTAATCGGAAGAATCATGGAGAATATGGGGCGATTTTAGCGTATTCGATTTTAGAAAAACTCAAGGTTCCCCTGGAAGATAGAGTCCTCGTTATGTCTGCAATCGGGAATCATGATGAATCCACAGGAGGGGCAGTGGATCCTATTTCTGCTGCGCTGATTCTTGCGGATAAAACAGATGTTCGGAGAAACCGTGTCAGAAATAAAGAAAAAGCAAGTTTTGATAAACATGATCGTGTAAATTATGCAGTTACTAATGCAACGGTAAAAGTTAGTCCACAGAAGCATTTGATTACATTAAATTTGCAGATTGATGAAGAAATCTGTACCATGTATGAGTACTTTGAGATTTTTCTTGGAAGAATGATGATGTGCAGAAAAGCAGCGGAATTGCTGGGCGCAAGGTTTAAACTGACTGCCAATGGAAGTAAGGTATTGTAGGAAAGGCTGAATTACATATTTCCGCCCTCTTGACTTGCATTTTTTGACAAAATGATATAAAATAATGAAAAATCAAACTCCCCTGTTCTTGAAACGGATAAAAGGGGAGTTCTTTTTTGCATGAGAAAAAGAAAAGTCAAAGGAGAAAATAAATGAAACGTTTATTAATCATCGGAGCAGGTGGTTTTGGACAAATGATTCAGGAGACAGCCGGACTTCTGGGTTATGAGGAAGTTGTTTTTTTGGATGATGCTTCAAAGCACAAGGATGTGGTGGGTAAATGTTGCGATTATAGGAATTTTTTAAAGAGCTACGATACCGCTGTAGCAGCGTTAGGAGACAATGGACAGCGGCTTTATTGGACTGAGAAATTGATGGAGGCAGGTTATCAGGTGCCGGCAATCATTCATCCATCTGCAGTTGTGAGTCCCAGTGCAGTGATTGGCGCAGGGAGTTTTATCATGCAGAGAGCTGTAGTGAATACTCATACAGTGATTGAACATGGAGTGTTGGTGAATAGTGGTGCAGTGGTAGACCATGATTCTTATGTGGCAAGAGGTGCACATATTGGACTTGGCAGTGTGGTGAAGGCGAATTGCAGGATTGATGAGAAACGCAAGGTGGAAGCTGGAGAAGTGGTGTTTTCTACCCGAAGAAAAATCGATGGCGTGACTAGCAGAGATTTGGAAGATGCATTATATGCTTTTGGTTTTGGTCCACAGTGCAGTTATGTGAAACCTTTTGGAGAGGGACATATCAACGAAACCTATGCGGTTTATATGCCGACGGATAAAGGGGAAGAGTTTGCCTATATTCTGCAGCGTGTCAACAACAACGTATTCAAAGATCCGGCAGGTGTTATGGAGAATATTTTTGGAGTGACAGAATATCTCCGTAATGTGGTCAGAGAAGAAGGTGGAGATCCGGATAGAGAGACTTTATCTTGCATTAAGACCAAGAACGGATGTACCTTCTTTGAGGATAGTGAAGGGCAGCCATGGAGAAGTTATCACTATATTCCAAATTCGGTATGCTATCAGTTAGTAGAAGATCCAGAGCAGTTTTATCAGTCAGGAGCCAGTTTTGGACATTTTCTGAAACAGCTTGGAAGCTATCCGGCTGCCAGCCTAAAAGAGACCATTCCTGATTTTCATAATACAGTAAAGCGTTTTGAAAATTTTGAGATTGCTTTGAAACGTGATATTAAGAACCGCTCTGTGACCTGTAAACCGGAAATTCAGTTTGTCTTGGAGCGAAAGGAAGATTGTAAGGTGCTGGTAGAACAACAGGAAAATGGAATCTTACCGATTCGTGTAACACATAATGACACAAAACTGAACAATATCTTATTTGATGCTGATACCGGAAAAGGACTCTGTATCATTGATCTGGATACCATTATGCCAGGACTGGCGGCTAATGATTTTGGTGATTCTATTCGTTTTGGCGCAGCAACAGCAGAGGAAGACGAGAAAGATTTAAGCAAGATGCATTTCGATATTTCGCTGTATGAATTATATGCCAAAGGATATTTAGAAGAAACCAGGGATGTGCTGACACCGGAAGAAGCAGCAAGCCTTGCTTGGGGTGCTCGTCTGATGACTTTTGAATGTGGTATGCGTTTCCTGACTGATTATCTTCAGGGAGACACCTATTTTAAAACGGCATATCCTGAGCATAATTTGGTACGTGCGCGGACACAGTTTCGCTTGGTGGATGAGATGGAGCAGCAGTTTGATCAGATGATAGAAATTGTGGCAAAATATTATCGTGGATTAGGAAGATGATTTTTTATTGCTTTGGTATTCTTTGATAAACTGTTCTTGCTGGATATCAGAAAGATGCTTTTCATAAGGTGTTTGTTTACATATTGCAGAAAAGACCAAAAGAAGAAATGAGATGAAAATGAGAAGTGTCAATACCATAGAAGAACCTCCTTTCTAGATGTGTTTATGTGGTTTTTATTATATAATATGCAGGTACATTGTGCAATATGCAAAACAATACTTGACAAGGCAGAAATAGGTTTGTATACTGTCAAGTAATAAGCAAAAGCGAAGAAGGGAACAAGTAGCGTGTCAGGAAATCTACAGAAAGCAGCCGGCAGATGAGAGGCGCAGAAGGAATGGCAAGGTGAATACCTCCCAGAGCTTCACACCGAAATGGAGATAAAAAGCGGAGTAGGCTGTGACGGATTAGTACACGTTAAAGTACTTTGAGTATCGCGAAAGCTGTACTTACAGAGGCAGGCAGTGTGAACTGACTGTAAAAAAAGGTGGTAACACGGGATGACATAGTGCTCTCGTCCTTTTCAATAAGAGAAGGATGGGAGCTTTTTTTGAAAAAATTCCTATCCTTCCGCAAGAAATTATGGAAAAAGGAGAATGAATATGACAATTTATGATGAATTAGTTGCCAGAGGCCTGATTGCCCAGGTGACAGATGAAGAGGAAATTAAGGAATTAGTAAACAATGGAAAAGCTACTTTCTACATTGGTTTTGACCCTACAGCAGATAGTCTCCATGTAGGCCATTTTATGGCACTTTGTCTGATGAAACGTCTGCAGATGGCTGGAAACAAACCCATTGCTTTGATTGGCGGTGGAACTGGATATATCGGTGATCCATCTGGAAGAACCGATATGCGTTCTATGATGACACCGGAAACCATTCAGCATAACTGTGACTGTTTCAAAAAGCAGATGGAACGTTTTATCGACTTTTCAGATGGAAAAGCATTGATGGTAAACAATGCGGATTGGTTGCTTGATTTGAACTATGTTGATGTGTTAAGAGAGATTGGACCTCATTTCTCTGTAAATCGTATGCTTACTGCAGAGTGTTACAAACAGCGTATGGAAAAAGGTCTTAGCTTCCTGGAATTTAATTACATGATTATGCAGAGCTACGATTTCTATGCGCTGTACCAGAAATACGGTTGCAACATGCAGTTTGGAGGAGATGACCAGTGGAGCAATATGCTGGGTGGTACAGAATTGATCCGTCGTAAACTGGGCAAAGACGCATATGCTATGACCATTACCTTGCTTCTGAACTCAGAAGGTAAGAAAATGGGTAAGACACAGTCTGGTGCTGTATGGCTGGATCCCAATAAGACATCTCCATTTGATTTCTACCAGTACTGGAGAAATGTGGCAGATGCAGACGTGTTAAAGTGCATCCGTATGCTTACTTTCCTTCCGTTAGAGCAGATTGATGAAATGGACAAATGGGAAGGAAGCCAGTTAAATCAGGCGAAAGAAATCCTGGCATACGAACTGACTGCACTGGTTCATGGAGAGGAAGAAGCGAAAAAAGCTCAGGAAGCAGCAAGAGCTTTATTCTCCAGTGGAAATGCAGCAAATATGCCATCCGCTCAAATCAAGGAAGAAGATTTAACAGATGGAAATATTGATTTGATTTCTCTTCTGGTAAACAGTGGGCTTGCCAATACACGTTCTGAAGCAAGACGTGCCATTGAGCAGGGCGGTGTTGCCATTGATGGCGAAAAGGTAACGGATATTAAGTTTTTAATACCAGTAGAAAAACTCCAGGGAGAAGGAATTGTTCTGAAAAAAGGAAAGAAAAACTTTAGAAAAGTAACCATGGCGTAAAATAGAATGTCCCATGAAGCGTATCCTGCATTTGGATGTCTGCTTCATGGGATGTTTTTTATAAATATTTAACAGATGAAAGTGAGTGCCCCTGTTATGGAATCCATGACAAAGCCCTGGATGGTAACGTCCCTTGGCATGAGGGGGTGTTCCTTTAGTGTTGCCACGGTTTCACGGACAGATTCTTCAGAAGAGGAAAATCCCCCAAGCCATGTATTTAAGTCAATGCCGCTTCGGCGGACAATATCGATGTGCTCTTTGGGAATTCCGCGGCTTATGAGTTTTTCCAGCATTTCTTCTGCATCCATGCCCTGAACGCCGCAGTCTGTATGGCCGATTACCATGATTTCTTCAACGCCAAGTTCCAGAATGGCAACCAAAAGGCTGCGGACGACACTTCCGTAAGGGTGCGTTGTGACACCGCCTGCGTTTTTGATGATTTTTGCATCTCCGTTTTTGATACCTAAAGCTGCCGGAAGAAGTGCCGTCAGCCTGGCATCCATACAGGTGAGGATTGCCAATTTTTTATCAGGGTATTTACTGGTAATATAGGGCTTGTATGCCTCTTCTTTTACAAAGGCTTTGTTATATTCTAGTATTTTCTGGATCATAGAGAAAACCTCCTTCTGCTGTTATAAGCTGATTATAATTTCTAAGCTTGCATTATGCAAGAAAAAACTTGTGTTTTGGCTGATGCTGTAGTAGAATAATTGCAAATAAACAAGTCTGCACTGCATTTTCTGGCAAGTGTCATTGGAGTTTCATTTCATGTTCATGGTTCTGTATTTTTCTTTTTCAGTTCAGTTATCTTATCTTTTTTATTATAGTTCTTGATTTTTCCGGATAAAGCAATAAAAAGAAGAAAGAATACCAGTATGCAGGTGCAGCAGAAAGAGGCTGTCTATGAAAAGAGAAGGGATTTTATTTCAGGGGCTCTGCATACAGGAGTCAGGGAACGGTTTTATACAGGAAGAGGGAGTTTATTATGGTGAAAAAGTTTTTTTTCAAAAAGGAGAAACGCATTATGTGGATTGTACCTATTTCCTGCTTTATGGCATAGGCAAAAACAGAAGGTGCCAGGAGCTGGTACAGGGGATGGAGGACAAGTGGAGAAATTATTTGCGGGGAAAAGCAAAAAAGAGCAGATACCAAGGTGAAATATTCTAGAATAGTCTGTACGGGGAGGAACAAGAATGTGCTCAAGCAGCGCTGGGACTTCTGGAAGATATTCGGGCAGAAGAGTCGGAACGGGCAGAACTGGCCTGGATTGGGTTCTGGTATTTGGTTCATAAGGGATTTTATGAGATATACGGTTTTCTTAAAGGCCGTTTTGAAACTACATTTCAAGCTCTTCTTTGGCTGGCAAAAGAGAAGCATCAGGAACCTTTTGTCAGCATCAGCTATCTTTGCCTGGAATTTTTGTTTGCAGAAGAGTTAGAAGTAAAAATAGTGAGAAACGGATGGCACTCTGATTTATACAGGTGTATGCAAAGGTGTATCAGAAAATGGGAAAATATAAGCAGATATTGATGTTAATATTTTGTCAAAAACTATTGAAAAAAACCCGAAAACAAGGTACAATTAAACTCGGCAGAAATTGGTCTTACTTATGTAGTGTGATACAGTGAACCAACAGGTGATTTCTGCACAAAACCGGATGGAATCACAGAAAACGTGCAGAAATCCCGGTAAATATATTTAAATGGAGGGCTGATTAATGAGTAGTACAGCACAAAGCTTAGCAAGTAATAGAATTTTTTCATTACTTGATGAGAACAGTTTTGTTGAAATTGGCGGCTATGTAACAGCCAGAAACACAGATTTCAACTTATCTGACAAAGAAACACCAGCAGATGGTGTTATCACTGGGTACGGTGTAATCGATGGCAGCCTGGTATATGTGTACAGCCAGGATGCATCTGTATTAAACGGATCCATTGGTGAAATGCATGCGAAAAAAATCGCAAACCTGTATGACTTGGCCATGAAAACAGGAGCGCCGGTTATCGGTCTGATTGATTGTGCAGGACTGAGACTGCAGGAAGCAACGGATGCATTAAATGCTTTTGGCGAAATCTACACAAAACAGGTTATGGCATCTGGGGTAATCCCTCAGATTACAGGAATTTTTGGCACCTGTGGCGGTGGACTGGCTGTTGTTCCTGGTTTGACAGACTTCACATTCATGGAAGCTAAGAAAGGCAGACTGTTTGTGAATGCACCAAATGCACTGGAAGGAAACGAAATTTCTAAATGTGACACATCAAGTGCTGCATATCAGAGTGAAAATGCAGGTCTGGTAGATGTTCTGGGAAGTGAAGAAGAGATTTTCACACAGATGAGAGAGCTGATTTCCATGCTGCCATCCAATTACGAAGATAACTCTTCTTATATCGAATGTACAGATGACCTGAACCGTGTATGCCCAGATTTGGCAAACTGTGTAGGCGACACTGCAATTGCTTTTTCTCAGATTGCAGACAACAATGAATTCTTTGAAGTAAAAGCAGCGTATGCAAAAGATATGGTTACTGGTTTTATCCGTTTAAATGGTGCTACCATTGGCTGTGTTGCAAACAGATGTGAGATTTACAACGAAGAAGGAGAAAAGACAGAATCCTTTGAAAATGTATTATCAGCAAGAGGATGTAAGAAAGCTGCTGAATTTGTGAAATTCTGTGATGCTTTTGAAATTCCAGTTCTGACACTTACAAATGTAAAAGGTTACAAAGCTACAAAATGCTCAGAAGCAAATATTGCAAGAAATGCAGCTGAACTGACAAATGCATTTATTAGTGCTACGGTTCCTAAGGTAAATATTGTGATTGGTGAAGCTTTCGGAAGCGCTTATTTGACCATGAACAGCAAATCTACAGGAGCAGACATGGTATTTGCGTGGTCAAATGCTCAGATTGGTATGATGGATGCAAAATTGGCTGCTAAAATTATGTATGCAGATGCAGATGCAGCTACAGTTAATGAAAAAGCAGCAGAGTATGCAATGCTTCAGTCTAGCGCTCTTTCAGCAGCTAAGAGAGGTTATGTTGATACCATCATTGAAGCGGAAGATACAAGAAAATATGTGATTGGTGCCTTTGAAATGTTATTCACAAAGAGAGAAGATCGTCCAAGCAAGAAACACGGCACGGTTTAAGCGAGGGGTGAATCATATGAAAAAGACATGGAAAAAATTAGGTAGTTTAGCAGCAGCGGGCATTCTTGCCTTATCTCTGGCCGGATGCGGTGCTGAGAAGGAAAGTATCAATCAAAAGGTACAGCAGAATCTTTTTGACAGCAGTGTTTCTACCATGGAAACTCTGGTTAGTTATGATAATGCAAGTATGGAACAGGCTATTGAAGAGAATCCTAATATGGATGATTTCACAAAAGCTGCGTTTACATCCTGGATTGATAACTCAGAAGAGCTTGGTGCTTATCTGGGTATGAAGGGTGAGCAGACAGCGGAAAATACAGTAAAACTGGATAGCCATAAGTATGTGGTAACTTTGAAGGCAGAGTTTGAGAACAGAGATGCTGTTGTGGAATTGGTATATGATTCTAAACTTACACCGGAATCTGTAGGGTTTAGCCCAAACTATACAATGGGTGAAAAAATGCAGTCTGCAGCAGTCAATACAGTAATCGGTATTGCAATTGTATTTTTCATCTTGCTGTTCCTGAGTTTTGTGATTTCTCTTATGAAATATATTCCAAAACTGGAAGCAGCTCTTACCAAAAAGAATGCACCGGCACCAACAAAAGCTCCAGCCCCTGCACCGGCAGCACCGGCTCCTGTGGAAGAGGAAGAATTGGTAGATGATGGTGAACTGGTTGCCGTAATTGCAGCAGCAATTGCAGCAGCAGAAGGAACTTCTACAGATGGATTTGTAGTACGTTCTATCAGAAAATCAAATAAAAGAACTTGGCGATAGGCTATGTCATAGGAGGAAATCAATATGAAATCTTATACAATTACAGTAAATGGCGTTGCATATGATGTAACAGTAGAAGAAGGTACTGGAAACGCAGCAGCACCTGCAGCAGCTCCTAAGGCTGCACCAAAAGCAGCTCCAAAGGCAGCAGCGAAACCTGTAGCTGCAGCAGCTGGTGCAATTGAAGTGAAAGCTTCTGTACCTGGAAAAGTGTTTAAAGTGGAAGCAAGTGTTGGACAGACAGTAAAAGCTGGTGACGCAATTGTAGTTCTGGAAGCTATGAAAATGGAAATCCCTGTTGTTGCTCCACAGGATGGTGTTGTTGCAGGCATCAATGTAGCTGTTGGTGATACAGTAGAAAACGGTGATGTTTTAGCATCCATGAACTAGAATTTGCATACAGTGTAAATTCCCAAAGCGGGCTATGCCTGTGGAAAACAAATAAATGGGAGGTAAAAAAATGTCTAACATTGCAGATACACTGTCAAACCTTGTAGGACAGACAGCTTTTTTGAATCTGACAGTGGGTAACCTGATTATGATTTTAGTGGCATTTATATTCTTATATCTTGCCATTGCAAAAGGTTTTGAACCACTTCTGCTCGTGCCAATTGCATTTGGTATGCTTCTGGTAAATATTTATCCGGATATTATGGCAAGTGCGGAACAAACATCAAACGGAGTCGCTGGACTTCTCCATATTTTCTATATTCTGGATGAATGGAGTGTACTTCCGTCTCTGATTTTCCTTGGTGTTGGAGCCATGACAGACTTTGGTCCACTGATTGCCAATCCAAAAAGTTTCCTGTTAGGAGCAGCTGCACAGCTGGGTATCTATGCAGCATACTTCCTGGCAATCTTCATGGGATTCAATGGTAAGGCAGCAGCAGCCATCTCTATTATCGGTGGTGCTGACGGTCCGACATCTATTTTCCTTGCTGGTAAGTTAGGACAGTCTGCTCTTATGGGAGCCATTGCAGTAGCGGCATATTCTTATATGTCACTGGTTCCGATTATCCAGCCGCCTATTATGAAACTTCTCACAACAGAAGAAGAGAGAAAAATTAAAATGGAACAGCTCCGTCCGGTTTCTAAACTGGAAAAAATCCTGTTCCCAATCATTATTACCGTTGTTGTATGTCTGATTCTGCCAACAACAGCTCCGCTGGTTGGTATGTTAATGCTTGGTAACCTGTTCCGTGAATCAGGTGTTGTAAAACAGCTTTCAGAGACAGCTTCCAATGCTTTGATGTACATCGTAGTTATCCTTCTGGGAACTTCTGTAGGTGCTGCAACAAGCGCTGAAGCTTTCCTGAAAGTGGATACCTTAAAAATCGTAGTATTAGGTCTGATTGCTTTTGCATTTGGTACTGCAGGAGGTGTGCTTCTTGGTAAAGTAATGTGCAAACTTACACATGGCAAAATTAATCCTCTGATTGGTTCCGCCGGTGTGTCCGCTGTACCTATGGCAGCACGTGTATCTCAGAAAGTAGGTGCAGAAGCAGATCCTACCAACTTCCTGCTCATGCATGCAATGGGACCAAACGTTGCAGGTGTTATCGGTACTGCTGTAGCAGCCGGTGCTTTTATGGCAATTTACGGAGTATAATACCTGTCTGTATCATGAATAAATATGGAGGAAATAATGATGGCAGAAGTAGTAAAAAAACCTATTAAAATTACTGAAACAATTCTGCGTGATGCGCATCAGTCTCTGATTGCTACTAGAATGACAACAGAGCAGATGATGCCTATCGTAGAAAAATTAGATAAAGTTGGCTACCATTCCGTAGAGTGCTGGGGCGGTGCAACTTTCGATGCTTCCCTTCGTTTCTTAAAAGAAGATCCATGGGAAAGACTTCGTAAATTCCGTGACGGATTTAAAAACACAAAATTACAGATGTTATTCCGTGGACAGAATATTTTAGGATACCGTCCTTATGCAGATGACGTAGTAGAGTATTTTGTACAGAAATCCATTGCAAATGGTATTGATATCATCCGTATTTTTGACTGTTTAAATGACCTTCGTAACCTGCAGACAGCAGTAAAAGCAGCAAACAAGGAAAAAGGACATGCACAGGTTGCTCTGTCTTATACTCTTGGAGATGCTTATACACTGGAGTACTGGGTAGAGATGGCAAAGAAGATTGAGGATATGGGTGCAGATTCTATTTGTATCAAGGATATGGCTGGTCTTCTTCTTCCTTACACAGCAACCGAACTGGTTACTGCATTAAAAGAAGCAGTTGATATCCCAATTCAGCTTCATACACACTATACTTCTGGTGTTGCTTCCATGACCTATATGAAAGCAGTAGAAGCAGGGGTGGATGTGATTGATACAGCTATGTCTCCGTTTGCTCTGGGTACTTCTCAGCCTGCAACAGAGGTTATGGTAGAAACCTTTAAAGGTACACCATATGACACTGGATTTGACCAGAAACTACTGGCTGAAATCGCTGATTACTTCCGTCCAATTCGTGACGAGGCTCTGGAAAGCGGTCTGTTAAATCCAAAGAACCTGGGTGTAAACATTAAAACACTGTTATACCAGGTACCAGGTGGTATGCTTTCAAACCTGACTTCTCAGTTAAAAGAACAGCATGCAGAAGATAAATTCTATGATGTATTAGAAGAAGTTCCAAGAGTTCGTAAAGACCTGGGTGAACCGCCTCTGGTTACACCATCTTCTCAGATCGTTGGTACACAGGCTGTATTTAACGTAATTATGGGAGAACGCTACAAAATGGTTACAAAAGAAACAAAAGACGTTCTCAGCGGAAAATATGGTGCTACTGTAAAACCATTTAATAAAGAAGTGCAGGAAAAATGTATCGGTGATACAGAAGTTATCACCTGCCGTCCAGCAGACCTGATTAAACCAGAGCTGGATGTTCTGAGAAAAGAAATGGAACAGTGGTCTGAACAGGAAGAAGACGTATTGTCCTATGCACTGTTCCCACAGGTAGCAACAGACTTCTTTAAATACAGAGAAGCTCAGAAAACAAAAGTAGATCCAAAAGAAGCAGACACAGAAAACGGAGTATATCCGGTTTAAAACTGTGCTGTGAAGCGGTGACAAACTTATTTTAAGAAATTATAACTAAAAAGTTGTTGTAGAGACAATTAGAAGGAAGGTTGGTGTTTTTCCGGTACGCAGACTGAGGCGGAAAGACATCAACCTTCTCAATATGTTTCTATGACAGCTTTTTTTCGTGAAATAGAAATTTAACATTTTTTTCGTGAAACTTTTGCATTTTTGTGCTATGATAATAAAATGCGAAAGAAACTTAGAGAAGAGGAAATAAATCATGGGCAATTCAGAGCATCTGCTCAGCAAAATGAATTCACAGTATCAAAAATTTAGCAAAGGTCAGAAGAAACTGGCAGCGTACATCCAGGAGAATTATGACAAGGCGGCTTTTCTTACCGCAGCCAGACTTGGAGAAACCGTAGGCGTCAGTGAGTCAACTGTGGTACGCTTTGCCATTCACCTGGGATATAAAGGATATCCAGAATTCCAGAAGGAGCTGGAGGAGCTGGTACGGACAAAATTAAATTCCATCCAGCGCATGGAGGTTACTTACGGAAAAGTACCACAGTCGGAAATTTTGGATACGGTACTGCATTCGGATATTGATAAGATTAAGATGACATTAGAAGCTGTGGATCATGAGGCTTTTGATCTGGCAGTTGAAACCATTTTAAATGCGAAAAATATTTATATTGTGGGGATTCGAAGCTGTGCGCCTCTGGCCAGTTTTCTGGCGTTTTATCTGAATCTGATTTTTGACAATGTCAGGCTTTTGAACACCAACAGTTCCAGTGAACTGTTTGAACAGATGATTCGTATCGGGGAGGAGGATGTGATGATTGGAATCAGTTTTCCCCGCTATTCCATGAGAACATTAAAAGCTCTGGAATTTGCCAATAACCGCAATGCCAAGGTGATTACTCTTACGGACAGCATTCATTCTCCCATGAACCTGTATTCTTCCTGTAATCTTATTGCAAGAAGTGATATGGCATCTATTGTGGATTCTCTTGTGGCGCCTCTGAGTGTGATTAATGCTCTGGTAGTGGCTCTTTGCATGAGGAAACAAGAGGATGTGGTGGCAACCCTGGAATCTCTGGAAAAAATATGGGATGAATATCAGGTCTATAATAATGATGAAATTAATCTGGCGGATCATCAGGAGATTCAACTGACAGAACCGAATTAAAGGAGAGATTTATGGCAAAAATACTAATTATTGGCGGCGGAGCAGCCGGAATGGCAGCCGCAGCCTTTTTAAGGGAACATGGTCTGTATGCTACAGATATCAGTGTCCAGGAAAAAGCGATGTTAATGAAGCAGGCAGAAATATGCAAACGTAAACTGAGTGAACAGGATGAGGTGAACATGAAAGTACGCATCCATGATACGCTTTTGAGTATGAAACTTACAAATCAGCAGCTGATTCTGTTGGGTAATAGCATCTTAACACGGATGGAAGGTCCCTTAAAACAAGCATTAAAGGATGCTGGTGATGATATTGGAGATATTGATGATATCATCCTTGTCGGGGGCTCTTGTAAGATGCCAGTCGTTCAGCATTATATAGAATATCTGACTAAGCATACCGTAACTATGCACTTGGATCCGGATAAGGCGATTGCTTATGGATGTGGAACAGCAGCCGGTATTAAA
>ENA-OROR01001152-OROR01001152.1-human-gut-metagenome-genome-assembly--contig:-NODE-1152-length-18521-cov-4.613019_pt1 | contig 18521 bp, 9 predicted proteins | sample MGYA00242135_ERZ509060 | MGnify/ENA primary metagenome ERZ509060 (study PRJEB26280, sample SAMEA2338742) | human gut metagenome | biome: human gut; feature: human-associated habitat; material: faeces... | reverse complement strand
GTCTCCGCTCAGAACGGCGCCTGGACGTTTGGTCTCAACTACGGTCTGACGGCCGGCGGCGACGATCGCATGAACAATGCCTTCAACGCCAACCTCCGTTACTCGTTCTAAAAACGCGCATCGAATTGAGGAACTTATTCCTCAGTCGTGAGCTCCAAGCCTCCGTCGGCCGTACTCCAAGGGTCGGCGGAGGCGGGTGAACAACCAATGAACTGAAGCGAGACGGACTGTATGGCAGTTCGATCCCGCCTCATATCTCGCGCCCGTCTGCCGCCTGTGCGGGGGACGGGCTTTTTTTATCTTGAATTCGGATTGCGAGGTTCAAATGCCGTTCTCAGCTCCTTCATCTCCGCCCGAAACGTCCGTGCGCAACCGGCTGCGTCCGAAGTACTGCAACCCAGCCCAGCTTCGCGGAAGCGCCGTTAAGCTCTTTGAAGCCGGATTCGGTTACGTGCGGGCTGCAAGGATGCTCAATATTCCGGCCAATACGGTGAAAGACTGGTCAAACGCTTGGAAAAAGGGCACTTTCAAAACGGAAATTTCGCCGTCGCTCTTTCGCTATAACCGCTACATCAAAGAGAAGGCTGTCCGTTTGCGGCTGACCGGCCATACCCTCAAAGAAGTGTCTGAAATGACCGGGGCATCACAGACAAGCGTGAAGCGGTGGGTAGAAGCCTATGTCGCCAAAAAAGGTCTGCAAGGATCGGTGTTTAGTTCCAGAGTGCAGGAGGACGGCGGCATTAAACAATAAGCCGCAGCTTCGGGCGAAGCGGGCCATTGCGCGGACAAAACGATTTGCGGTTGGGCGGAAAGCCGTAAGAATGCCGGCGCTTTTAAGCGCCCGAACGGCCTCTTCAAAAGCGCATTGATGCATCAAGCAGTCATAGACGGCCCCAAAGACGACGAGCCGGCTTTTCTCAGCCTTTCGGTGAGCCTCTGAAGTACTCTTCTTACGCCCCATGCGGACGGCCGATCTGAGCCGATATCGGATAGTCTACCGATGGCTGAAATCATTCCCGTCCATGCCTGACGAGGCAAACATCTGCGGTACCGCTGGAGCCGTCTATTCAGCTCATCACTATTTGAATCAAGCTGGGATTGACGGCTTCATTTTGAGTGCAGAATGCATTTCTGCTCAAGATTATTTCTGCATCAAAACGCCCCTTCGAATAAAAAGAGCGCGTTTGGCCAATAGCCCGTTCCTCAGTGTTTGGAGCTCTTCACTTTCAAGATGACGGACAGAAGAAGGGCTGCCGCCATCAAACCGGCAAAAACCAGCATCGTTTGGTGGTAGCTCCCGGTCGTTTCCTTAATGACGGATAAGAGCATCGGCCCGGCAATGCCGGCCAAAGCCCAAGCCGTCAGCATGATGCCGTGAATGGAGGAGAGCTGGCGAACACCGAACAAATCCGACAGGAAGGCCGGCATGCAGGAAAACCCGCCGCCGTAGCAGCTGATGATCGTGAGAACGAGGATATAAAAAACGGCTTCCGACGGGGTTTGGGCGAGCGCAAAGAAGGCTGCCGTTTCAATCACAAAGAAAAACACATAGGTCGCGGCACGTCCCATCCAATCGGAAAGCGTGGACCAGGCGAGCCGGCCAAGACCATTGACGATGCCGATGGCGCCCACAAGGGCGGCAGCTCCGGCAGCATTCATGCCGACGGCTTCCTGGGCCATCGGAGATGCCACGGCGAGGAGTCCGATACCGCAGGTGATGTTGGTGAAGAAAAGCCACCAAAGCGACCAAAATTCCCAGGTCTGGACGGCTTCACGGCGCGTGTACTGTCTGCCGGTTTGGGCGGCAGCGGCTTTTTTGAGTTTGTCTGATGCATCGTCGGAAAGCTTCGTGAGATCAACCGTTTCACCGGCTTTCGGAGGCATCAAATAAAGCGAGGAGAGCGTCATGACAACTGCGTAAGCCCCTCCCATGATGAGAAAGTTCGCTGATAGGCCATAGAGGGCCGTGAGCTTTTGCATCAGCGGCCCGCCGATGAGCGAAGCAAAGCCGAACCCCATAATGGCCAGGCCGGTTGCAAATCCGCGGCGAGCGGGGAACCATTTGACTAAAGTTGAAACCGGCGTGATATAGCCGATGCCGAGCCCAATGCCGCCGATAGTACCGTAAAAGAAATAGAGGAGCGCGACGCTCTTCATCGAAACGGCGAGCGCCGTGCCGGTCAGACCGGAACAGAAAAAGAGCATGGAAAGGAGGCCCGAAGCACGAGGGCCGATGCGTTCAACGAACTTGCCGAGGAACGCCGCAGACAGCCCGAGAAACAAAATGGCGATGGAAAACGCCCAGGTCGTGCTCGAGAGCGAGATGCCCATCTCTGCCATCACAGGCTTCGTCAGTACGCTCCAGGCATAGACGCTGCCGATGGACGCATGAATGCCTACAGCGGAAAGGGCAATGCCGACTCGGTTTCGCTTCATTAAATACTCCGGCTGAGCCGCAAAGAAAGCAGCATTTTTATGGGGTCTTTTGGACGGCAGAGCAGACATCAAAGCAATGGGAAAGGATCCTCTTAAAGATCGGACTTCGATGTGCCTGCTGCCGCTTGGGGGGCGAACAGATGGTTTACAAAGCCTAAAAGAGTCCGCCGTTTAAAGTCAATGACATTAGATCTTGTTTCTTTTATGTAAATGCAAAAAAAGGCGAAAATAGATATTTCAGCCTAGTTATTTTGGTGATCAAAACGCAGGAATTTTCGTATTCCGATGTCGCTCTCTGCCGGCGTTTCAGGAAGTCAGTACTTTTCTGATTGAGCGAACACCATAAACGGATGCGGGAGATAACCAGCCCAATCGCGCCGTCAGTGAGGCGGACACTAATGCTCCAAGGCATGGATCTGCGGCAGACCGCACGATGCCAACGCGAATTTTCAGCTCTTGAAAAAGGCGTTCCAAATAACACTCACGGCAAGCAGCCAGAAAAGAACGGCGCTGATGCGGTTGAGCCAGAAAGAGAACTTTGGGCCGGCGAGCCGCTTGGCGCCGGCAGCGGCGATCCAGCTGTAGCCCAAATGCACGACGAAGCAGACGAGCACAAAAAGCGCCGAAAGCATGACCGCCTGCGGGAGGTACGGCTGATCCGTGCGGATAAAGGGCGGCATCAGTGAGAGCAGGAACACAATCAGCATGATGTTGGAGGCCTGCAGAACCACGGCTCCCCAAAAAATCTTCCGGAATGTGAAGCGCTCCTGGCCGGAGCGCAGTCCCTCACGCGCGGCTGAATCACCGGCAGCGGAAAGGTCAAGCGCGCCCGAGCGCCAGCTCTGAAGGCCGAACCACACCAATACCAATGCGGAGACCACCTGAAGCACGCTGTAAGCCGCCGGGGAATTGGCTATCAGGGCGCCTAGTCCCGTAGCGGAAAGCGCTGACATTAATGAACACCCCAAACACGTGCCGAGCGGAGACGCCAAAACGCACTTCATGCCGCCGCGGAATCCGCTTGCAATCGTGTAGAGCACGCCGGATCCCGGCGTGATGCAGGCAACGAAAGAAACGAAGAGATATAGCGCGATGCTCTTGTCCATGGCTCTCGGGGTCCTTCAGGTTCGAGCGTTAAATGCCGGACGAAGAAAGCGAAAAGATAGACTTAATTTCGTCGTCTGTCAGGTCACCGATCCAGGATTCGCCGACACCGACGGCAAGGTCGGCCAACTCACGCTTTTTCTTAAGCATTTCGTTCACCTTTTCTTCAAAGGTGCCGGCTGTGATGAAGCGATAGACCACCACATCCCGTCGCTGACCGATTCGCCATGCTCGGTCCGAGGCCTGATCTTCTACAGCCGGATTCCACCAAAGGTCATAGTGAATGACGGCGGAGGCGGCTGTGAGGTTCAGACCCGTGCCGCCCGCTTTGAGCGACAAAATGAAGACTTCCGACTCCGGGTTGTTCTGGAAGGCATCTACCATTTCCATGCGCTTGGCCGCGGGCACGCCGCCATGGAGAAATTCGGGCTTGCGGCCCGTGGCATCTTCAATCCATCGAACCAGTCGTTCGCCCATTTCGCGGAACTGCGTAAAGACGAGCGCCTTGCGCCCAGACTGGCGGCAGCGGCGAAGGAGCTCGAGGAGCGCTTCAGCTTTGCCGGAGTCGGGTTTATCGACAAATTCTTTTTGGAACTGCGAGGGCGAATTGGAGATCTGCTTAAGGTTAAGAATCATGCGCAGAATCTGTCCGCGGCGTGAGAGCCGCGCCTGCGCCGCATGGAGCCTGTCGCCCGCGGCTTCCTGCTCGCGGGATTCGCGGTCAAGGGTTTCGAGCGACTCCAGATTGGCCTTGAGGCATTCTTCATAGAGCGCCACCTGCTTGGGCGTGAGCGTCGTGAAGTAGTCGACCACATTCTTTTCAGGGAGTTCATCGAGAATGCCCGGGTCCGTCTTCACGCGGCGGAGGAGAAAGGGCGACGTAATGCGGCGGAACCGGTCAATCGCTGCTCGGTCGCGATGTTCTTCAATCGGCATGACAAAATCACGTCGGAACTGCGCGGGCGACCCCAAGAGACCGGGCTCCACAATAGAAAAGATGGACCAGTACTCTGCGAGCCGGTTTTCAACCGGCGTGCCCGTGAGCGCGATGACGGAATCAGCAGGAAATTCCTGTGCGGCCTTCGCCTGGCCGGTTTTGGCGTTCTTTACCGCCTGGGCTTCGTCGAGCACCAAGAGACGGAACTGCATCTGCGAGAGCTGCGGGAGTTCGCGCTTCAAAATGCCGTAAGACGTGATGATGACGTCCGGGCGGCTATGGTCGAGCGCAAAGATCGTGCGGTCCTTGCCGTGATAGATCTGCGCCGTGAGGCCGGGCGCAAAGCGCTCAATCTCGCGCTCCCAGTTGACGAGGAGAGACGCGGGCGCGGCGATCAGAACTTTGCCGCGGTCAAGTTCTCCACGGGCTTTAAGTTCTGCAACGCAGGCAATGACCTGCACTGTTTTGCCTAGACCCATGTCGTCAGCCAAAAGGGATCCGAGCCCAAGCATGGCATTCTGAACGAGCCACGAGAAGCCGCGGATCTGATAGGGGCGAAGAACCGCATTGAGTTCCACTGGGGGCGGCAGTTCCTTGACGGCAGCCGATTCGCGAATGCGCTCAAGGAGCGCCTCGGCGGCTTCTACCCGTCGGCCGTTGGAGGACCCTGAAAGCAGGGCGCGGAGCTTGTCCCAGTTGGAAAGTTCCTTCTTCTGAGCTTCCGCCCATTCGGCCACCAAGCGGTCCAGATCTTCCTTAGTGAGGTGAAAGAGCGCGCTCCCGGAGGTGAGGAGTTCTCCCTCTTGATTGATGCGTGCGCGAAGCTCAGCGAGCGTCATGCGTTCGTCGCCCACCGCGATTTCCCAGCGGAAGTCTGCAAGCGCTGCGGCATTGAGCATGCCCTGAGTGGCCAAGCGCTTTTGCATTCTGGCATTGCCGGGCGCCGCCGCCGTGAGGACGATTTCGGGTTTTTCGATCCGCCGCATGCTCTCAGGCAGCACCGCGTCGACACCGCAGGCAGAAAGCTCCGGGAGCTCGGTAAAGAGAAAGTATTCCCAGCGGCTGCGCTCAATCCGGCTCGGCTGATCGAAGTTCGGACCGAATTCAGCAAAAAGCGGGTAATCCGCCGCCAGAAGCTTCAGGGCCTCACGAACAATGCTGTTGGGGCCTGCGCCAGCCGCACTCCCTTCAGTGCCATCCCAGTCAGCGAGCGTGAGCGGTTCACCCTTGCGCGGACCTTGCCGCGGGGGAAGACTGAGCGTGAGCTTCAGTGCGCCGTTTTCGAGTACGCCCGTCAAGAGGAGCTTGGCCGGAAGCGCCGCGCCGGCGATGGGGAGTGCGAAAAAGCCCGCCAAAACGTTTTTCAGGTCCGGCAGCGATGCGGCATTGGGAGCAAAACCCTCGCCGGTAAGCGTACTGCGCACGCGGCGCCCGACGAGGTGACGCGCTATCTCCCGGTTTCGCTTGGACGTATGCCGCATGAGCGAAGTAATGAGGAGCGTGAGCGCAAGATAAACGCCCGCATAGGGCGCGTCGGGGTGATCGCTGAGGCCGGCAAAGGCTCGGCACTGCGGTGCGAGCGGCTGCAGGGGGAGGAGCGGTCCGATTAAAGCACTCACCTGCGCGAGGAGGTTCTTTACGCCCGGCGCATTCAGTGCGGGATGCCAATAGACACACATGCCGTCGGCGGACTGATCCGCAGCGTCGGATTCGTAATGCGCCGGGGCAGGGAGCGGCAGCACAGCGCGGGCCGCCAAAATCTGCGCAGCCGCTTCAGCGAGTGCGCGCCAGACGACAAACGAGGCATCCGCCCCCGCCAGATCCCGGCGGGTCGGGATCAGAAGCGCCATGATCATGTCGCCGCTTTCCTCAGCCCAATGGACCGACTGGTCTTCCGTCTGCAGGGCAAACACTATGCGGTCCCAGGGGTGGTGCCCTGAGAGGAGCTTCAAGGAGGGGAGTTCCGCGGACGGCTCCTTCTCAATGGTGGTGAGCAGAAACCGAGTCCATTTGCTGTTGGGAGAAGCGGTACCGAGCCGCTCCTGTCGAGCCTCGCGGCGGGCGAGCATCTTCAGGGCTTCGTCCGCGGTGAGCGATGCTGCCGAGAGGAGGTTCTGCATGAAGGTTCGCGCCTCAATGTCGCCGAAAGCGCACCAGGAACGCTTAGCCTGAACAGCAGAGAGCCCAGAGGACGGCAGTGCGGAAACAATCGTGGGCGAGAGCATCGGTACGCCCGGAACCTGCCAAAGCCGCAGACGCGTGAGATTGGCCTCTGCGCCTAAGTCCGGAATATCGGCTGGCGCAATGTCTGCGCTCAGCCGAAGCGCATCGTCCTCAAGATCGGCGAAGGGGAAGGTGCCTGTGAGCGCTTCGCCCGCAGCAAAAAGCGGCTCTTGAGCATGGGCGGCCGACGCCGCGTTCGTTTGGGCTTCGGAGAGCGTTTCCGCAGCGGGACCATCTGGAGACTGAGGAGCAGCATGGTTAACGCCCTCGGCTGAAAGCGCTTCATCGGCGCTCTTTTGAAAGTCGATGCCGATAAATTTGAACCAGCGCCCCGGATCGAGCTCCAAATCATGCATGAAAGCGGCAATGAGGAGCGCGCATTCGCTCGACATCATGCCGGGATCAAATTGAATCGAGCCGGGACGGCGCATGAAAATGTCGAGCCCAGAAGCATTAATGGCTTCAAGGAGCGGCGCAGGCAGGTCGCCCGCCCGAAGGCATTCCAGAAGGCCCGGAATCTTGGCTGCAGCTTCAACGATCGGGGCGGCAGCATGCACGGCACCCGGATAGAAATGCATGGCAAGCGTATAAGGCTGTCCGCGTGAATTTTTAAGCTTCAGGCGCACTGTTCGGGTAGTGGCATCCCATTCGAGCTTAGCTCCCCGAAGCGAGGCAAGGCGCTCCTCAGCTGCTATCCAGATGCCCGGCTGGGTGTATTGGGGAAAGGATTCCGAAAACGTGCGGAACCACTCATCCGTTTCCCAACTGATGCCGCTCGTGAAGGTCGCCATGCGCGTCGTCCTATGCCTTGGTTTTGTATTTACATTTTTGCTCAGGCGCAATCGGCGTTTCAACGCACTGCCCGGCTGCTGAATCTGAAGCAAAGAGTGCAATTTTAAACCAGGCGCTTCCTCTTGGGGCCGCTCAGCGCTTTGAGTCGGGCGCATTGGCCTTCATGCTTTGATTGTCTTTATGCGTCTAAGATCGACGCAGGCGTGCAGATAATGATCTTGTCAGAAGGAAATAAATCAAAACACGGAGTGAGGAGAGACGCTCTGAGCAGTCGTCTCACCCGACATCCGGAAGGAAAAAAGCAATGCGCAAACGCAGAAGAACGTGTACCACTATTTATCTGGGCAGCAATGACAAGCGCTTTGAGTACGTTACCGACGGCAATGTCAAATTGGCTGATTCGGTCACCATTGAGCGTTGGGTTGTGCGCCTCATGGCCTGCACCAAAGCATGGATGCGGTTAGATGCCGATGGAATGCGGACGATTCACGGCACGCGTATCGAGGGGCTTCTCAATATCGAACTCCAATGGCTGGCGGAACTCACCAAGGCCCGAACCATCGAAAGTGAAGCTTTCAGCGTAGATGACGATGACGACGACGATGACGGCGACGACAAACTCAAGCTGCGTCCGCTCACGGCCCGGGCCATCGTCGCTGCTGAAAAGGATCTCGATAAGCGCTTTGCCGATTTTGAAGTCGCCGGGGAAGCGGTGACATGCGTCTGGGAGGATGAAGATTTTGGTTCGCTCGGAAAAGATATCCCGCAGCGCTTGAAGCAGCTGGGCTTTAAACGCACGGCACCGCGGGCGCTCGAATTCTGCCGAAAATTGGTCTTCGGCAATGGCGATATCTCAACAGCGGAGGCGTCTGCGGAGGACATGGTTGCCGGGCTGCCTTCCACTTTCGGCCGGAACATCCGTCTCATTGCCGAAGCTTTTGATCTGACCCGTGATGAGCTTGAAACGCTGGCCTTTCTGGCGGTCGTCAAACATTTTGCCGGACTGCGCTCTATTTGCAATGCCTATGACTATGAGCGCCGCGGACTTGACTTGGTGGTTGAAGTGCTTTCGGCCGCATTCGGCCGCAAAGTCAGCAAAACTGTTTTTTCAAAATCGAAAACATTGTGGAATACCGGACTGATCAGCGGCATTAACAGCAGGACCCCGGATTTTGAAGATCAGATTAGCTTTCTCGATGACGGGGATTTGCTCGACACCATCTTTACGATTCCGCAGACGCTCGAGGAGATGTTTGCGCATGCCGTCACCGCGGCGCCGCAGTCCATCTTGACGCTCAAGGACTTCAGCCATCAGCCGGAAATTGAATCCTACCTGCTGCCCTACCTTAAAAAAGCTTTGGCAGAGCATCGGCAGGGCGTCAACGTGCTCCTTTACGGTCCCCCGGGAACGGGCAAAACGGAGCTCGCTCGCCTGCTGGCCAAAGAAACGGGGTCGGCGCTCTTTGAAGTGAGTCCCAAAAGCGGGCCGGACAACGGTTATCGCAGCGACAAAAACAATCGCCTGACGCGGTGGCACTGCGGGGAACGACTCTTTGCCAACACGTCTCATACGATGCTTCTGCTCGATGAGGCTGATGACGTTTGCAATGCAGGACTCATTTCCGTCTTCGGCATGGCAACGACCGCCCGCACCAATAAAGCTGAGCTCAATAAGACGCTCGAGACTGCACCGGTGCCTACGATTTGGGCGTGCAATTCCACCGAGTCCATGGATCCCGCTCTGATGCGCCGATTCGATGTGGTGCTCGAAATTCCGATTCCGCCCGAAAGCGTGCGCCGGCGCATCTGCCGCAAGGCGTTTGACGGCGCCGTGTCAGAACACTTCATTGACCGCTGCGCGGCCTGCGAAGAACTGTCACCCGGCGTTGCCGCCAGAACGGCCGGCGTAGTGAAGACTTTGTCGGGCGAGGTGGATGCGGATGAAACAGCTGAAAAACTCATTAACGCTACCCTCATGGCGCAGTTCGGCAAGGAGCTCCCCGCAGCCTTAAACAATGTGTCAGACATGTACAGCACTGCGTTTGTCAATACCGACGCTGATCTTGACGCCATCGCAGAGGGACTTAAACGCACCCGTTCGGGGCGGCTTTGCCTCTACGGGGCGCCCGGGACAGGCAAGTCCGAGTATGTCCGGTGGCTGGCAGCCCGTCTGGATATGCCGCTCGTGATTAAACGCGCGAGCGACCTCTTGTCGCCCTATGTCGGCATGACGGAAAAGCTCATTGCCGCCGCGTTTCACAGTGCTCGCCAGCAGGGGGCGGTGCTCCTCATTGACGAAGCCGACTCGTTCCTTCAGGACCGAGCGAACGCTCGGGCTTCCTGGGAAGTGTCTCAGGTCAATGAGCTCCTCACCCAAATGGAAAGTTTCCCCGGCATCTTCTGCGCCACGACGAATCTCTTCAAAGAGATCGACCGTGCTTCGCTGCGCCGCTTTGATCTGAAGGCCGAATTTCGTCCCATGACGACGAAGCAGACGGTTGAATTTGCGAAATGCTGCGCGGGAAAGCTTGCTCTTGGTGAAATCAGTGCCGCGGATCTTGCCCGGCTCGAGCGGCTCGACGGACTGACCCCGGGCGATTTTGCCGCGGTTCGCCGCGGCGGGCGGTTTAATCCATTAAAGAACACGGCCGATTTCGTGACTCGGCTCGAGGGCGAAGTTGAGATGAAGGAGGAGGGCCGCAAGAAGCCGCAAATCGGTTTCTACTAATAATGGATGGACTGCAAGAGGGGATTACACAATGTAACAAATATTAATAAATGCGGCCGGGAATGATTCGTATTTGTGATAATAACATTCAGTTACGTTTGTATTCGGGATTGTATGCATTCGCAGTCCCGAATGAAATCCCTCGAACTATCAGCAAACTACAACATCATGCCTGTCCGTTATCAGACACTCTCAAAATCTGCTCTCGCCGCAGCAGTTGCAGCTGCCTGTGTTTCTTTTCCCGCATGGGCTGAGGAAGATCCGGTCGACCTCGGCGCCGTCACGATCACTGCCACTGACATCAGTACCCGAACCGAACGCAATTCGACCTATAAGTCATCTGCCATGAGTACGACTACCGGGCTGGCGCTGTCGCCTCGGGAAACACCGCAGTCGGTTTCCAACGTCACGATGACCCGAATCGAGGATGAGGGGATTACGGACATGAGTGAAGCCATGCGCAAAACCACCGGCATCACCGTTATTCAGAATTCCGGTACGACTCGCTTTCTCTCGCGCGGTTTTTATGTCGACCAGATTCAGGAAGACGGCGTTTCGTCCACAGTGAGCGGCGGCGCCAGCGGGAACCCATACCGCGACGCCCAATCGCTCACCGATCTGGCGATTTATGACCACATTGAAGTGGTCCGCGGACCGACGGGACTGACGCAGTCAAACGGAGAACCCGGCGGCACTATCAATGCAGTCCGCAAACGTCCGACAGCAGATTTTCAGGCTTCGGCGAGCGCCGAAGTCGGGAGCTGGGATACCTATCGTACCGTGGGCGACATCTCCGGAAGTCTCAATGAGGCTCAGACGCTTCGCGGCCGCTTTGTCGGCATCCTCAGCAAAAAAGGCTCCTTCAAAGATGATGTGGGCGAGCAGTCCGGCACGGTGTACGGCATTCTTGAAGCCGACATTGATGAAAACACCTTGGTGACCTTCGGCGCCATTTATCAGAAGAAATCCGAAACCCCCGATTTTTTCGGACTTCCGCTCGACGTTAACGGGAATTCACTCAACCTTCCGAAGGAAACGTATCTGGGGCTGGACTGGACAAAGAGCCACTACAACAAAACCAATCTTTTCGCCGAATTGGAGCACTACTTCAATGACGAGTGGCGCATTGTCGCCAAAGCAAATTATCTGCGCTACGACTCTGACACCGTTCTCGGGGCGCTTGTCGGTCCCGCTGCAGGCTGTGATCCCGAGCATCCGTTGGGCCAAATGAATAATCATCAAAATTATGACAATTCCGGATGGCAGGCAGCCGGGGTCCTCAATGTGAACGGCGTCTATCCGCTTTTCGGGCGCAAACATGATGTGTTTCTTACTGCCAACCTGAATCGAGAACACAGTGATTCAACCTGGCGGCGAGTTTGGGACGACACTCCTTTTGACATCACGGATTTCACCGGCAGCGAAATTGCGGAACCCGATTGGGGCAACGATTCAATTCTCAAGAATCGTACAAGCTACGACGCGGATCGAACCGATCTGGGTCTGCTGCTCGGCACCCGCTACAACCTGACGGACGAGTGGCACATTATTGCCGGCGCCCGTTATGCCAAATTCAAGTCGCGCGGGCACACATACTGGCAGATTTGGAATGGCAAGCCGGATCCCGACGGTACAACAACTTCCGAACAAACCACAACCCACCTGACGCCGTACGGCGGCGTCACATGGGATTTCGCCAAATCCTCGAGTCTGTATTTCAGCTACACCGAAATCTTCAAGCCTCAGTCGGATCGTGATGCTTCCGGAAACTTCCTCGATCCTTTGGTCGGCGAAAACTATGAACTCGGGCTGAAGTCCGAGTGGTTTGACCGCAAGCTCAACACCTCGATTGCGATCTTTCATTTGTCGCAGAAAAACCGCGCGTATTACCCCGATCCGAAGAGCGACATTGCCATTGCGCTCGGCGAAGTCGTGAGCCGCGGCGTAGAGCTTGAAGCCAGCGGGGAAATTCTGCCCGGCTGGAATGTTTTTGCCGGATACACCTTCAACACTTCATCATACGAACATGATCCTTCTAAAGAAGGCGACACCTACAGTCCCTATACAGCCAAACACATTCTGAGGGCTTATACGACCTTTGAGCTCCCCGGACCGGCCTACCGCTGGACGGTCGGGGCCGGCGCGCAGGTTCAAAGCCGAACCAAAAACACGATTAACAAATACCCCTACACGCTGGAGCAGGGCGGCTTTGTTGTTTACGACGCTTCGGTCCACTACAAAATCACCGACAAGATCAAAGCAAGCTTCATCGTCAACAATATCTTTGACCGTCGGTATTTTCTCAACGTGAACAACCGCGCCCTCAGCATGAACAGCTATTACGGTGATCCGCGCAATTTCCTGCTGCGCATCTCGGCCGAATACTGATGAACCCTCCCGCCTAGGGGACCAGAGCCCGTTATCCAATAAGGATTGCGGGCTCAGCGTGTTCCCAGCAACCGTCACCCGCCCTTCGTTTATGAATCTGCTGCGCAACTTTTACCGACTCGCCGCTCCGTTCTGGCTCACGCGTCAAAGCTGGAAAGCCTGGCTGGCTTTGGGATCTGCGATTGCATGCTCGCTCTTATTTGTTCAGGTCGTCGTCCTGGTGGCGCGATGGCAGAAGGCCTTTTTCGATGCCTTGTCCAATTTCGGCGCCAAGGAAATCCCTCAGCTGCTCCTTGAATATCTCCTTTACCTCGCGGCAATGACGGCGCTCATTGTCATTGGCAACTGGATTCTCAAGCGGCTCAAGTTTGCCTGGCGTGAGCACATGACCGTTGCGTTCGAACGCCGCTGGCTTTCTGAACATCGTCAGTATCGTCTGCAGCTCTCTGGAGAACCGGACAATCCCGATCAGCGAATTGCCGAGGACTTGTGGCTGCTCTCGGAACTGACGCTCAATCTCGTCAAAAGTTTCTGTCAGACCATGGCGCGTCTCATTTCGTTTATCGGACTGCTGTGGGCTGCCTCAGGCGTACAGAAAGCCGTCATCGGCGGAGTGGAAATAGAAATTTCCGGTTATCTCGTCTGGTGCGCTCTCGGTTTTTCCGTCGTCTCTACTTTGCTGATGCACTGGGTCGGCAATCCCTTGCGGGCGCTTAATGTGACGCGTCAGCATACGGAAGCGGACTACCGTTCTGCATTGCTGCTCATTCGAGAAAATGCTGCCGAGATCGCCTTTATGAACGGAGAAGAGACGGACCGCATGAGGCTGCGGGACGCGTTCCGGCATATTCGAAAGAATTGGCGCGCGCTGATTAAGCGGGAAGTGAAGGTCGAAACTTTTACGGCGCTGCAAATGCGGCTGACGTGGTTCATTCCCATCGCTGCAACCCTGCCGCTCTACCTGCAGAAAAGCATCACGCTCGGCGGCATGATGCAGGCTCAGACGGCATTTTCAAATGTGGTCGACGGATTCGATTGGTTCATCAACTCCTACCGCAATCTGATTCTGCTGGCCGCTGTTGTGGATCGTCTGTCCGGGTTCCAAAGCGCTATGGATAAATTGCCGGAGGCGCCCGAAAGCGAACGTGTTGATGACGCCGTGCTGAAGCTTGAAAATGTCACGCTCATGAGACCGAATGCGGGCGTCCTCGCCGCCGGCATTCAAGGCGAATTCCGCCGCCCCGGCTGGGTGCGGATCAGCGGGCCGAGCGGCACCGGCAAAACGACGCTTTTGCGAAGCATCGCCGGCCTGTGGCCTTGGCGTACCGGGAAAATCACGCTCTCGCGCGGCGCCTTTTTTGTTCCCCAGAAACCCTACCTGCCTAAAGGCACGCTGAGATCCGTTCTGAGTTACCCGAACCCTAAGGTGAAGAACGGCGCTGAGCTCAAGCGCGTATTAAGGCTGGTTGGTCTCCCTCAGCTCGAGAACGAACTCGACAAGCCCATGGATTGGGGCAAACGGCTTTCCGGCGGCGAAACACAAAGAGTGTCCGCAGCGCGGGTGCTTTTGTGCCGGCCCAAAATGGTTTTTCTCGACGAACCGACTGGTCAGCTCGACTCACGCTCAGCAGAGGCACTTTTGCGGGTGCTTCAGAGTGAACTCCCGGATACGCACTTTTTTGTCATTGCGCATCAGAATGAGGTCGATCAATTAGGCGCTCGAACGTTTGAACTTCATCCTGCAGCGGGTGCTGCCGGTTAAATGAAACAACTGCAGGGACGCGAAATGAAATTGGGGCGCCCCGAAGGATGCCTTCGAGCCGCCCCAGTTTTTTTGGAATCAGGAAGCTTCTGATCAGATCACATCAGGTAAATCGCGGTCGACATGCAGATGATTGCCATCGCAACGGAGAGCGAATTCAAATTAGCCGCTTTGCCAAGATCTCCCTCAAGGGCTGCGGTGTAAATCAGGTTCATGGCCGGAACCGGCGCAAAGGCAACCAGCACCATGGCTCGGCGAACGTCGTAATCCCAAGGCAGGCAGTACCAGAAAAAGAGTGCGAGCCCCACCTGAATCACCAGACGCACGGCGAGGATCTTCAGAATGTAAAGAAGATCCTTGAATGTCACCGACAAATTGATCGATTCGCCGATCATGATCATGCAGAGGAACGTGTTGGCGGCAGCGCCGAACCCTGTAACGGTGGTAACCACTTCGGGCAGTTTGATCTCCAAGAGGCAAAGCACCACCATAAAGAGGAAAGCGACGATCGGTCCGGAGTGGAGGAGGTTGTAGCAAATGCGCTTAGCCATTGAAAGCCAGGACGTTTTCGAACGCATGCTTTCAATGATTGCGTAGGTGCCGCCCGCGGCCATCACCGCGTTGCCGACGTCGGCCATTAAGGTCGTCACCAGTCCGCTCGTCGGGAGAAACGCCTGAACATAGGGCACGGCAAAAGGTCCGATCGAGAGGCCGCAGGTATTGAGCCGGCGAAAATCCCGTTCATCTTTATCCGCAGCACGTATCGTCCAAAGAAAGGCCACAATGAGAAAGGCGATGTTGGCGAGAAAGCCAAGGAGCGCAATCAAGGCCATTTCGCCGCCGATGGTTGTGCCGTTAAGTCCCGTAATGGTTGTGCAGGGCAGCGTCACAAACATCACCAAGCCGCTGATTGCCTGAAAAGCCTCGGGCTTTAAGACGTTGAATTTTCGCAGACACCAACCGAGCGTAATGAAGGAGATAAAGGCAACGACCTTATAAAAACTCGGATCCATGATGACGACAGTGAGCGCGCGCAGGCGCTTCGAAGAAACTAGCGGTGAGTGACAACAAACACTGAAGCGGCTTGGGTCAAGCACCGTGCCCCACGCTTTCAGCATCTCAAACTTAAGCGCATCATTATCGGCGTTTCTGCGCTCTTTTGCCTCATTCCGCCGGAGGAGGTCCGATTGACGCTGGTCACACAGCAGCATCGGCCGGAATACTGAAGCCGCCGCTAGAACGCTTGCAAAACAAACGGCTCACGTCCCAAAGCGCAAAAACCTCCGCAGAAAGGAGTCTGCGGAGGTCTCTTTGAACGAGCACGAATGAGTGTTAAACCTTATCCGTGCCGATTCACTGCTCGAACCGTGCCGGCGGTCAGCTCAGCAGCAAAGCGTTCAGCCGCTTGAGGAACCCTGACGGGTCTTTAAGCGACCCTTCTTCAGCGAGGAGCGCCTGATCGAGGAGCACTGCAGCCCATTCGCTGAATTTCGCCGGATCCGTTTCCTTGAGGGCCTTCTGCACCAGCGGATTTTCCACGTTGACTTCCAGCGTGTACTTTTCTTCCGGCACCGTCTGACCGGCGGCTTCGAGCATGCGGCGCATCTGCTGCGTGAGCATCTGATCGTGAGCGCCGACCACGCATGTGGCGGAGTCCACCAGACGAGCAGAGGCCTTCACGTCGGCAACACGGTCGCCGAGCGCGGCCTTAAAGCGCGCTACCGCAGCGTCTTCATCCGCTTTCGAAGTTTCAACGGCCTGTTCAGCTTCGCCGTCCTTCGTTTTGATGTCGCCGAGCTCGAGGTCAGCTGCCGTCGCGGAGATGAATTTCTTTCCTTCGAATTCGGTGAGTGAACCCATCATCCACTCATCGATGCGGTCCCAAAGGAGGAGCACCTCAACGTTCTTTTTCTTGAGCCCCTCAAGATAGGGCGAGCCCATCGCCGCTTCGCGGCTGCCCGCGATCAGGTAGTAGATCGCTTTCTGACCTTCGGGCATGCGCTCAAGGTACTGTTTGAGCGTGACGTTTTCGCTGCCCTCCGACGCAGTTGACGCGAAGCGCAGAAGCTTAAGCACAGCTTCGCGGTTGTCCGGATCTTCAACAACGCCTTCCTTCAACACGCGTCCGAACTGCGTCCAGAACGTGATCTCTTTCTCTCCCTCGAGTTTTTCAAACATCGAGAGGCAGCGCTTGGTCAGTGCTTTCTTCAGTTTGGCAGCCGTGCGGCTTTCCTGCAGCAGTTCGCGTGAAACGTTGAGCGGCAGATCGTTCGTATCAACGAGGCCCTTGACGAAACGGAGGTAATTGGGAAGGAACGCTTCAGCACGGTCCATGATGAACACGCGTTCTACGAAGAGCTTCAGCCCCTTTTGCACATCGCGGTTATAAAGATCATAGGGCGCCGTCGACGGGCAGAAGAGGAGCGACGTGTATTCAAGGTCGCCTTCCACGCGGTTGTGTGCCCAGCAGAGCGGATCCTGCCAGTCGTGCGTCAGGTGCTTATAGAATTCTTTGTATTGATCATCGGTCACATCTTTGGGCGGAAGCGTCCAAAGCGCCTTGGCGTCATTCACTTGAACCCATTCCGTCGTCTCGGGTTCGCCTTCTTTTTCAGCGGGCTTCGTTTCAAAGAGGTAGACGGGGACCGAAATATGGTCAGAGTACTTCGTGATCGTTTCGCGAAGCGTCCAAGGCATGAGGAATGTCTCTTCGTCCTTCTTCATGTGAAGAATGACGTCGGTGCCGCGTTCAGCACGGGTTGTGAGTTCGCTCGTGAAGGTGCCCGAACCGTCGGATTCCCACTTCACCGCTTCGTTTTCGGCCGCGCCGGCAGCACGAGATACGACCGTTACTTTGTCGGCCACGATAAAGGCCGAGTAAAAGCCCACGCCGAACTGTCCGATCTGCTGCGCATCCTTGGCCTGATCAGCGGAAAGGTGCTCGAGAAAGTCTTCCGTGCCGGACTGCGCAATCGTGCCGAGATGCTGGTTGGCCTGTTCGAGCGTCATGCCGATGCCGTTGTCGGAAATGGTGAGCGTGCCGGCCTCTTTGTCAGCACGGATTCGGACGGCAAAAGCAGGATCGCCCTGAAGGAGTTCAGGGTGCGAAATGGATTCAAACCGCAGCTTATCGATGGCGTCAGACGCGTTCGAGACAAGCTCGCGCAGAAACACCTCTTTGTTGGAGTAGAGCGAGTTGGCGAGGAGCTTAAGGAGCTTGCTCACCTTGGTTTGAAAAGCATGAACTTCTGCAGCCATTTTCTTCTTGTATCTCCGAAAAATGCTTTTGGGCGGGCTTCTCATGTATTCACGTCCTCACGCAGAGCGCCGAAAAGCCCGATCAATAGGGGCTATATGGGGACGGCTTCTTGATTTTCAAGTCCTGCGGCATAGAGATGCTGCGCTGTTCGGTCAGGGCGCATGGAAAAGAAGGCAGCGCTTCAGAAAAACGCCGTTCGAAAAAAAGCGGTCTCAACCGCAAGGGCAGACCGCTTCCAAGAGATTAATGCTCTCAAAAATGAAGCCTTGAAGGCTTATCCATCAGAACTTGTGCACGATGCCCGCGGTGAACTGATAAATATCTTCGGCAGCAGCGGGCTTCTGGGCCTCATAGGCGCTCGAATTGTTCGAATGGATCCAGCCGGCGGCCGTATAAAGCGTCGTGCGGCGGCTGAGCGAATACGTATAGCCGACGGCAGTCTGGCAGGTTTTCATCGAGATTGCGCTGTCGCGGCTCGCTTCGAAATCGCCGTACCCGAAAGAGGCCTTGAACGTACCGCCAAAGAGCGGCACATCTGCGCCGATGTTGACGCCGAAACCGTCAACGCCCGAATCCTGATGGAAGGTCGTCGTCTTCGCGGCATTCGCGTAGTTTTCGAAAATCTGTCCGTAGACAAAGAATTTTGCCCAGCCGGCGTTGTAGTTCGCGCCGAGGTTATAGGAGAACGCGTCGTCAAGCTGAGCTTCATCGGCTGCGGGCTGGGCATGGTTGATGCTTTCAATGCCGGCAGCGACCATCAGCGCTTCATTTTGATAACGCACGGCAGCGCTCAGCATGCGCTCAACGCTCGACTTCCCTTCGACGCCTTTATCGCCGTAGCTTTTCGTGTCGGAACCGAAGGAGTACTGCACCGTGGCGTCAAAGCCCGCCC
>ENA-OROR01001133-OROR01001133.1-human-gut-metagenome-genome-assembly--contig:-NODE-1133-length-18706-cov-12.882634_pt1 | contig 18706 bp, 24 predicted proteins | sample MGYA00242135_ERZ509060 | MGnify/ENA primary metagenome ERZ509060 (study PRJEB26280, sample SAMEA2338742) | human gut metagenome | biome: human gut; feature: human-associated habitat; material: faeces... | reverse complement strand
TCAAAAACATGCATGTTTCTCTATTAGGACTGTCCAGTTTTTATTCTAACATCAATCACATTTTGTTTTACCAGAGGGCGATTTACCAATTTCAGAAATTTGGGATGATATTCTTTCTGATAACATCTCACCATGGGTAAGCAGATAGACATACTCAATAAGTAGTTGTCTTTCTGCAATCTGATTCCACGCTCTTTGCCAACTTGTTATGCTGGGGTGAAGATGTTTGGCTTCTTTAAACAAATTGAATATTTCAAATGCATCTTGTTCTTCTAAAACTGGCCTAATTATGTTTAGAGATTGAATGCTGCTCAAATCACCACAGTAATTATACCAATCAATCTCTCGTGATGTGATGAGCAATTTATAATGACGATGTAATTCAGACTGCAAAAGCTGAGCAAGATAATTCCATTTACTAAGATGGTTATCCAAATTGTCAATCAAAATAAGAAGCTTCTCGCCAAGCTGAATTCTTGCTTTAAAAAACTGTACGATATTCCCAATCTCTTTGATATCGTCACACCACAGTAATTGGTATGGCCTGTATTCCTTTTGAAGAGAATATGCTACCTGTAATGCCAATGTGGTTTTTCCTTGTCCGCTAGAGGCTTTAATTATAGTAACCGTATTTTCTTTAACAGAATTAATAACATCATTTTTCAACGTTAATCGCTCGATTGGAAGGCCGCTTACGATATCTGCTGGCGTTGCTTTTTTACCCTCATAAAAACTATGCCCTTCATCAAGACTAGGCTTAGAAAAGTCTAACTTGCGAATCCAACTATGAGCTGGATTTTGAGAACCTTTGCTGATATCGATTTTAACAGATTGGATTTGAATATCTAATTCATCCTTGGTTACATAGGCGCGCTGTTCCATTTTTTCAAAACATAGGATTTTTATGCTGTTTGTAAATAGAGAAATATTGTCCGTGGTGATCTTATATGTCTCAATTAATGCTTTTTCAATTTCAGCGGCTAATGTGACTTTTTCAATTTTCTCAAAAGACAAACGTGAAATAAATTTATTGAAGTCATATGCAGCCCAATTCCAATACGGATTATTTTGTCTAATCTTTGAAATCACATTAGTCCAATAGGCTCTGGACTTGTCATCTAGATTAGAATCAAACAATTTGCTGAGATGGCCTTTCGCAACAGGGAAATCGTAAACCAGCTTGAAAAACCTATTTTGATCCAGCAAATATGTTTCCAGAAAGTTTTTAAGCACATCTGGCAAAAAACTGGCATCCTGTTTGTTGACAGAATATTTCAACTGTACATGAGTGACAGAACTATTTCCATCTTTTTGCTTGATACAATCGACATCTTCGATTCCTTCAAGTTGAAATTGAGCATCCCTTCCAGAAGAAAGAATTAGGTAACATGAATATAGAAATTGATACGAATAGCCTCTTAATGCGATTTGTCCGCCATCTCTAGAGTTTTTAAGATCTATTATGTTGGTTTTTGGAGAAGTGCTTTTCTGCTTATTTTTTTTGTTTTTCTTCACAGTACCAGTCCTTTTCAAAATTAAATATGATATGAGTGAACAAGCGTATCCGGTTCTAATTATTTCCATTTTACCATGATCTTTTTACCGGTGTCCACCACAATATTATTAATTTCACTCATGATTGTTGAAAGAGGAAGTTCTTTATCCCGGACCTTGCGCAAACGAGAAAACCGACTGTATGCCTGCTCGCATTCTTCGATTTCAAGCTCTATCGCTTTTTGATTCTGGGCGGCCTGTCTGAGCTTCTGCTGTTTGACCTTAAACTCGTCAAGACTGATTTCTCCTAAAATATACTGCTCATAAAACATGGCTGGATTCTCGGCGATTGCGTGCCGAAACTCGACTTGCGCATCCAACTTCGCTTTGAGTTGTGCCATTTTTCCATCATACTGCATGCTGGAAATAAACTGCTCTTGTATGTATAGTTTGAGTTGGTGATAGATTGCACTGAAGATATCTTCTTCGCGCACATACATTCCTGTACATTTTCCTGCGCCCAAACGGTTGTTTGTGTTGCAGGTAAAGAAGTACCAGCCAGCATGGTTGGTTCCACGCTTACGCTGCATCTTTCCTCCGCAGCATCCACAAATCACTTTCCCTTTTAGAATATTTTCGGTACTCTGAGAAGGATCGCTGAGGTGAAAAGTCTTTGCTTGCAGCTGCTTCTGAATCATATCGAAGGTTTTTGTGTCAACCAAGGGCTCATGTGTTCCCACTACAACCCGTTTTTCTTTTCCTTGAACGAGAACACCAGTGTAGGTACGATTAGTCAAAATATACTTTACGGATCGACTGTTCCAACTTCCGTTCCCGTCATCATAATTACCCGTCAATCCCTTAGAGCGAGCATATTGAATCGGTGTAGGAATGCTGTTCTCATTTAAATAGCGAACAATCGCAGTGATTCCCATCCCATCAGCAAACAGCTTGAAAATGCTCTGCACAATGGCAGCTGCTTCAGAATCAGGAACAATCTGACCAAACTCCTCCTTGGATTTTTGGTATCCAAACGGAGCGCGAGGACCAATAAACATTCCGCACTGAGCCTTCATGTCCAAGGCAAATGCTGTTTTGTTTTTAATGTCAGCTGCAGCTTGCTCATTAAACACATTCGTCAGCGGAATCCGGATTTGGGGACGTTTGGGTGTAGATTGATCAGTCAGACCGTTAACCGTATCAAATTGATCTGTGACAGATACAAAGCGTACATTTTTCATTGGGAAGAATTCTTCGATGTAATACCCAACCGTTATGTGGTCACGGCCGACGCGAGACAGATCCTTTACAATGACGCATTCAATCTTACCGGCAGGAATATCTTGGAGTAGCTGCTGAAAAGCTGGACGCTGGAAGGTGCTGCCGCTATATCCGGTATCCACATAAAACTTTGAAATGGGGAGTTCATGCTGCTCGGCCCACAGAGCAATAATCTTCTTTTGATTCTCAATAGAATGACTCTCTACACGGTCATTGACTGATAGACGAGCATATCCCACTGTCATCAGAAACTCTGTTGGAAGATGTTCAGCCACTTGAATTTGTTTTCGACTTTTGCGTGCCATAATAGCCTCCTTAAAATATAGAATATCGTGTCAATGAGTTAACTGCAATAAGAATCGTATTAAGATATAAAAAAGACTGCGGAGAAATTTCCACAGCCTTTTTGTCGTTAATATACCATATCCTTATTTGTCGATTTCATGACCTGCGTCCGTTTTCCGCTTCCACGAGCTTAGGCACTCTCATGTTTCCCTTCTCATTGATATGGGATTCAGCCCAGTAGATATAGCAGATAGAGTTGGGCATGAAAGCATAAAGATAACGTATCGCTATGCTCATATGTTCCCTTCAAAAGATAAAGATATTGCTAACAAATTAAATAGTTTTCGTGGGGGTGCTTTTGCTAATGAAAAAGAGAATTGACAGAAAAGGAAGAATACGTGGAAAGATCATTTCTTTCCGCGTATCTAATGAAGAGGCAGAAATTCTTGACCGAAAGGTTACCTTATCCGGGCATTCAAAACAGGATTACATAATCAGCAGTATTCTTGAAAAAGATATTGTTGTTTATGGAAGTCCCTATGTGTTTAGAAATCTTCATGATGAGTTGATGCATTTTACTTCAATTTATGGCACAAGGGTATCAGAAGATGATGAAGAAATGATGGTTTGGGTATTACAGATGATTTTAGCCATGAAATCAAAAAACAAGGCGAAAATTGCGCCATAAAATGTTTTCAAACTGTTTTCATCAAGGATTAAAAAACTCCAAAATATCCTTTAAATAAGGGCACTTTGGAGTTTTTTGGTATTATTATCTATGAATAATAAAATCAACCAGTTTTATCTCAAATCATGGGGTTCATCTTCAATGAAAACACATGGATTTATCTAAAAAACAGTGAATTTATATTAAAATCGATTAAAATCTGCTGTTTTCTGAACCCACAACCTGCAAGCCACATCGAAAAAAAGGCTAGGTGCAAGCCACCGGGAACAATTCTTTGATTTTCACCAAAAAATACCCGAAAATCGACAAAAAAATGGCAAAAATCACCCCAAAATCAGTGATTTTGAGTATCCTGAAAATATTCTTCAAGAATTTTTGTTTTCAAATTGTTTTCACGGAAGAAAAAAAGATGCAAAAAATGCCCTATTTAAGGGCACTTTTGAAATCTCGGAACTATTCGAACTCTATTGTTCCAGGAGGTTTACTTGTAATATCGTAAACTACACGGTTAACGTGTTTTACCTCATTTACAATACGATTAGAAATTACATCTAATACTTCATAAGGAATTTTTGCCCAGTCTGCTGTCATTCCATCAATAGAAGTTACTGCACGAATTGCAACAGCATAATCATAGGTTCTCTGATCCCCCATAACACCAACAGAGCGCATGTTTGTCAAACATGTGAAATACTGCCAGATTTCCTTCTGCAATCCAGCTTTCGCAATTTCTTCTCTTAAGATATAATCAGATTCTCTAACGATCTCCAGTTTTTCTTCTGTAATATCTCCTAATACACGAATACCAAGTCCTGGTCCTGGGAATGGCTGACGCCATACCATTTCTTCAGGAAGTCCAAGCTCGATACCTAAAGCACGAACTTCATCTTTAAACAATGTATTCAATGGTTCGATCAAAGAGAACTGCATATCTTCTGGAAGTCCTCCTACATTGTGATGAGATTTGATTGTCTGTGCTGTTTTTGTTCCACTTTCAATAACATCTGTATAAAGTGTTCCCTGAGCCAGCCATTTGATATCTTCACCAACAACTAGTTTTTTCACTTCTTCATCAAATGTATATACGAATTCATTACCAATGATCTTACGTTTCTTTTCTGGATCACTTACACCAGCAAGTTTTCCCAGGAAACGATCTTTCGCATCAACTTTTGTTAAGTTGATTTTCATGTTTTCCCCAAACATCTGCATAACGCTTTCTGCTTCACCTTTACGCAGTAAACCATGATCAATGAACATACAATATAACTGATCACCAATTGCCTTATGCAATAAAGCCGCAACAACTGAACTGTCTACTCCACCAGAAAGTGCTAATAACACTTTATCATTTCCTACAGTTTCACGAATCTTTTGAATTTCTGTATCAATAAAACTCTGCATAGACCAGTCATTTTTTGCCTGACATACTTCAAAAACAAAGTTTTTCAAAATATCATTTCCATATTCACTGTGACGAACTTCTGGATGGAACTGCAATGTATAAATTTTCTTTTCAGGATTGCTTGTAGCCGCAAATGGACAAGTATCACTTGATGCATCAACAACATACCCTTCTGCCAATTCTGCTACCTGATCCCCATGAGACATCCAAACCGTCTGTTTTTTAGGAAGTCCTTTAAATAGTAAAGAATCATTTTTAATTTCAATTTCTGTGCGTCCATATTCTTTTGCTTCACAAGATTTTACATGACCACCATTCATATAATGTGTCATCTGCATTCCATAACAGATACCTAATACAGGAATACCTGATGTAAAGATTGCAGGATCACATTTAAACGCATCTTCTTCATATACACTGTTAGGCCCACCACTGAAGATGATCCCTTTCACATCCCCAAATGCTTTGATTTCTTCCAATGTTATTGTATGTGGGTGCAGCTCTGAATACACACCGAATTCACGAATACGACGTGCAATCAGCTGGTTGTACTGACTTCCAAAGTCAAGAACAATAATTTTATCAGCCATAACTTCCTCCTTATTAAGAAACCGATACATAATCACGTATCGGTCTTTTTCCTTTGTTATCATACCATTTTTTTATACTTTTTAAAACTACTTTTCTAAAAAATAAAGGCTTTCTAGTGAAATTTCTTTTCCTTCCAGATATGCACTAATCTTACCTGTATCATCTACCACCAGCATCCCATTATCTTTACAGTTATAAACAGAAAGATCATAAGGTTTTACTGCTTCCAGAATTCCTTTTCTTTTTTCATCCTGTGCATGTGGATTAAAAATTCCTTTTACCAAATGAAAACCTTCCTCGATACAGAAACTTCCATCTTCTTTCCAGTCACTATAGGCATAAGAAAAGAAAACATTCGCTCCTGCACTGTTTCCAATCAAAATTTTATTTTCTTTCAAAAACAACTCTTTCAAGATTTCATCTGCCTGTATTTCAATCAGTTTATCCTTTAATACCTTCATATTGCCGGCACCAAGATAAATAACATCTGCTTCTTTCATCATCATATGTATCTCTTGTATGGTTTTTTTCGTATGGAAAAGGCGTAAAACTTCAACACTGCATCCCATTTTGCGCAAATGTTTTTTCATACGTTTCCCATATCCCTGATCATCATAAGATGCACATGGAAGAAACAAAATGGATATATTTTCTTTTCCACAAGAAGCAAGCGCCATTTCTTCCATCCAGTGATATTCTTCCTTTTGAAAACTTCCTCCGCCAATCGCAAAGATTTTTCCCATTATCCTAAAAACCTTTTTTCTTTCAAAATTTCAAGTGCCTTCTCTATAATTTCTTCCGGCTGTACCAAAGCAAAGCGAACAAAGCCTTCTCCTTCTTTTCCAAATGCACTTCCAGGTGTTACTAGAATACCACATTCTTTTAATAGAGAAAGAGCAAATTCCTCGCTGTTTGTATATCCATCAGGCAATGGTGCCCAAACAAACATCGTTGCTTTTGGTTTTTCCACATGCCATCCTAATGCACATAACCCTTCTACCAGCAGATCTCTTCTTTTTTGATAATGCATACATGTTTGTTTCACACAGCTTTGATCTTGTGTTAAAGCCGCAACCGCTGCTTTTTGAACTGGCAAAAACATTCCATAATCAATATTGCTTTTCAGTTTTTTCAACATGGAAACAGCCTGTGCATTCCCCACACAGATTCCAATTCTTGCACCTGCCATACCATAGCTTTTAGAAAAAGAATTAAACTCAATTCCCACTTCTTTTGCCCCTGGATATGATAAGAAACTTTTCCCATCTTCCCCATCAAATACCAGATTGCTGTAGGCTGTATCATGAACGACCAGAATATCATAGCGTTTCGCAAAAGCAATCAATTCTTCATAAAACGCATCATCTGCGGTTGCTCCTGTAGGATTATTTGGATAAGAAATAATCATCATCTTCGCCTTCTGTGCAATATTTTCCGGTATTTCATCAAAGCGAATCAAATAATCATTCTCTTTTCGCATCGGCATTTCATAAATTTGCGCATTGGCAATTCTTGGTCCATTTTCAAAAACAGGATAACTTGGTGAAGGAATCAATACGATATCTCCTTCATCACAAACCGTTAAGGCAATATGCGCCAAACCTTCCTGTGACCCCTGCAAAGACATAATTTCACTGTTTTCATCCAGTTCTACCTGATAGCGATCATGATACCAGTTTTTAACTGTCGTACGAAATTCACTTGTATCCTTTAAAGAATACATATAACATGTTTTATCACTAGCTGCTTCCAGCAAAGCCTGCATAACTTTTTTGGAAGGCGCAATATCAGGACTTCCAACCGCAAAATCAAGAACTTCTTTTCCTTCCTTTATCATTTTTTCTTTTTCTATATCCAAACTGGAAAAAACCGATGTCTGTAATGCTTCCATTCTTTTTGAAAACTGCATAATATCCCTCTTTCTTTAAAAAAACACCCCGCCAGCCAATATCGCAAGCAGGGTATATGAATCCTTACATATGCTCGATGATTTCTACTTCCACCTTTTTTTCAGACGGATAAAATTCATATGTGATTTTCGCAAGATTCGTATCACCTAAATTTTTTGTTAATACACGCATGATATTTTCTGTTAGCGTTTTTGCGTCTTCTTCTTTTTCACAAAAATACTCAATTTTTGTACTTACGTGTTTTCTTGCAGAAACATTTTTTGAAATTTCTTCTGTTAAACGAATTGTATTTTTCATACTTCATGTCTCCTTACTATCCATGTATTATCTTACCACATTCTCTATCTTAAGAAAAGTTTTATTTTTCTATCACCCTGCGATTTACTCTCCAATAAGAAAAGCAAAAATCAAAACAGCCAATACAAGAAGAATCCCAACAATCGTTGTTTTTGTCATCTCTGCACTAAAAGACATCTCCTTTTTTTCTTTTCTATTTTTATAAAACTGCTGTTTTCTTTTTTCAAATTCTTTATGCACATGATTTTCTTCCATCATCTGATACCTTGTTTTATCATGGGAATATCCTTTTGATTTTTCATCAGATGCTGCATATTTTTTATTTGCTATCGTTCTTTTCCCACAAATCTCACAATGTAACTCATCGGTTTCATTTTCACAAAAAGTACAAAATCTTTTTTTCATAAGTATCCCCTCTTTATACTAATATTATACTTGAATTCAACAATTTCTTCACGCTTTTTCTTCGTATTATAAAAGGATTCTTGACTTACTTCTTTTCTCTTACTAAAATAAATGCATACTAAAGGAGGAAATACACATTTTTTGTGTAATAGGATAGATATGGAAAATAAACATAGGGGACTTGCTATTGGTTCCATGACAACAGGAATCGTTTCAACATCAATAAGTGCAGTATCATTGATAGTTTCTTTTTTCTTTTTACTTCCAGGATGCATTGGTGCTGCTATATCCATTGCCTGCGGCATAGTTGCGATAGCTTTAAGCAATCGTTCTCGTCCTATGGGTAGAGCCATTGCCGGCATTGTTTTAGGAATCGTTGGTGTCAGTATCAGTGGAATTCTGCTTTTAATTAATCTAATACTAATTTTCATTTTTCATTTTCCCATGCTATAGAAAGGCCGCAAGCCTTTTTTTTCATTTCTATTTCTGATAAAATCTAAACAGAACAAGGAGGAAGTACAATGAAAACAAGAATAGAACATGATTCTATGGGAGAAATTGCAGTACCTGCAGATAAATACTGGGGTGCACAGACACAAAGAAGTTTTGAAAATTTTAAAATCAGTGAAGAAAAAATACCAATGCCTGTCATTTATGCATTTGCACACTTAAAAATGGCTTGTGCAGAAGTAAATTATAAAAAAGGATTATTAAGTGAAGAAAAAAAAGAAATGATCAAACAGGCAGCTTTGGAAATTATTGATAAAAAACTGGATAGCCATTTCCCATTATCTGTATGGCAAACAGGAAGTGGTACGCAAAGCAATATGAATGTGAATGAAGTAATTGCCAATCGTGGAAATATACTATGTGGCAAGAAGCTGTTACATCCAAACGATGATGTAAACAAGAGTCAAAGTTCAAATGATACGTTTCCTACAGCTATGCATATTGCAGCTGTATTAGGCATTCAAAAACTTCAGCAGGAAGTACAAAACATGATTTCAGTAATGAAGCGCTTGGAAGAAGAAAACAAACATATCATTAAGATTGGACGTACGCATCTACAAGATGCCACTCCACTTCGTTTCTCAGATGAAATCAGTGGATGGAGAAGCATGCTGGAAAACAATATGGAAATGCTTTCTATGGCTGTTTCTTCTTTGCGTAAGCTGGCAATTGGAGGAACTGCTGTTGGAACCGGATTAAATGCTCCAGATAACTTTGGAAGTGATGTATGTGCTGTTTTATCTGAACAATTACATACAACATTTGAATCTGATCCAAATAAGTTTCATGCCTTAAGCTCTCGTGATGATATTAGTTTTGCGCATGGGGCATTAAAAGCACTTGCTGCTAACTGCATGAAAATCGCCAATGATATTCGCTGGCTGGCCAGCGGTCCACGATGTGGTCTTGGAGAAATCCGTATTCCAGAAAATGAACCAGGTTCCAGTATTATGCCTGGAAAAGTAAACCCAACACAGTGTGAAGCTATGACCATGGCAGCAGTACAAGTTATGGGCAATGATACAGCTATTGGATTTGCTGCATCACAGGGAAACTTTGAATTAAATGTATATCTTCCTCTTATCATTTATAACTTTTTACAATCCACAACTCTTCTTCATGATGCTCTGTCTTCTTTCCGTATCCATTGTGTAGAAGGAATTGTCGCAAATGAAGAAAAGATGAAAGAATACCTGCACAATTCCTTAATGCTGGTAACCGCACTGAATCCTTATATCGGTTATGAAAATGCCGCAAAAACAGCAAAAAATGCGTATCAGAAAGGTATCTCATTAAAAGAGTCCTGTGTTTCCCTAGGTTTCTTAAAACCAGAAGAATTTGATGCTTATGTACAGGCAGAACATATGGTAAAACCATTAAAGTAGGTGATATAGATGTTAGATTTACAAAAACATAAAGATTTTTTGTGGAAATATACATTAAGCTATGGAAAACTTGAACAGCGTGATGGAATCTCTGTTTTCCCCTTTTGTAATATCTTGATGGAAGAAGGAAAAACAATAGAGGATTATAAAAGCGATGATATCAAAGAAAAACTATACAGTGCACAAAATGTCAGTGAAATATTTGATCTTATATCCAAAGAATATCAAGGATATTATTTTATGGAAATCAGCACCCCTTTATCAGAAGATAAAGAACTATATTCCAGTCTTCTAAAAAAAGCATTTGATACATGCGGATACCATGGATATATCTCTCAGAAAAATTACGAACATCTTGTCGAATTTGCCAGTGAAGACGTAAAAGACTATATACTTAAACACTTAGCATAAACATAAGAAAATGCTGTTAGAATTCTCTCTAACAGCATTTATTTATTCCATGGTGGAGGTTAACGGGCTCGAACCGCTGACCCTCTGCTTGTAAGGCAGATGCTCTCCCAACTGAGCTAAACCTCCCTTTAACATATATTATCTTATCATTAGAATTGTATGTATGCAAGAAAAAATCCTTTTTCTTCTTTTCTTTTTGTGTTACCATGAATATGGCGGTATTCCTAATATAGGAAACTGCACAGAAAAACGAGTGAAAAGATCAAGAACATATTCAATAAAAGAAATGCTACTTGAAAAACAAAATCTTTTTCAGATGTTTTTTTGTGCGCTGCCTTGTGCAGTTTTTTTCTGCAAAAAGGAGGGTACATATGAAAGAAATTACATTATCTGATATGCATGGTATACAAATCGGTCATGCACAAGATGAAGAACATGCCACAGGATGCACCGTTATCCTTTGTCCTGAAGGAGCGGTTGCAGGTGTAGATGTTCGAGGCGGAGGACCTGCAACACGAGAAACGGATCTTTTAAATCCTAAAAACATGGTACAAAAGATTCATGCGGTTATGCTGTCTGGAGGAAGTGCTTTTGGCTTGGATGCAGCAAGTGGCGCTATGCAGTATTTAGAAGAAAAAGGATATGGATTTCATTTGGCAAATCATTGCATTCCTATTGTATGCGGAGCATCTTTATTTGACTTAAGCGTAAAAGATGGAAGTGTTCGTCCAGATAAAGAAATGGGATACAAAGCATGTATTGCAAGTGAAAAAAATACTTTTAAAAATGGATGTTATGGAGCTGGTACAGGTGCCAGTGTTGGAAAGCTTTTAGGTGATACATACGCCATGAAATCCGGTCAGGGAATGTACGGTATACAAAGCCAGGATCTTCAGGTATGTGCAGTAGTAGCAGTCAATGCCTGTGGAAATGTACGTGATGTAGAAAGCGGTGAATGGCTGGCTGGTGTTTACAAAGATAAAAAAATAGTTGATCCATTACAGCTATTTGATCAAATCAGCAATTCCAATGCAAATCTCCCACAAGGAAATACAACGATTGGCTGTATTATTACAAATGCAAAACTTGATAAAAGCCAATGCAACAAAATTGCATCAATTGCCCATAATGGATACGCACAAGCAATCTTCCCTGTTCATACGATGAGTGATGGAGATACGATTTTTGTACTATCTACCAATGAAGTAGAAGCTATGAGCGATGCAGTAGGCGTATTAGCAACACATGCCATGGGAAAAGCTATTAACAAAGCTGTTTTATCATCTCAGGAGTGCTATGGATTACCAAGCACAAATAGTATAAAAGGAGCAATAAAAGATGAGAAATAAAAAAACAGCAAACATGGTAACCTTTGCCATGTTACTTGCTATAGAAGTTGTATTAGCCTTTACCCCTCTAGGATTTTTACGTATTGGCTTTCTAAGCATAACAATGCTGCATATTCCAGTCATTATATGTGCCATGTATCTAGGCCCTAAATATGGAGCAGCTATGGGATTTGTAATGGGATTTTGTTCCTTTTACAACGCTACATTCCAGCCAAGTCCAACAAGTTTCTGTTTCACCCCATTTTATTCCATTGCCGGAATCAGCGGAAACTTCAACAGCTTATTAATCGCCTTTATACCACGTATTGCTCTTGGATACTTTTCCGGTCTAGTCTACCAAAAACTAAAAGGAAAAAAACTAGCACCTGCATTAAGCGGAATCACTGGCGCTTTAGTAAACACCGTTGGAGTACTTGGAGGAATCTGGATATTCTTTAAAGAACCATACGAACAAGTCCTTGGAGAAGCCATCATCACCTTGTTTATGACAACCATTTGGATCAACTCCATTGCAGAAATCATAGTCGCAATCATTGCCGCAACTGCGCTACACCAGGCAATCAAACATCAACATAAATAAACTACTACAGGATGATATCTAAAAAATACCATCCTGTTTTTTTATTTCTCTAATGATAAATTCATTCCAATTCTTCCCCTAAACGCACATAAATTCTATGTTTTAATTCTTCATCAATTTCTAAAAAATCCATTGCTTCTTCTAGGCTCATATTCATTTTTTTCTCTATTTTTTCTATATCCTTAAGCGTTGCATTTAATCTTGCCTTTCTTTCATAATATTCAATTACACTACACATATCATCCAATACCCCCTCTAATTTTCTTATCATTCATATCTTTTATCTTACTTCTTAACCAGGTACAAATAAATCATTTAAACGACTTATGATTTCTTTCTATTCACCCTATCTAAAATCTTATTTTTTAATTCTTCATCAATTTCTAAAAAATCCATTGCTTCTTCTAGGCTCATATTCATTTTTTTCTCTATTTTTTCTATAACCTTAATCATTGTATTTACTTCTCCTTTAATAATTCCTTCTGCCAATGCCTCTACTCTTGTCTTTCTTTCATAATATTCAATTACACTACACATATCATCCATTGCCTCCTCTAGTTCTCTTGTCATTTTTATTTTATATTTTTCTTCTAATATCTGCTTTTTCTTAGCTGGTTCCATATCCGATACAAACAAAATGTGTAAAAATCTGATGACTTCATTTTCACTGTCTTCTTTTAATGGATATACCATAATGATATTCATCAATGTCTTATCCTCTTTTTCAGGAAATGTATGTACTTCTATCATTTCCTCTTTTTTCACATCCATATCCATTACGATCCATATGGAATACACTTCTTTCATTTCTCCATACCTTGATTTCATAAACCCTTCTGACTTATTCTTTTGTTTAGCTATCAACCTACTCACATAATAAACTGCTCTGTTCATCAATGGGTACCCTGGATTCTCCTTGATTTGCGCTTCTATGTTTTATTACTTTTAAATTATCAACAATGATTGCTCTATACTTATCTTCTATATTCAATAACTCCATTGCCTTATCCACATCTATACCTAAATTGGTCATTAAACTTCTAACATTTGCTGTTGCATTCTTTAATCTTGCCTTTCTTTCATAATATTCGATTACATTACACATATCATCCATTGCCTCCTCTAGTTCTCTTGTCATTTTTATCTGATACTTTTCTTCTAATATCTGCTTTTTCTTTGCTGCTTCCATATCTGATACAAACAAAATGTGTAAAAATCTGATGACTTCATTTTCACTGTCTTCTTTTAAAGGATACACCATAATGATATTCATCAATGTCTTATCCTCTTTTTCAGGAAATGTATGTCCATACCTTGATTTCATAAACCCTTCTGACTTATTCTTTTGTTTAGCTATCAACCTACTCACATAATAAACTGCTCTGTTCATCAATGGGTACCCTGGATTCTCCTTGATTTGCGCTTCTATGTTTACAAATATCTTCGTTTTAGGAAGTTTTACTTCATATAGCTTGTCATACTCTATTCTTGCACCTGGTATACTTTCATCTACGATATTGCTTTCTTTTATACCGCAATATCCCTTGTTATCTAAGACAAGTTTTTCAAGTATATAACTTACTACATCTTTATTTGACAATACTCTTTTACAGTAATCATCAAACGCCTTTCCTTTTCCTCTAATTTCAACTGCACTACCCAATTCTGTATTTTCTATCATTCTTTCACCTCTTTTATCTTTCATAATTAATTACGATGCAAAAGGATGAAAATACAAAATTTTCTAATTTTTTTTACTCCTATTCCCACAACCCTACTATAACACACTAACAAAAAATCTAGTATATACCTTACGTGATACTTCTTCTAACAAAAAAACCTCTGATGGTATCCCAATAGGGATGCTTTAATTAGAGGCTTTTTTGTATTTGATTTTTTAATTTTTCCAATTATCTAATTCATTCTCTAAAACATAATCTTATTTCATAATAAGTTTTAGGAATACGCTTCCTACTTTCCATCTCCCAAATAATATTTTTAATAGACATCTTCTAGGTCAATAATTTCATCTATATCAAGTAATTACAGTATTTGATTTTATCTAACCCTTCGTTAACATCAAATGTTTCTTTATTGTTTACATGATTTTTATAATTAGAGCAGCCAAAGAATAACTGCAGAGCATTGTTATTAAAGTATAATCTCATTGGATTTCCACAAATACCACATTTTATTGATTGATATGGGATAGATGATATTTCCACTGTTTGATTCACTGCTATCGTTAATATCGTTACTCTACTAGCACCAGCTTCCTATAATGTTTTTGCTATTTCAAATATCGTAGATCCTGTTGACATAATATCGTCAATGACCAAAATATTTCTTCCAGTAACATCCTTTTTTACCTTCTAATGTATCTTCCATGTATAATCCTTTTTGATTGCATTTCGATAGATTAAAGGTAGTAAATCTATTATACTTTCCTTCCTGTATATCTTTTGGCTTAAGAAGAACAGATGTTAATATATCAAAATTATATTTTTTATTTAAATAACATATCACTGAATCGAAGAAGTCATCTATTAAATCGATATGTTCAAGTTTAAATTTTCTTATAACTACTGACAAAGGATCATCTATAAAAAAGTTTCTGCTTTGCAGGTAGTATCTTCCGCCAAAAAACAATTCAACCTCAGAAACACATTTTAATAAAGACAACTTTATAAAATCTACATTTGAAGCATATGCTTCATCTGCATAACCTTTATTAACCTGTTTTAACATATAACCTAAAAAGAAGCACACGTATATTGACTCATAATAAAATCTAATAATGATGGAACATCATAATATTTATAAATACCTGTTTCACAATTAAAGCCTACTTCCAAGGGAAATACAAATGTAGCAACTTTGCAAATATGAACATCAGAAATATTTTCTTCATATTTATATTCCATATAAGTTTTATCTAACGAGTCCCCATCTAAAATAATAACCTTTATCTCATTTGGATATGTCCATTTCCACATTGCTTACCCTCTCCGTATCACTTTTTGAAAAGATATTGCGCAGCAATTCATTCCTATTTAAGATTTCAAGAACATCCTTTAATGTTTTAAACGAGTTTGCACCTCTAGATACATATTTTTGTGGCCACTTAATTAATGGATTATCTAATACTGATTGAGGTATCAGTACATCTCTGCCTTGTTTTAAAGCATAATCTGCCTGTCTTAATGCTCCACTTGTTTCTTTTGCCTCCATAATAATCGTTGCTAATGAAATTCCACTCATTGTTGCATTGCGTATAGGAAAATTCCATCTGTTTACACTATTGCAAGGAGGAAACTGTGATACAGCCAACCCCTTGCTTTCGATTTCTATTTGGAGTTCCTTATTTTCCTTTGGATAATATTGATTAATTGGTGTTCCAATAACCGCAATCGTTTTCCCACTATATTTAAGTGCTGATTGATGTGTTGCAGTGTCTATTCCTTTTGCCAATCCTGCATTTACTACAATATTTCTTTTAACTAACGACTTAGCAATACGCTCTGTTTTAACCATAGACTCACTGGAAGCATTTCGACTTCCAACAACACAAACTGACTTTTCATCAAGCAAGTAAACATCTCCCTTTAAGAATAAGAATGGCGAAGCATCTTTTGTTGATTCCAAAAGTTTTGAATAAATACCATCCCCTTTTTTTACTAAAATCACATCATCTGTCAGTGTTAAAAAGCTTGATTTTACTTTTTGATACTTATTATAAAAATCTTGATCTGTTACATTTAACGCACCTGCAAATAGAGGTATATTAACTTGAAGCCCACTTCTATAATTAAAATTTTTAAACATTTTAATTTGATTAATAAATTCACATGTACGTTTATCATTATTATTAAAATACTGCTGTATTGTATAATAAAGAATCGCATCTCTGACATAAGGAACATTTATGTTAAATTGGTTTACTTGTTCATTTACAGCAACATTGGAAACATTAGATACTTTACACTTATCTAAATCGCTTTTTAAGAATAACATAATTGATTTATTTGTTTTTATTGGTTCAATCTTCTTATCATGAACCAACTGATTTAAACACTGAGTAGATATATTCAAATATTCTGCATCTTCACTAGAAGTATATACATCTTTCATTATTTCAACTATTTCACTTCTGTTCATAAACTTCCACTCCTTGCCAATTATATTTTACACTTTCAATTGGATTCTTCATATCAAAAAAAGAGCTCTTAAACAAGAACTCCTTCATCTATCTATTTACCTTCAACAACTTTCTTATTCTTCAAATAATCAGCCGCAATCCACATAGCAATTGCAAATGAAAACAAAATAATAATTGTCGCAATCCCATTAACAGAATAAATAACTGTAGATATTTCCCCTAAAAACGGAATGGAAAAAACAACTTTTCCCAACAAACGATCATAACTTACAGGCTGCGCATCCACTGTATTATTATGATCCCCCTTAGTCACAAACTCTTTTTTATCCTTATTTACAGATACAACACGATGTGTTGCCACTACACTAGAATCACTACCCATTTTATACGTAATAATATCACCATCCACAATACTTTCAGGATCAACACTATCTACATATACAACACTGCCAGTAGCAATCTCAGGTTCCATACTATTACTCAAAATACCATATACCTGAAATCCAAATGCTTTAGGTAATACCAGAGGCAACAACACACAAATAACAGCACCTACAATAACAATACCTAAGCCATTTAATACTTTAATCAATACCTTCTTATTCATATATTTCCTCTTTAGAAAAAGTCAACCCTAAAAAGAGCTGACTATGCTAATTTTTTAATTTATTTATTTAATGGTGTTGCTTCTGGACCCCAACCAATTATTCTACCATAGGCATCTGTTTCAGGAGTAAAATTATCTGCCTGAATAGCCTGAGCAGTTACATTAATTTCTAAAGTTTTATTAGCCACTTCATTTCCCCAAGATGCTGGAATTGTAACTTTATCAAATAATACTACTTGATTTTCACTAGGTAGATCTTTTAACACTCCTTGACAATAGAAATAATTGCCTGATTTTACCCACAATGTTGATGGTATATTCATAGTTTTTTCTAATTCTTTAGCTTTATCAGAATCCATTTCATACCCATCTAATTTATACTCCACTTTAGCTCTAACATAAGCATTTTCTGATCCAGATGCTAATGTAATAGTAGGATCTTTAGTAATAGTCATATTTGGTGTTACATTACTAATTTTATTTCCAGGAATGTTCCACTAAATAATGGTTCTGTTAAATCAATATCGACATTTCCCATTTCAACAACATTATTTACTTCTTCTGAATCTGTAAAATAAGCAAGTGTAGCCCCTACACCAATACATGCTACAAGTCCTAAACTTGCAACTAAAGCAGTTAATTTTTTCTTGTTCATAAATAAACAACCTCCCGTTTCTTACAACACAATTATATTTATATAAAGTAACATGATGGTCACATATTACAAATATAATCTATTTTTTATTTTTATCTTTTTCTTCCTCATGTTCTAAAACATCAGGAAGAAAATTTAATATTATAATGATTGCTACTACACCACACAACATAGCAATTCCAAGTGGTGTCTTTATATTCATAGATATATAACCAAGGAAAGGCACTGTAAATTTTACTTTTCCTACAATATTCTGATATGGAACTGGTGTACCATCTACAGTATTATTTGCATCCCCTTTTGTTATAAACGAATTATTTTTTTCATGTATACTATTGATACGATGTGTTACCATGGTAGAATCATTAATTTTAAAACTAATTACATCTCCAACTTTTAGTTCCTTATAATCAACTGGCTTTGCATATACAATAGAGCCAACATGAATATTAGGTTCCATACTACCACTTATAACAGCAAAACTTTTAAAACCAATTAAATTCGGTACTATCAGTAAGCATGCTAATACCAATAATATAATTAATAAAATTCCATTTAAAATATTACATATTTTTTTAACCATTTTAATACCTTCACTTTACTTTACATCAAAAATGACTCATTGGTTTATGAGTCATTTCAGATTGTTGACAAAGTGGTACTTATAAACAAGTATCGCTTTTCTTTTTTCTTA
>ENA-OROR01001131-OROR01001131.1-human-gut-metagenome-genome-assembly--contig:-NODE-1131-length-18817-cov-4.034218_pt1 | contig 18817 bp, 19 predicted proteins | sample MGYA00242135_ERZ509060 | MGnify/ENA primary metagenome ERZ509060 (study PRJEB26280, sample SAMEA2338742) | human gut metagenome | biome: human gut; feature: human-associated habitat; material: faeces... | reverse complement strand
ATCTTCGCTATAATCAGAGGAAGGCTCCATCTCATCCACACTGCTGCCCTGTTCACTGGAAACTGAGTTGTCAGTTTGCAACGGCTTTTTCGTTCCGCATCCGGCGATTATGGCAACTGAAACACTTATAGTCAGCAAAGCAGTTATTATTTGTTTTCGCATGTTTTTTCTCCACACATTTTTTCTTTTTTTTAATTCTTTGAAACATCTGTATTTATTGTAACACGTTGGAAATGCTATACCTATATGATTTTGCGATATCGACCGGGCAAATAGAAAGTGATGGTATGTGAAAATCTCCGTCCGAACCGTCCGAAAGAAAATTCACAAAAGGCATAGAACATCAGTTCTCTTTTATGCTATAATATGGACATCAAATGGTGACAACATTATAACAAAGAAGGACTGACCAGAAAGGAGCAACGATGCGATGGAAAAACAAAGTGTATTTATAGCAATCGATTTGAAATCATTCTATGCTTCTGTGGAATGCCGGGAACGCGGCCGTGACCCGTTGACCACAAATCTGGTTGTTGCCGATAAAAGCCGGACGGAAAAGACCATCTGCCTTGCCGTGTCGCCATCCCTGAAAAGCTTTGGTATCCCGGGACGTGCCAGACTATTTGAAGTCGTGCAGAAAGTTCGGGAAGTAAATGCAAGGCGACGCTACTATGCACCCGGACACCAGTTCGCAGGGAAATCGGATGATATTACAAAACTGAATGCTAACCCATCGTTGGAGCTGGATTATATTGTTGCTCCGCCGCAGATGGCTTTATATATGGATTACAGTGCAAGGATTTACAACGTCTATCTGAAGTATATTGCTCCGGAGGATATCCACACCTATTCCATTGATGAGGTGTTTATCGACGCCACTCATTACCTAAGCACCTATCATATGACCGCGCATGAACTGGCAATGACCATGATACGTGATGTTCTAAAAGAAACTGGCATCACTGCAACCGCCGGCATCGGAACAAATCTGTATCTGTGCAAGATTGCAATGGATATTGTGGCAAAACATATTGAACCGGATGCAGATGGAGTACGCATTGCAGAGTTGGATGAGCTATCATACCGGAAGCAGCTGTGGGGACACCGGCCACTCACTGACTTTTGGCGGGTTGGACGCGGCTACGCAAAGAAGTTGGAATCTTATGGGCTCTACACTATGGGGGATGTCGCCAGATGCTCCATTGGGAAACCGACCGATGCCTATAACGAAGACCTGCTATACAAATTATTTGGCATCAATGCCGAACTGCTCATAGACCATGCGTGGGGATATGAACCCTGTCCGATGAAATTGATGAAAGCATATAAACCGGAGACCAACAGCGTCAGCTCCGGGCAGGTGCTACACTGCCCCTGTGATTTCGAACAGACCAAACTTATTGTCAAAGAAATGGCGGACCTGATGGTGCTTGACCTGGTGGATAAAGGTGTAGTCACAGACCAGATTGTATTGACCATTGGATACGATATCGAAAACCTGACGGATCCGAACCGCCGCCGGAAATACCGCGGACCAGTCGTAACTGACCATTACGGTCGGCAGATTCCAAAACATGCACACGGGACAACAAACCTGAAGAAACAAACCTCTTCCACAAAACTTATCATGGATGCTGTAGTGGCACTCTATGGTAGAATTGTAGACCCGTCGTTGCTCATCCGTAGAATCACACTTACAGCAAACAAGCTGGTGGATGAAGTGTCTGTAAAAGACAGGGAAAGTTTTGAGCAGATGGATCTGTTCACGGACTATGCTGCCAAAGAACAGAAACAGGCTGAAGAAAAAGCGGCTCTGGAACAGGAAAAGAAAATGCAGCAGGCCATGCTGGACATTAAGAAGAAATTTGGGAAAAACGCCATCTTGAAAGGAATGAATTTACAGGAAGGTGCAACCGCCCGCGACCGGAATGAACAAATTGGCGGACATAAGGCCTAGCAGCAAATGCAGGTGAATACGGATGCAGCATCGAAGTCGTTGACTAATGCCACATATCAACAACTGCTATTATCCCACTTACAGGAAGGAAGAAATCATATGGACAATCAGGAAACACATCGGTATGACGATATCATCAATCTGCCTCACCCGACCTCAAAAACACATCCACGGATGCCACTCTACAACAGAGCGACACAGTTTTCACCGTTTGCAGCATTGACCGGACATGATGCTGCTATCGCGGAAACTGCCAGACGGACGGATGAAAAGCATCAGTTGAGTGAAGATACCATTGCTGAACTGAACGAAAAGCTGAATCTGATAGCAGAGACCATTGGTACCAAGCAGACAGTAACAATAATCTATTTTGTCCCGGATTTGAAAAAGTCAGGCGGCTCCTACGTTACCTGCACCGGCGTGATCAGAAAAATTGATACCTATAACCATGCGCTCATCATGGAAGATAATACGATTATCGAATTGGAACAGATACGCGATATTGAAGGCAGAATGTTTGGTTAATAGGAGTAAAAGAAAAATGAATGATGTAAACAAAAATCTTAGAGCATTTCATCTATCTATTGATGAGTTACTAAAAGCACTCGCCCATTCAGAAGATGTCAACCGGACGGTGGCCCACACATCATTGCATGCAGAATCCGGGGATATCACCCATCTGCCGAAGATGAAATTGAGACTGGAGAATATCTGGAGTTAAAGAGTTTCTTCGACAAAACCATAAAGCTTTCTATCGGTATGATTGGCCAAACCGGATATTGGATTTATAGCGACAAATGATTTAGGTAAAGGAACCATCACCCATACACCTTATGGCGAAGGACACATCAATAACACAAACCTTGTGACAGTGACCGGGAAGGATACCCACAGATATATCCTGCAACGAATCAACACTGATATCTTTACCGATCCGAGCGCACTGATGGAAAATATCTGTGGTGTTACATCTTATTTAAAGGAGATCATTGTAAAACGCGGCGGTGACACCACGCGCGAAACCATGACGGTTGTATATACCAGGAACGAGAAACCGGGGATGCCCTTACCACGTTGGAGATTGAGACACTGCCATGGGGCGCAAAACTGATGACACTGGAGTGTGGCATACGCTTTCTGACCGATTACCTGGAAGGTGACCACTACTTTGCCACCCACCGTCCGGGACAGAACCTTGACCGCACCCGTACACAGTTCAAGCTCGTCCATGACATGGGGGAACACTGGGACGAAATGAATGCCATTGTAAGAAACTATACAAAATGATGAAAAAAGAGACTTTTTCCATAGTTCATGAAATGCCCTGCCGCATCCGGAAAAAGTCTCTTTTTTCACTTTATATATTATCTTGATTCCGCGCCTCCATCTACCAGGCACCCTGATACCCTAGCGTGATACTGCTGTTTTTTGCGCCCATCTGCATACATTCCAGGATACTCTTTTTTTGAAGACTTGTCCTCTCTATCATATGTAGAATGTTCTGCTCCAAATCATTCCGCAGGTTTGGTCAGCCGCCCAACCCTTAATAGCTAAGCTGACGATACTATCTCCGGAGCGCCAGTGCCCCGCTTTCCTTTGCTTGTGTCCCCTGTGTTGTCGTTGCGGCATCCTGCTTTCCACAGCCGCCAGCAAATGTGACCGTCAGGACTGCTGCCACCATAAACGCATAGCATGTTCTTTTCATGTTCAACATCTTCCTTTCTGTCAAAATCTTATGTACAAAATATTTTTTTAAGTTTCCATACCTACTTTTTGCAGGTTGTCACGCATCACATGGACGTAGCAGTACACGAGCTGTGCCGTCATACAGCACCAGATCATGGGTTCACAGATGATCACGCCCCAGTAACCAAGGACCGGTATGATGCAGGCGGAAAATACGATCTTTCCCACAAGTTCCATAAAACTGGAAGTCAATGGCTTTCTCTTTTCGCCCATGGCCTGTAAACCATTCCGCATATTATAAAGGATTCCAAGCACCGCATAAAACGGAGATGCCACCCGCAGATACAGGGCAGCATTCGCTAAGATCTTAACTTCCTTGCCGTTGCCTGGCATGCGATGTAAACCGCACCGAGATGATTGATCGCGCGCTGCAGGATCACCGTCCCAGAGCAGACCACTGCATTCATAATCCCCATGGATATGCCCTGGGAGAGCAGTTCCCCGTACAGATGTTTCCATGCCGCAAAGTGTCTCCACTCCGGCACAAAGACTGCCGCATGGCGCAGAATATAAAAGATGCATAACAAAACGGATATCCCCTGTGCCACCACCGTTGCAATGGCAGCTCCCCGAATGCCCATGTCAAACTGTGTGATAAATAACAGGTCCAGGAGCACATTTCCGATGGAGGAAAAGATCAAAAACAGTAACGGCATCAGACTGTTACCGATCGCACGCAGCAATCCGGCACACAGGTTATAGGCAAACATGACGCCGATGAAAATGGTCAGAACCGAGATATAGGAATAGGATTCTGCCAGGATCTCCTCCGGTGTTTTTAGCAATCGCATCATTACTGCTGAAACAGGTTCGACATCAGGATTGGTAGCGAAAAGATAAGCAGAGACTTTAGGATGGATCCTTTGGTCATATTGACCTGTAATCCGCTCATAGTTCTCTCCAGATCCGGATTGCTGCCAGATGATGCATCCGGTCGTATTTCTTCTTATTATAATGTTGCTGCACGATGCTCCACCGCCTGTTTGAAATTTTCCACCTGATGCTCATAGCAGGTATCCATGAAGGTGGAATGCATCAGAAAATCTGCCGTTGCCTTGTTGTTGGCAATCGGGATATCGTAAACCTGGGCGATCCGGAGCAGTGCCTTGACATCCGGATCATGTGGCTGCGCCGTCAGCGGATCAGAAAAGAAGATCACCATGTCAATCTGTCCTTCTACGATCTTGGCACCGACCTGCTGGTCCCCGCCAAGCGGACCACTGTTATACCCTTTGACGGATAAGCCCGCTTGCTCTGTGATCATCCGGGCAGTTGTCCCGGTTCCACACAGGTGATGTTTTTTAAGGATCTCTCGGTTTGCGATGCACCACTGTAACATCTCCTGTTTTTTTCCATCATGTGCGATCAGTGCAATGTTTTTCTGTTCCCTGATCGTCATTGTCAAATACTCCATATTGTTCCTCCTTTTCTTCCTGCTGCCTTTGCTGCAGGATACGGTATTGGCTCGGTGACATTTTGAAACGTTCCTTGAACGCCCTATTAAAGGTACGCTGGCTCTCAAATCCGCTGTCCAGACAGATCTCTGTGATCGTATCATTAGTGGTTTCCAGCCGCTGGCAGGCAAACCCAAGCCTTGCATCATTCAGGTACTGGTTGAAATTCCGGTGAAAGGTTTTGGAAAAGATTCTGGATAACACATATTTGCTCACACCCAGTGCCTTTGCCATCTCCTCTAGGGAAACGGCGTGATTAAAATGTGCGGATACATAAGCGACCGTCCGGTAAATAAGGTCCTCACTTTCCACATTGCTCTTTTCTGTCAGTGTCAGTTCCTTTATGCACCTGGCAAGAATGATCTGAAGATATGCCTGTGCAATGGGGATGTCTTTTGTTGTTAAAAGTGCATCAAAAGAACGGTACACATCTTCCGGGATGACCGATGCTTTTAGCACCGGGATTTTTGGAGCCTTTTGGTTTAGCGTTTCCTCATAAGCACCCACGATAAAGGGCGGTGCATTTACAAAGACTGCCATGTTCTGTCCGGCAGAAAATACCTGGTAATGATGGATCAGATCTGGGAAAAGTATCCCGACATCCCCGGCTTGCATGTGGTACAGTTCCTCGCCCATACCAAGCTCTAAGCTCCCGCTTTTTATCCACACCAGCTCCAGGGCATGATGCAGGTGTGGCGGCTCATGTTTTGCCTGGTGCATCACTGCCAGTATCTCATCTTTCGTATTTTTATAGGTTAAATGCATCGGTGTCTTTCCTCCCTTCCGTTTTCCATCTGCAACATTTGTCCACTGTTTGTGCTGATCTGGCACGCAGGATGTCTGGTTTCATCCTAGAATAGACTTGTAAGGAAAGGAGGTCGGAACACATGCGTAAACAGATGACATCTTATTTGGAACAACTGCTTTCATTCTATACCGCATTTTTCCTGCATGTCTACCATGCATAACCCCTGCCTGTTCTATCCAAAAAGCAAAAAGCATTGCCTTTTTTTCTTTTTCAGACAATGCCTCCTGCCATCCGCGATCCATCGTGCCTGTTATTCTTCATCCGTCACGCAGTCAGATGCGATGCCTTTTTCTCTTTTTATGTTTTCCACTGTCTCTTCCACATTCATTCTGGAAAGAACCAGCATGATCAGGACCTCAAATACCAGTGGGAGCCACAGGTACATAAATGAGAGCATCCGTAAGCTGGATGCCGGCTGTGTTGCTGCCGTACCTACATATCCGCTGACCTCTAAGAGCCATCCGACCAGTGCGGTTCCGATTCCGCCACCGATCTTGATGCCAAGGGAAGTACAGGAATACATCGTTCCATCCACACGTTTTCCCTGTGTCAGATAAGTATATTCCGAGCAGGATGCGATGACCGCATTCATGTCTCCCTGCCATGGTCCCTGTCCCAGTGCAGCGACCGCCGTAAACAGTAACATCAACGGCACGCTTCCAAGGTAACCTGCAACGATCACCAGTGCCCTGCCTGCTACTGCCAGCATATAGCCGCGCAGGTTCAGCTTATACATACCTTTCCACTTACCTACCAATGTCGGGGTAAATACCAGTGCGATGATCAGCGGGATATTGACCGCCCAAGAAAATACGCCAAACAGGTTCTTATTTTTCAGTACCCATGTCATGTAATAGATACCGGCTCCGATCATAGCGCTGTATAACTGCTGTAAGATATAGACGCCACAGATCATCATATAAAATTTATTTTTGACCAATAACTTAAATGCCTGTACCAGTCCGTATTTTTCTTCCTTGTCTGTTACCGCACCATCGTTTAATTCTTCTTCCGGTAACTCCTTTACGGACAGACAGGAGATCGTGTTTACCACAAAACCGATGATTGCATAAATAATCGCAACCGTTCTCCATGCGGCAGCCCCGCCGCCACATTTATCAACAAACCCAACCGTAACAGACTGGATCACAAGGCTTGTGGCAAAAGCAAAGATAAAACGGTAAGACCCCATCTGCACACGCTCTTTGGCATTTTTTGTTACCAGGGAAGTAAGGGCTGAGTATGCGATGTTGTTCGCTGTGTAAAACACACCGTTAAGCAAGGTATATGCGATGAAAAACCAGGCATATTTTGCCGTATCACCAAAGCTGGTCGGGACTGCAAATACTGCAACCAGGGTAATCGCACATCCGATATAACCATAGAGCATCCATGGCCTTGCCTTTCCAAGCCGGGAATGTGTCTTATCGATCATCGATCCAAAGAAAATGTCTGTCACACCGTCAAACAGCTTGGATGCTGCGATCAGTGTTCCGACAATGCCCGGCATCAGACCGATGGTATCCGTCAGATAGATCATGACGAAAGAGGTCAGGAACGCATACACCACGTTTCCTGCCACATCGCCCGATCCATAGCCAATTTTGTTATACCATTTCAAATACATTTTTTCTTCCATGAAGTCCTCTCTCTTCCTATGTACCTTAGTACACCAACATAATTTTATTATCCCTTAATGAACGGAACCAGTGTAAACCGGAACCGGAATAATACGTTATTAAACTGATATTTTTCTAATACCTCCGGTCCACAGCTATTGGAACCGATGCCATTTTGTGCATAGTCAATGCACAGTACAGTACTGCCGGATTTTTCCAATTCATAATTATGGGCACAGCGTTCCAGCTCTTCCTTGGTATATTCGGATGCTTGGAAGGAAAATGTATCGTCTGAAACCGCAGTCAGACCGTATCTTGCGCCTTCTGCCTGCACGTAATCACAATCAAAATGGCTTCCGTTCTCCTGTGGGCGGATATAATCTTCATGAAGTTCTGCTACTTTTGCCCGGAACAGTCCATGATAGGAACCCTGGTGCTTATCCCGGTAGGACTCCTGCGGTCCCATGCCAAAATATGCCACTTCTTCCATGCCTTTCTCCAAAAACAGGCGTATGCCAAACCTTGGCAATACCGGAAACTCCGGGTCTTTCTCCATGAGCATGTCTGCATGGATCTTTCCTGTCCCGTCAATCTCCCAGAGGATCGTTCCCTCTAAGATCTTCTGTACGGTATCCGCAACCACTCCGATCCTGGCTTTGATGGAAACACCCTTTTCATTCTGTGTGATCTCCATCTGATATGCCCTGCTGTATGCACTGTCAAAATGCGCATCCTTCCAGAGTTTCTTGATATACATATCGTTATCTGTCGGAGCCCTCCAGATGTTAAGCTGCATCGGATGGTCCAGATAATCCTTACCCGCAAACCGGATCTGCTCAAACAGTCCGCTCCGTTTACTGAGCACATAGCAGAAATCATTTCCCTGCAGGGTGACTGCCGTATTGCATTCCTGTACACTGATATCCTGTTCATTTCTGTCCTCTTCTAACCATGCAAGTTTCTGTTGGTTCCTGCCATCCTGGTTTGACAGGAGGAAGTCGTCAAATCCAAGTTCCCATCCAGTTGCCAGCAGAGGCACCTGCTTTTTCAAATAGTAGCTGATTTTCAAATATACTTTTCCTTTTGCCGGGACACTGACCGCAAGTTTTGTGCGTCCCTCGCTGTGTGGTGCTACCGAAAATGGTGCCAGCGTGCCACGATCCACAGTAAGTCCGTCCTGTGTTACTTCATATCCGATCGTTACATAATCTTTCAAGTCATCAAAATCCAGATAGTTATGCAGAACAAGTTCCTGGCTTTTCTGGTCGTAGGAAACTACCCTTGCCGGGCGGTACACATTTTTATATTCCAGCAGACCGGTATGCGGGGTACGATCAGGGTATACCAGACCATCCATACAGAAATTGCTATCATGGATTTCCTCCCCATGATCCCCGCCGTAATAATAAATGGTCTTTCCATTCTCTGTTTTTCCATGTGCAACGGCGTGATCGCACCACTCCCAGACAAAGCCGCCGCACATCCGGTCAAATTTCTGGATTATCTGGAAGTAATCCTCAAAATCCCCAGGTCCGTTTCCCATGCTGTGGCAATACTCTACCAGCAGGAACGGTTTACTGGAATCTTTCCGCAAGTATTCCCGAATCTCATCCAGGGAAGGATACATGCGGCTATACAGGTCAATGTTCCCATATTCATAGGTTTTCCCACTTTTCCGGTATCTGGCACTCTCATACTGTGTCAGGCGGCTCGGATCAAATACTTTTGTCCATGCAAGTGCCTGTTCAAAATTACAGCCATACGCACTTTCATTTCCCATCGACCACATCACGATAGACGGGCGGTTCTTATCCCGCTGCACCATCAACTGCACGCGATCTACAATGGAAGTTTCCCACATCGGATCATCCGCGATCTGTTCATTCCAGCGGTCAAACCGGTTCTCGTCGGTATCCACTTTCCGATACAGCATGACCGGGCCATGTGCTTCAATGTCTGCTTCATCAATGACCATGAATCCGTATTTGTCACACATCTGGTAAAAGAACGATGCGTTCGGATAATGACTGGAGCGGATTGCATTGAAATTGTGCTGTTTCATCAGCATCAAATCCTGTCTAATCTGCTCCACACTGATGGTAAATCCCGTGATTGGATCGGAATCATGACGGTTTACCCCGCGGAACTTAATCTTCTGTCCGTTAAAGTAAACACATTTATCCCTGACTTCAATCTGACGAAGACCGATATGATCCACAATGGTCTCTGCTTTGGTCCGGATGATCAGTGTATACAGATACGGGTTTTCCGTATTCCAGAGCACCGGATGGCAGATCTCAAAGTCAAGTGTTCCATCCTCACTGATCTCCCCTTGTGCGATACGGGCACCTTCCCGGTTTTCGATCACAACTTCTGTATCTACCGGAGCGTTAAAATCAAAAGCAACTGTTACATCTGCATGGTCTGCTCCAAGTCTGGTCGTTACATGGTAATCCCATACCACATGCTCCGGCCGTTTCAAAAGATACACATCCCGAAAAATACCGCTCATCCGGAATTTATCCTGATCTTCAAGATAAGAACCGTCACACCATTTCAGCACCAGAACTGCCAGGGTATTTTCCCCTTCTTTTAGGAAATCCGTCACATCAAATTCAGATGTCATGTGGGATACCTGACTGTAACCTAAGTATCTGCCATTGAGCCAGACATAGAAACAACTGTCCACGCCTTCAAAATTCAAGTATGCCATCGGTGCCTGTTCATCTGTATGATAGGTAAAAATCTCAACATAGGCGCCGCATGGGATATCCTGTGGGACATATGGAGGATCAAACGGAAATGGATAACGGATATTGGTATATTGTGGTACATCATGTCCGAACAACTGCCAGGCATGTAATACCTCCAGATTTTCAAATCCTGACGTATCATATCCTGTCTCAAAAAAGCGGTCCTTTACGTCATAAATGCTTTCAAAATACTGGAACTTCCAGTTTTTATCCAGTAACTGAAAACGGTCAGATGTTTCCCTGTGTTCAATCAGATCATCCATCTTTTTGGATGCAGGGATATAATAAGCCCTTGCCGGCATGGTGTTATCGTGTAAGATTTCCAGATCTTCATAATAGCGTGGTACGATCATTTCCTTCTCCTCCTCATATGTATCATTTTGTACATCTGCTGTTTCGTCCGTTTTTCCCTATTATGGAAAAACATGTTGTCGTTCCTTGTTTTTGCTGACTACATTCTAAATATTCCTGCAAGAAATGTCTATAAACAGAATTAGACAGAATATGCACAAAATGATACAATAGAGAAAAGGAGGTATTTTCCATGTATATCAATAGCGGCTACCTGAACAATTCCCATTTGGATTTTAAAGACCGGACACGTCCCCTGATTGTCGGAAGCTGTGGCACCTATCGGCTCTCCAGCCATCCAAAAATGCCAACTTACCGCCCCAAAGGACGAAAAGATTTCCAAATCATTTATATTGCTTCCGGACTGGTGCATTTTCATTTTGACAAACCAGAAAACGAGACCATCGTCTCTGCTGGGAACATCGTACTCTACCGTCCCGCGGAACTGCAGAAGTATGAGTTTTATGGAAAAGACAAAACAGAAGTTTACTGGGTACACTTTACCGGCAGCGAGGTAAAAAATATCCTACGGAAAAATGGATTTACAGATAAAGAACGGATCTTCCCGGTCGGGACATCCTTAGAGTATGAGCGCGCCTTTAAGCACATAATCTTAGAATTACAGAAATGCGATGCAGATTACCAGGAAATGCTGACGCTGTTATTATGCCACCTGCTCATCATCTTCCACCGGGCAATGCTCCAGGAGCATACCCTGAAAAACGAATTTCTGGATCGGCAGATGGATACTGCTGCCTCTTACTTTAACCAGAATTACAACCATGAGATTAATATTGATGCCTATGCTTCTTCCCTTGGCATGAGTGTCAGTTGGTTCATCCGCAATTTCAAAAAATATACCGGTGAAACACCGGTGCAGTTCATTACTTCGCTTCGGATGACCAACGCACAGGTACTGTTAGAAAATACAACTTACTCCATCAATGAGATTGCACGCATTGTCGGATACAACAACGCCCTGTATTTCAGCCGGATCTTTCATAAGCAGAAAGGTTGCTCCCCTTCCCAGTACCGCACAAGAAGTCATGAAACTTAACCGGATGCGAAAAATCGGATGACGGGATATGCTCCCTCATCCTATTTTAACCTTACCGCTTTATTCCACTGTGCTCCCGGCATCTTCTGTTTCTGCCAAAGGCTCTCTTTTATATTTATAAAACGTATTTCTGGCGATCTGTAAGATTTCCATACATTCCTTATCTGACATGTTGCCGGAAAAGCACTTCGACATCTTTACGATCCGGTTCTTCATTTCCACTGATTTTTTTGTTCTGACGGAAAACCCGCAGCCTTCCATTGAAACATCAGTTACTGACACCACGCAGGAATCTTCCGATGCGGAAGCGATCACCGATGAACTGGACCAGTCGGAGCTTCAGGATCAGGATGACACAGCGCAATCTTCTGATGCCACACAGGTTTCAGATGCAGAGCAGGTCTCATCCACAAGTGCATCCCTTGATGCCATCCCTGCCTATGAAGGCTATGCATTTGTAGAGATCAATAACAATCAACCCTTTTTTACAGATGCAGACAAATAGAGAACAGATGCGTTTGAAGATTACAGCGAATTAGACAGTCTCGGAAGATGTGGTGTTGCCTATGCAAACATCTGTAAAGAACTGCAGCCTACGGAACCACGCGGAAAGATCGGTATGGTAAAACCGTCCGGTTGGCACACCGTAAAATACAATGACATCATCGATGGCAATTATCTTTACAACAGGTGCCACCTGATCGGATTTCAGTTGGCGGGAGAAAACGCGAACCCAAAGAACCTGATCACCGGAACCCGCTACTTAAATGTTGTCGGAATGCTGTCTTTTGAAAATGCAATCGATGACTATGTTGACACAACCGGAAACCATGTACTGTATCGTGTAACCCCGATGTTTTCCGGGGATGAGTTGGTTGCCAGAGGTGTCTTAATGCAATACTACAACGGATACAGTAAAAATGCCCTCGGAACGCAAAGAAAAATCAACGACTCCTTTAGCAAGAGACGATTTTTCAAATAACGAATTTAATACAATCATAAATACCGGACTACACCAAGCAAAAAACAATGAATCACGCCCTGTAAAAGACGTATTTTCAGACTTAAGAAAAAGAATCTGATTTCCATATAGAACAGTATCTATTTCCATATTTATCATAAACAAATAAAGTTTGTATAAAAATCGAAAAAATGATATTTCATCCTTCATATTTATATTGTCCAAAAGGAAATCGGACAGAAAGGAGGAAAGATGAATGTTAAAAATAGTAAACTGCTCTACCGGTATAGATGATATTGTATTTACTGCAGTGGAAACTCGTTTGTTTCATAAAGCAAAAAAAATCGGAAATATTGATATTTTTCAAATCACTGAAAATCTACAGATTTTTCAAATTGCCGACTTTTATGTTGATCCAGAATACAGACATTCTGGCATCGGGAAAAAAATGTTAGCAAAAGCAGAGCGTCACATCATCAAAAAATATAACGCAAACGTCTTAACCGTCGTACCCGCCCAGTAACAAAATGTCAATAGTTTTTTAATCATTTTTCTCAAAAAGGCAAAAAAATAGAACGTATAGTTTATTTCCATACGCTCTATCTCACATTTCATATTAAATTTTGAATTCTACAAATTTTTTATATTTCGTTGTCAATATGTTTTCTACTCTAACGCCCCTTTTACTTTTTTGTGGGAAATGCACCGCTCCTCCCGATTGGCAAGTGCCTTCACCCTGCCTTCTAACAGAAGTTCCCTTCCTTTTTCATTTCTTGTATACACACAGTCATAATTTCCGATATACGGATGCATGCATTTTGCAAAACGTTCCGCATCCTCCTTCTTTTTCGAAAAACAATTTGGAATGGCATAGAAACCATTCAGTCCTTTGTGTCCCTTCTTTTTCACAAGTATGTAACGCTGGTTGTCGATCACATCAAAAAATTCATTGACACACTGTGCGAACAACGCTTTATCCCTGCCGCTTCCACCGGACAGATAAATAATATGGTTATCCGGTCCGTTTGATTCTGTCTCAACTTTACAGTGTGTTTCTTCCAGAAGCTGTTGCTCCTCTAATGCTTTGCGGATTCCATTTCCAAATGCCTTTAATCTTTTTAGCGGACTTCCCAACATGAAAATTTTCGGGAAACGTATCATAATTCCAGCCAGTCCGGCAGCAATGAAGAAGTAACAGGTTCCGGCCAGGATACCATTTTGGGACGCTGCAGCAACAATACCTGCCCCAATTGCCCCGATCAGACACAGAATTCCTGACAGGATCATTGTAAGAATCGCATCCCAGAAAACAACACTTGTGACAAATTTGTCTTTTACTTCTGTCTCATCCACAATATCCATTTTGTCATAGACTGCAAGTGCACTGTTCCAACGTTCTTTTAACGTATCGCGCTGCCCCGACATTTTCAGCATTTGTCTGTTAATCCTGTCAATATTCGTTTTATTAAATGGCGTTTTAATAACTGACAACCGTTTCATTCCATTTTCAATCGTATTTTCTGTATAATGCAGACCGAGAAAATGTTCCATCCTTCGCTCCAGCATACTGTAATCTTCACTGATCTGATTGTCATCTGCCTTTAGCACTTCGTTCCACGGTCTTAAACAGACTAAATGCCAGATGTTACTTGTTTTTTCCGGATGTTCTTTCATCACACGGATGGCACGCCCTCTCATCTGGTTGCTTAACATAAATGAGCCTACAAAGCTTGCAAGGATCAGGGAATTGATACAAGGAGAATCCCATCCTTCCCCTAACAGCGATTTTGTACCGATCAGCACCTGCATATAGCCTTTTGAGAAAATATCTGTTACCGCCCCTGTGAGAAAATGTGCATTTCCAACCGCTGTCACTTTAAGATAATCTGTTTCAGAAAGATTTCCGATCCTGCTGAATGTAACTTTTCCGCTCATTCCGATCGCCTGCTCTAATGCTTCTCTTGCCTCTGCCGGAATGATCACAATCGTTCCACAAAGCACCCCAAAACGGATTTGTTCGTTTTTCTTTTCATTGTCACGACGGAGCATCTCAAAAAACGGAAGCACTCCAAGTGAGTTAACATCATATTCTGTATTTCCAATTGCTTTTTCATATTCTTTCCGGATGTAATCTGTCAAAACAAGCAGCCTCAAATCCTGACCGGATGCCTCATATTCATGGAACACAATATCACGGATGCTGTTACATTTTCCAAGGGAATTTGTGAGCATTTTTTCCACTGCCGCACTTTTCGTCATGACGACTTTTTTCTTTTCTATCAGACCGTCGGATTTTAAATCAGCAATTAGCAATTCACGATATGTCTTGTCACACAGGTATGAATCCACATCATCATACAAGAATCCCTGTAACAGACGCTCCATCCATTGCACATTCATGTCCGGTAATTTTTTTGCCCCCAAAAGCCTCTGTAATCTGGACGGAATTGCAATATTTTTGCTCTGTAAATAAATCAACAGTGATGCCAGATATGCCGGATTATCCAGAAGCAGATCATCTGAGAGCTGTCCACTGAACCCCTTATGGCTTCTTACGTACGTAAGGAACTGAGTATCCCGCATGATTTTTTCTGTCATTGCTTTACTGCGTTCTTCAAAACGTCTGACTTCCTTCTCTTCTTCTTTTGTTGGATAGTTGAAGTAAACATAATCCTGATGCGGACAGAGGCTTCCCTCTTTTACGAGCTCCGGTATCGTAATCTCTTCATCGATCTCTCCACACATATTCATGTACCGCGTCCACATAGCCGGTGTGGAATCATATGGTGGTGTTGCTGTCAAAGCGATGATTTTAAGGTTATTCACCTGTTTTTTGAATTCTTCTAATGCTTTCCACCATTCACTTCGCAAGTGGTGGCATTCATCCAGACAGAGTACTTCGATCCCAGCCTCTTTCATCGTCCCAACCAGATCAAAACCGCTGTAATCTACTTCCTTTGTCTCTGTTTTCGCCGGGCACTCGTCTGTGCCTGTGCCACTATCCTCACCTGCATCTTCCTGTATTCCCTGAAATCTTGTCATGGCACTGTGTAATGCCTGATAGGTTGCAACCGTGATCGCCTTTGGCTGTTTTAAATTCTGTGAAAGATAATCTTCCCCCTGTATGCCCTCACATAAAAAAGCTTCCTCAATCCTTGCGATCCACTGCTCCCGGATCGTAATGGATGGTGCCAAAATCAGTGCTTTTCCGTTCATCCTGCGGATCAGTTCAATTCCCAATGTCGTTTTCCCGGATCCGGGTGCCGCTACAATATGTATTTTTCCATCTGCCATGTACCTGTCTGCGTGTTCCAAAACCCTTGCCTGATACCTTCTCCATGTTCCTTTAAACTCTAAAATACCTTCGTAATTCATAATCATCCATTTTCCTCTGCTTATTCCACTTTTTCTGTGGTCTGTAACTATTATATACAACTGCCAATTTTCTTACAAGAAAGATTCCGTGTCCAATAAGAAGTATGCCTATGTTGGGATATTTAAATCATTCTGCATCCTCAAAGCAAATGAATTTAAATAGAATTTCAGGTGTGCCTGTGATAAAATATTAATAAGTTTAACAACTGAAATTTGACTGTATCATTTTGTTCATCAAATTTATTATTCATAAGGTGTCTATTTTGATCCTAAGAAGAAATGAATTTTAGGTCTTGTATATTCATCAAACTGATCTTCTGTCTCTGTATCAAATGAACAAGACAAACTGATAGGCGCATCCTGATCATAGAAACGGAAACTCTTATAAAATGTCCCATTTAGAAATTCATCTTTAAATTGTTGTGGAATAGCCTGATAAGATAATATCTCAGGATTAGATACGGATACATTTAAATTCTCAAAAGACTTTTGTAATGTCGCAAAATCTTTTTCTGTCTGCATTAAATTCTCTTCTAAACTCTTATTAATATCCACACCTTCTACATATGAGATATTGATGATAGTACCACTATTATTGACTTGAACATGAACATAACAATCAGTAGCACCTGAATCTCTTAAATATCCCATAACAGTATAACTTGATCTACTACGTGATTCATTTGGATTGTCTGCATGTACTCTTACACATACAGGTTCTAATGCCTTTTTTACTATTTCTACTTGTTTTGCAGAAGCTGCAATTCTTTGATCCATTGCCTGCTTTCCTTTTATATATTGAGGTATATAAGTACCGACTACAATAAGTATTGGGATAACTGCAAAGGCAATGAGTTGTTTTTTTATATCAGGAATAGGGATTCTATAAGCATGTGCCATGTTCTCGGCATTACTTCCTGCTTCAGATAACATATCTATAGATGTAGAGACTGTACTTACTGCACCAGCCACCTGCATAGCACTTCCTATATTCTTTGCAGTATCATTATCACTTTCTTTAAGGAATCGACCAACAGCTTGTGACGCCAAAGCAGCAGATACCTCTTTAGAATAATCTGTTTCTGACTGTTTCACATTTAATCTACCTATAAGAGATTTCCATTTCTTACCGTTCATTCCAAACTTAGGGGCAAGTGCACAGAAACAGAATATAATAACATATATAATGACAAATCCTAATGCAGTAAACATCCCTGTAGGCTGAAAACCTTTGTTTTGGAATACTAAATCATCTATCATCTCTAATGGTACTATTAATGCACATTGTACAAATGAAAAGATGAGTGCAACCACTGCAATCTTTGGATATATACAATATCTTTGAATCATTTTTTTCTCTTTATTGTTAATCATGGATATCACCTCTGTTTCTAGTATAACTTATTTTTGAATGAAAAAAGAGCGATATTTTGCTCTTACTATATTTGTTTCTTAACTAAAAGGAAATTACGAATATTTTGATGTTTAATACCATACTCAAGTTTGATTGTATCATGGTTCATCCTTGACCCGTTAGAGGGCAACGCATTTAATCCGAACAGCTCATTTAAAATAATATTATTCCTTTATAATTCTACAAACTTGAATTTTGTCTGATTACCAATTATCTTTTGTAATTTATAGCTGCATCAAAAAGAATACCAATACACTCAAGAGTATCGTTACTATTCCCATTATGATAAACATCATGGAAGTAAAACTTTTTGAAATTGGTCTATCAACATAGCACTTTTTAGGATTGTTTGGATTATAATAAACTGTCATCTTACTGTTGATAGGCCACAACTGCTCTGCAAGTTGACGCAAATTTGCAATGGATCCAGTTTTTACATGTAGCCAGCCTTTTTCATCTTCATAGACTTCTGATTTCACCGGTACGGGTACTCCAGATATTTGCGTTGTTTTAATTCCACAAAATATTTTCTTTGTTTTATAACAAGTTCCATTCACAAAGTACTCCACGATTGGATACACCCTTCCATTTCCCGGAAACCCATATTGTTTAACAATACCGTCTGTCTGCTTTGTACACAATTGATTCTGTCTTTTTACAATGATATTGAAAGTAACTCCTAGTAAAACCAATATTACACCAAGACCTCCAACTGTCATCAATTCTAACCATGCAATTTGTATTTCTGTCATAGTTTCATCACCTCAAATTCCAGTTTTCTTGATTCTGCAAACTTGAATTTGTAATTACATTCCATACATATTGGCATTCTTTACAATCACTCTATCTCCTTTTTCTAATTGTTCCTTAGAAACTCCTCTTAACCCAAGTCCAACATGTTCTGTTTTATATCCACAACCATTTGATTTTCGTTCTTTTGTATGTATATCGATGTTAGTAATTATAGTCTCTAATACACCTCCATTTGTTTTATAAACACACGCATTTTCTCCTTCTCTACACATTCCTGTTGATATGTTTCCTGTGACAACTGTTCCACCCCCCATAATTGTAAATACATCATCAATAATCAATTCAAAGTCTTCTTTTAAACATAATGGAACATCTAATCTGTTCATATACTCTTTTTCTCGCTCTTTTTTGCTTTTACCAAATAATCCCATAGTGTTTCTCCTTTATAACTTCTAATTTGTTGCTCAAATCATATCACATTTTCAAACATATCTCAATTCCAATTGTCTCTGCCCCCATCTATTGCATTGCCTTTCGGCTTGCTTCTGTAACCAGCATCCGGTTAATCT
>ENA-OROR01001120-OROR01001120.1-human-gut-metagenome-genome-assembly--contig:-NODE-1120-length-18972-cov-8.346249_pt1 | contig 18972 bp, 16 predicted proteins | sample MGYA00242135_ERZ509060 | MGnify/ENA primary metagenome ERZ509060 (study PRJEB26280, sample SAMEA2338742) | human gut metagenome | biome: human gut; feature: human-associated habitat; material: faeces... | reverse complement strand
GAGGGCGAGGGGTATGACGTTGACTTCGACCACCAGTTCATAGAGGCTGAGAAGTATGATGCGAAGCCTACATACAAGAAGTTCCTTGGTTATCGCCCTGGCGTGGCAGTTATTGGCGACTTGATTGTCGGCATTGAGAACAGCGACGGCAACACAAATGTCCGTTTCCACCAGAAGGACACGCTGAAGAGGTTCTTTGAAAGGTTTGAACAGAACAAGCTTATTATCAACCGTTTCAGAGCTGATTGCGGCTCGTGTTCTGAAGAGATAGTGGAAGAGATTGCTAAACACTGCAAGACCTTCTATATCCGTGCCAACCGATGCAGTTCGCTCTACAATGACATCTTTGCCCTCAGAGGTTGGAAGAAAGTGGAATTGGGCGGCATTGAGTTTGAGCTGGCCTCCATTCTCATCGAGAAATGGAAAGGGAAGGCATACCGTCTTGTGATTCAAAGACAGAAGCGGATAGACGGCGAACTCGACCTGTGGGAAGGAGAATACACCTACCGCTGCATCCTTACAAATGACTACGAGTCTTCCGAGAAAGAGATTGTCGAATTCTATAACCTCCGTGGAGGGAAGGATTAGTTTCTGTTGTTTGTACCGGAGCAAGTTCTGCTACAAGTACCATGACATGTGTTGAAGCAACTGTTCATACAACGGTTGTTACATCCTGCGCATGACATTGCATTTGCAGTTTCTGACAAGATAGGACTTGACAGGAGAGCTGCACCAGCCAAAATAGGCAGAGCACCTTTAGCGGCTCTCTTAAAGAACTCACGACGAGACTGAAGTTCTTCATTCTTACCATTTTTCTTCATAAAATAAAAAATTTAAATTAAACAATATGCCTTTCGGCATTATTTGACAATCTCAATAAAATCAGTAGGAATATACGCAGTAGCGACAAGGCACAATCCCGAGATCTCAACAACAATTCTTTGTTGTCCTGCTATTCTGGCAACTTTTCCAACCACTCCCTTGAAGTCACCAGCTATTACTCGTACTTTATCTCCACTTTTATAGTGACACTGTTCCGCTGTAACAATGCGTACATGCTCACTATCAGTACTTGTTGCTTTGATAAAATTTATCATTGCATTGTATGGTATAATAAGCGGAGGATTTTTACCGTTTGCCTCTGGAGGAAGCGTCTTATCCAAATAATATTTTATAAAAGAGATTGGGGCATCAACTGTCTTTTTCACAAAACTGTCTGATTGTTCCCTTGTGGCGTATATAAAAAGAAAGTTGGGAAGAAGAGGCTGTTGTATTCGCTTCTTCTTCCCAGCAATCACTTTTAGTACATAGTGCATCGGCACGTATGTCTTAATATCATTCTTCTTTGCTTTCTCTACGGCTGCATTTACCCTGTTATAAGTAGCACGAAGAACAAACCAGTTGTAACCTTCCTGCTGGACATATTCCGAGGACACCCCTGTTTGTGAGCTTTGGGCTTCGGGGGAGACATTGGAGGCAAATCCAATGTGAGGAGGTGAATCGCAACCTCGTTTGGTATGCGCATTAAGCAATGCGTTCATATCGGCTTATATGTCGTTGCTCGTTAATAGCAATATAGACATAAAAAGAGCGTGGAAACGTCTGTTGTCTATTCCACAGTCTGAGGCTCTAGCAATTGCCTATCATAGTTGAACAGACAACGTCAGAGCCCACGCCGATATGAATAATCATTTCCATTAGGAGACCATAATAAACAATTGTTGTGCCCGAAAAGGTACAATCCGTGCTTACAGGTCTCCGCAGGAGCGATATTATCACACCCGGGACATCTACCGTTGGCTTTGCTCAAGACTATGATAACTGTTAATTTGCTAGATTACAGACTGTCTTAAACAGAGCGTTAGTAAACGCCTTCATTATGTCTGGACTATCTTTCCCACCCAATGCCCGCTTTGTACCGCTTTGTCATTATGACTCCGCCATACTCAGCACGGCGTAGGCTGCCTTGTATGCCATCACGAAAGAACACGTCTAACCTCAATGGCTATAAACATGGCGATAATAGTCCGCTGCAAAAGTACAAAGAAAATCTCAATACAACCTCATTTTGTTATGGAAAAGTATGTATAAACCTTAAATTTAACCATAATTAACTAAATTCTTGCTCAAATCTCGTATATTTTGTGTAAGGAAATGGCCTCTTATTGGCGTAAAAAGCAAAAGACAGATGCGAATGTCACATCTGTCATTATTGTTGTCGCACATGTCTTTCTTGAAAGAAAGCCTATGGCTGGTTTATTTCAGAATGATTTTCTCCTTTGCTGGATGACATAAGGAGAATGTACTTTTGCCGTCTTTGTTTGTATAGCAGAAGTCGCATGAATTTATAATATCCATGCCAATCACCACATCATAGTCTGAATTGTCGTTAAGCAGAGCCTGAACATTCAACTCTGCTGTTCCTGTTGGAAGGATAACATGAACAAGGTAAGTCCAGGATTCGACATCACCTCCTGCACTCGAAATAAGAGCCTTGTTCTTCGGTTGTAACCCTAAAGCATTTACAACTTCCTGTGAAATCAATGTATTGGTCGCTCCTGTGTCCCACAATACATTTTCAACTTGGCAATGAACAGGAACAGCCACGTTTGCCGACAAATCTACGGCTGGACAGATAATGACGTTTGTAAGAATAGCCTCTGGCTGGGATTCGTATTCTTTTGTATATACAGCCATTCCTACCTCAACTCAATTTTTCCCGTATATGAAGTTTGTTGAGGAACAGGCTCGTCAGTGATAAGGCGAACCAAACGGACATAACCTGTCCGTGCAGCTCTATTTCCGTTAATGACGGGAGCCTGAACTGCGGTTGCAAAATCTATTGTCTTGTTCTTTATAACTTTCATATACCTACAATTTAAAAAATGTCCCGCTGGGTACGCTGTTCTTATGGGAAGCGAGCGGGATTTGTCAATGCAAAGGTAGGCATTCAATTCCAAAAAACCAAACAATTGGAAGAAAAACTAATCTAACTACCCTAAATTTAACATTTTATCAGGAAAACTACTAAACAATGAATACGTCTTTCAAACGCTATTCTATTCGCCGCCGAATCATTAACCTGCATTGTCTATCAGCAATATATGCCAACAGAGATACAACTGAGGTACAAGACATCCATTTTCGCCCTATGTTGAAGCCACTAACAAGGCTCTCTCATCCCTCTTTTTCTTTTTCGACCGTCTCACTCTTTATGGCTGATGAAAGTGGGACTTTTCATCAAAAATGCGCTCTTTGGATAGCAACCAGCCAAAATTGCCCAAAATATTTTTATAAAAAATCTTAAAACCGCTTTTTGCCCCTGTCATAGTTTTTTCTCTTTGCCGAGTACCTTGAACCACAGAAAATCCCCTGTTCAAAATTTGTACCGTTTTGAATTTGTTGTTTTTAGGAAAGTATTGTGGCTCAGCGTGTTAGAAGATACAAAAAGGCTTCCACATGAACAGCGTGGTGCGCCAGCTCCATGAGCAGGGCACGGACGTGGTGATGGTTGATACGGGTAATTCCTACGAAGGATTATGCGAGTATCTGGGCGGCAAGTACATCAGCTATACAGAGGAAAAGCCCATCACCATGAACCCTTTCAACATCACCCAGGCAGAACTGAATATCGAAAAGATAGACTTCCTGAAAAACTTGATTTTACTGATATGGAAAGGGTCGGACACGAAAATCACGGAACTGGAGTTCCGCATCGTAGAGCAGATGGTGACGGACTATTACGACGCTTACTTCTACGGCTTCGACGGTTACGACCCCGTGCAGCGCGAGAACCTGCACAAGACCTTGATAGCCGCCGAGAAGCGGAAAGGCAGATGGAATGCAGAGAACCTGCCGGAACTGGAACAAAAGGTGGACAGCAAGATACGCCTGCTGGAGGAACGGCGGAAAGCCTTGAAAGTAAACTCGCTGTCGTTCAATACCTTCTATGAATACTCCTGTGAACGGTTGGAACTTATCTGTTTGGAAAACAACATCACGGAGATAGACTACGACAAATATACCTACATGATACAGCCGTTCTACAAAGGCGGCAACTACGACAAAATATTGAACGAGAACGTGGACACTACCCTGTTCTCGGAAACGTTCATCGTCTTCGAAGTAGATGCCATCAAGGAAAATAAGAAACTGTTTCCCATCGTAACGCTTATCATCATGGACGTGTTCCTGCAGAAGATGCGCATCAAGAAGAACCGGAAAGTCCTTGTGATAGAGGAAGCGTGGAAGGCCATCGCATCGCCGCTCATGGCCGAATACATCAAGTTCATGTACAAGACCGCAAGAAAGTTCTGGGCCTCGGTGGGCGTGGTGACGCAGGAGATACAGGACATCATCGGCAGCGAGATAGTAAAGGAAGCCATCATCAACAACTCCGATGTGGTGATGCTGCTCGACCAGAGCAAGTTCAAGGAGCGGTTCGACAGCATCAAGGCCATTCTCGGACTGACTGATGTGGACTGCAAGAAGATATTCACCATCAACAGGTTGGAAAACAAGGAAGGGCGCAGCTTCTTCCGCGAGGTATTCATCCGGCGTGGTTCGACCAGCGGCGTGTACGGCGTGGAGGAGCCGCACGAATGCTACATGACTTACACCACCGAGCGTGCGGAGAAAGAAGCGTTGAAGCTGTACAAGAGAGAACTCCGTTGCAGCCACCAGGAGGCCATCGAAGCCTACTGCCGCGACTGGGACGCCAGCGGCATCGGCAAATCCCTGCCATTCGCCCAGAAGGTGAACGCCGCAGGGCATGTGTTGAATCTGAAAAGGAGTGATAAAAACAACCAGCAATGAAATGACCATGAGACGACTGTTGTTCCTACTGACACTCCTGTCGCTGTCCGCCGTGCAGCATGTCCGCGCCCAGTATTACAGCGTGAACTACGACGCACGCACCGTGGCGGCGATGGCAGCCGCCTTCGGCACGGAGACGGTGGCCGAGAGCTATTACCGGGAGCAGGTGGACGACATCCTCAAGCATTATACGGCTGCGGAGGTCGCCGCCGCCGGCATCTTCTCGTCGAAGTTCCTTGAGCACAAGGCCCTGTCCGAGCTGGGTATATGGAGCAGCAGCACGGAAAACTACTATTACCGCCGCATCTACAACATGGTCGCCCGGAAAATCATACCGAAGACCTGGGTGGTGGCGAAGATGATGCTCCGTTCCCCGCAGACGGCGCTCTACTGGGGCAGCTACCTGATGAAAGTGTGCGACGACACCAAGAGCCTGTGCATGCAGTTCGAGAGCATCGTGACCAACAGCACGCTGACCTTTTCCGACGTGGCCTTCCTTGAAATCAAGGAAGAGTTCGCCTCCCTGCTGCGGCTCAGCGAGCTGGGAAACACCGACTGGCAGCGGATGCTGAACGACCTGGCCCGCATACCGGACAACTTCACGAAGGAAAACCTGCAAAGCGACCTCGACAACCTGTACAACATGGGTGTGGGGCTCGCCACGGCGGGTATCGGGAATATCGGCGACGCCCTGCTGCAGACCAGCTCGTTCCATGACCTGATGAACGGCAAGGTGGAAGAGATATTCAACCTGTACGACCATTACAGCCACCTGTACGAAGCGGCGGAGCGGGATGCCGGGCGGCTCCTGCTCGACATGGTGGGCGGTCCGGAGAATGTGGCCGGGCTGTTCGACTTCAGCAACTACGACCTGACCTCGTGGATCACCGACTACATGGACGAGTCCGCCGGGAACTACTACACCCAGCGGTGGTACATCGCCCGCCGGGAACAGGGCAGCGTACCGCTGTGCGACTATTATCCGCCCACGGACGACAACAGCATCCTGAACGGCGGCGAGTGGACCCGTTTCGAGACCGGCGACGCCGGGTTCTATCCCAACGCCTCGCAGCGCGAGCAGGCCCTCTCCAACTCGGAGCGGTATGCCGGATGGTCGCGCAGCCGGGTGCAGGAGCTGAACAACCAAAACGACGGCTACACTTACTCCATCAGCTACAGCCAGAGGGCCTACGTCATCAGCCGTGGCGGGAAACAGACCAAGAAGGCATACGCCTACGAAATCCATGTGACCCAGAGCTGGAACCGCGAAGAGGTGGTATATGAGGAAGTGTTCGACTCCTACACGATGGACCTGAACACCTTCAAGGCGCAGCTCAACGCCCGCCTGTCGGAAATCAACGAGAACGAGGAAGGCTATACCTATTACATCGCCTCCGACGCCCGGAACTACTACCAGGCGACGGACGCCGCCAAACTGCAGGGCTGCGAGAGCGTGACCATCAGCGTGACCTGTTCCGACGGCGCCACCCTCGGACAAGGAAGCACCCAGTACAAATGCCGCAAGTGCGGCAGTTCGCTGGACGGGCATTCGAAGGAGTGCGCCATGCAGACCACCGTGACGGACAACGAGCTGGACACCTCGGAACTGGACGGGATGGTGCAGGAAGCCGAGAGCCGGGTGTCCGTCCTCCAGTCGCAGATCAATGCCCTGGAAGACGAGAACGAGACCCTGCTGAAGAAGATTTCCGAATCGAGCGTGGAAGACGCCGCCGTTTACCGGCAGCAATACAACAGCAACCTGACACAGATAAATCAGCTCAAAGGTGAACTCTCTGACTGGCAGAAAAAGCTGTCTGAATACGAAGATGCGAAGTCCGAGGCTGCTGCGGACAACGCCGTCGCTACGGATGATTATTACCGCATCCCGGCCATCATGCAGGACTGCAAGACCTCATACAGCCTGACATGGCAGGACGGCGGCTCGTGGAACGGCTACACCTTCGTGCGCAAGGCCACCATGCCGGACATCAACGGCGTCATCACCTTCAAAGCGACCCTCTCGATAGCGAGGAAGCCCAAATACTTCCTCGGCATCAAGATACACCGCGCCATCCTGCAGATTTCGTGGGAGCTGACCACGGAATACACCGACACCCATGTGGCCGACGTGCTGACGCTTGACCCCAACCTGTCGGACGCGGAAAAGACCAAGCAGGTGAACGACCGCATCGCAGAGATAGCGAGGGAATACCCCTCCTGCAAGATCACCACCGAATACGCCAGTACGCCGCCGCTGGAGGATACGCCCACCGGGGACGTGTACCACCTGTTGTGGTCGAGCGACCGGCTGGAAATCGCCCGCGAGGTGGACACCCGCCTCACGAGAATCTACGCCGACCTCGTGTCGCTGGAGAAGATGATGCACTACAAGTACAGCATCATCGACATGCTGAAGGACGTGCTGCCCGAACCGGACACGGACGAAGGGCGCAGGCTCACCCTTGTGGAAGAATGCCACGAGCGGTGGGTGGAGAATGCGCGGAACCTGCGCGGCGGGAACGGAAGAAAGGAGGACGGGCTATGAGACAGAGACTGACCCTCACGCTTCTGCTGCTGGCCCTCCTGCCGTATATCGCCAGGGCCCAGTGGACTTTCGACATCGTGTCGGTGGAAGCCTACATCAACGACCACAAGAAACAGCGCAGCCTGCTGCTGGCCCGCAGCACCCTGGAATACAGCAACAAGCTGCTGCACGAGTACAGCCGTGACGCCACCGTGGAATACAAGGAGCTGAACGTGGACCTTGACCGGTACACCCGCGCTTTCGACGTCATCGACGTGATGTACCAGTCCCTGCGGACGGTGCTGAACGCCAAGGACACCTACACGGCCGTGAGCGACCGCATCGGCGACTACAAGGACATGCTGACCGAGTTCAACGACAAGGTGCTGAAACGCGGCAAGGCCGAGCCGGAAGACCTGCTGATACTCACGATAAACAAGAAGGCGATAGAGGCCATCGCCCGTGACGGAGAGCAACTGTACAGGTCGCTCGGCGACCTCGTGCTGTACGCCACCGGAGCGGCGGCCTGCTCGACCTCCGACCTGCTGATGGTGATGGAAGCCATCAACGGTTCGCTTGACGACATCGAGCGGCACCTGAACCGGGCCTACCTGGAGACCTGGCGCTACATACAGGTGCGCATCGGCTACTGGAAAGAGAAGATATACCAGGCACGCAGCCGCCGGGAAATCATCGACGGGGCCTTCGGCCGCTGGCGCAGTGCCGGAAGACTGGATTATTAACGAAAAAAGGGAAAGGATATGAACATGAAACGGACATTTTTACTCATGGCAATAGCGGTCACGGCTGCCCATACGGCACAAGCCCAGTATGCGACCTACAACCACGACTCGCCGAAACAGAACCAGATTACGGTGATGGAGACCGGCACCGGGGCATTCACCCCGGAAATCTACTACACGCTGCTGCACAACAAGTACAAGAAGACGGCGGCGGCGAAGAACAAGCTGTCGTTCCGGACGCTGGCCGGGGTGAACCTCTACAACCAGACCGACGAGGCGGAAGCCATCGACTCGGCACTGGTCAAACGGGCCGCTGTCGAGGCATTGAACGTGGCCGACAGGCAGGTGGATCTGGCCTGGCTCGCCGAGGGCGACAAGGTGGACGGGCAGATGAAACGCTTCCGGCGCAACATCGACCGCATCCTCCAGTGCGGCGGCACTCCGGACGAACGGGAACGCTGGGAGGAATACTACCAGGTGTACCAGTGCGCCGTCAGCGCCACCCGGGACGCCTACATGCCCAACGCCCAGCGGAAAAAGGAATACCTGCGCATCAGCGAGGATGTGGCCCGGCAGAACGAGACGCTTGTCCTCTTTCTCGCCCGGAAGCAGAACGCCGCCCTGACTGCGGCCCTGCTGGACGCGGAGGGGGCACAGCCCGTTGACAAAGGAAGCATCCTGCGCGGCGCTATGGAGCGGTGGAACGAATCCCGGTATGCCGTGCGCGGGTCGCAGACGGACGGCGGCAGCGGCGGAGACGACGGAGAAGGAGAAGAAACAGTGGAGAGAAACTAAAAAGGAAACGGCATGGCAGACGGAAACATACTGTCGAATTTCGGCATAGACCTACTGGAAGAGGAAATAGACGACGTCATCTTCCAGACCAACGAGTTCCTGACCGACGCCACCTTCACGGGGGCGCAGGGGCCGTTCTGGTGGATACTGCAGATGTGCATGGCGCTCGCCGCCCTGTTCGCCATCATCATGACGGCGGGCATGACCTACAAGATGATGGTCAAGCACGAGCCGCTGGACGTGATGAAGCTGTTCAGGCCGCTGGCCGTGTCGCTTGTGCTGTGCTGGTGGTACCCTCCGGCAGACACGGGCATGGCAGGCAGCGGCAGCAACTGGTGCTTCCTGGACTTCCTGTCCTACATCCCCAACTGCATCGGCTCGTACACCCACGACCTCTACCAAGCGGAAGCCGCGCAGATCAGCGACAAGTTCGAGGAAGCGCAGGAACTCATCTTCGTGCGCGACACGATGTACACCAGCCTGCAGGCGCAGGCTGACGTGGCCCATACCGGCACGTCCGACCCGAACCTGATAGAAGCCACGATGGAACAGACCGGCGTGGACGAAGTGACCGGCATGGAGAAGGACGCGGCCAAGCTGTGGTTCACCTCGCTGACCTCCGGCATCGTCGTGGGCATCGACAAAATCATCATGCTCATCGCCCTCGTGGTATTCCGTATCGGGTGGTGGGCGACGATATACTGCCAGCAGATCCTGCTGGGGATGCTGACGATATTCGGGCCGATACAGTGGGCCTTCTCGCTGCTTCCCAAATGGGAAGGCGCGTGGGCGAAGTGGCTCACGAGGTATCTGACGGTACATTTCTACGGGGCGATGCTCTACTTCGTGGGCTTCTATGTGCTGCTCCTGTTCGACATCGTGCTGTGCATCCAGGTGGAGAACCTGACGGCGATAACGGCGAGCGAGCAGACGATGGCCGCCTACCTGCAGAACTCGTTCTTCTCCGCCGGCTACCTGATGGCGGCAAGCATCGTGGCGTTAAAGTGCCTGAACCTCGTTCCCGACCTTGCGGCATGGATGATACCGGAAGGCGACACCGCCTTCTCGACCCGAAACTTCGGCGAGGGCGTGGCACAACAGGCGAAGATGACGGCCACGGGCGCCATCGGAACCATGACACGATAAGGAAAGACTGACACATAAAAAACAATCATCAATCATAAAACAAAAGGATATGAAAACCAAGAAAAGAATCGAGAAATGGCTGGCGGACGAGCGTTTCCGCCGGTATGCCGAGAGACGGATGCAGGAAGAGATTACGGAAGTGCCGGAGAACCACACGCTTGACCGCAGGTATGAGGAGCTCGACGAGGGTTTCGAATGGGACGACCGTTACATCTCGCCCCTTGTGGAATACCTCGCCTACCGCCTGCATCTGGCAAGGCTATGCAGGAACCCTCACAAGCGCAGACGCGGCATCTGGTGGGTGTTCGTGCATGTGTTCATGCAGGGGCATTACACCCATGTCTTCTCCGAGCACTTCGACCCGCTGCTGGACGAACTGCAGGACTGCATCATCCCCATGCTGCATGAGGAATATGTACGCAAGTCGGACACGGAAAAAGGGGACGGGCAATGGTCATAAAGAATCTGGAGAACAAGATCAGGCTGACGGGCATCGTGTGCACCGCCTTCCTCGCGGGGTGCATCATCATCAGCGTGTCGAGCATCTGGACGGCCCGGACGATGGTCGCGGACGCGCACAGGAAGGTCTATGTGCTGGACGGCAACGTGCCGATACTGGTCCGCCAGACCACGATGGAGGAAACGCTCGACGTGGAGGCCAAATCCCATGTCGAAATGTTCCACCATTACTTCTTCACGCTGGCGCCGGACGACAAATACATCCGCTACACGATGGAGAAGGCCATGTACTTAGTGGACGAGACCGGACTTGCGCAGTACAATACGCTGAAGGAAAAAGGTTTCTACTCGAATATCATGGGCACGAGTGCGGTGTTCAGCATCTTCTGCGACAGCATCCGCTTCGACCGTGAGAAAATGGAGTTCACCTACTACGGACGGCAGCGCATCGAACGCCGGAGCAACATCCTGATGCGCGAGCTGGTCACTGCCGGACAGCTCAAGCGCGTGCCGCGCACGGAGAACAACCCCCACGGGCTGCTCATCGTGAACTGGCGCACGCTGCTGAACAGGGACATCGAGCAGAAGACAAAGAACAGCTATTAAAGGAGGCACGACCATGAACATCAAAGGATTCAGACGCATGCTGCTCGGCGAGAAGATGCCGGACAAGCATGACCCGCAATACAAGGAACGCTACGAACGGGAGGTGGATGCCGGGCGGAGGTTCGCCAAGGCGACGCGGATAGACAAGGCCGCCGCCAAGGTGCAGGGCTTCGCCAACGTGCACCGCACCCTCTTTCTGGTCATCGTCTTTGCCTTCCTCGCCACAGGTCTGGCATGGAACATCTACCGGCTGACCGCCGTGTACCACCGCCAGCCCGCGAAGCGGACAGCCACCGAGATGCAGGACAGCATCCTGCGGGAAAGGCACCGGCCGTCCGGACCGTATGTACAACCACCTAAAGAACAATGACGATGAGCATACTGGAGAAAATCAATTTCAGGCAGCCGAAGTACATGCTTCCGGCCATCCTCTACCTGCCGCTGCTCGGCACGTCGTACTTCGTCTTCGACCTGTTCCGCACCGGAAAGGCCGAGGTGCAGGACACCGCGCTGCAGACCACCGAGTTCCTGAACCCGGAACTGCCGGAGGCCACCATCAGGGACGAGGGCATAGGCAGCAAATACGAGAACATGACGAAATCATGGGGCCGGATACAGGACTACACGGCCGTGGACAACATTGAAAGGGACGAACCCGACGAAAACAAGGAAGAATATGAATCGAAATACACCGAAGACGACATCGCCCTGCTCGGAGAGCTCGAACAGGAAAAGAGTATGGCGGAGGAAGCAGCCGACGCCAAGACACGGGAGGAAGCAGCCCTCGCGGAACTGGAGAAAGCCCTTGCCGAAGCAAGGCTGCGCGGGCGGCAGGAAGTGACCCCGCCTGCGGAAACGGACACGGCCCAAGCCGCGCCGCCACCGGCGGAACTGCAGGCAGAGGGAATCATCGACGAGGACAGCCGGGCCGTGAAAGCCCCCGGCGAGGACGACAGGGCCAGCGAGGTAGTGAAGAAAGCCAAGGCATCCTCGGACTACTTCCACACGCTCGACCGGAGCGGCCGGGAGCCCAGGCTCATCCAGGCCATCATCGACGAGGACATCAAGGCCGTGGACGGCTCGCGTGTGCGTCTGCGCCTGCTGGACGATGTGGAGATAGACGGAAGCACCGTCCGGAAAGGCACCTACCTGTACGCCACGGTCAGCGGCTTCTCGTCCGGGCGTGTGAAAGGCAGCATCAGCAGCATCCTTGTGGATGACGAGCTGGTCAAGGTCAGCCTCTCGCTGTACGACACCGACGGCCTGGAAGGGCTGTATGTGCCGGAGAGCAGCTTCCGCGAGACGGGCAAGGACGTGGCCAGCAGCGCGATGTCGGGCAACCTGAGCATGAACACCGGAGGCTACGGCAACAGCCTCGCCCAATGGGGCATGCAGGCCGTGCAGAACGCCTACCAGAAGACGAGCAACGCCATCAGCAAGGCCATCAGGAAAAACAAGGTGAAGCTGAAATACGGCACCTTCGTGTATTTGGTGAACGGAAACCGGAAACAATGACAGCCATTATACAGCATCATGGAAAGAGACCTATCGAAACTCCACAAAGGGACGGACGGCTTTTATTACGATGACTATGTGCAGCCGGACAAGCCGGAGGTCTTCATCGGGAGGCTCGTCAGCACCGGGTGGTGGAACAAAAGGAAGCGCAACGCCCTGATCTGCAACTTTGAGACGGAAGACGGCCGGAAGATCGCCCTGTTCGCCTTTCAAAAGGAGACAGGCCTTTACGGGCCGAGGTGCGGCAACGTGAATTTCAAGCAGGCGGAAACGGACACGCTTTGGAAATGCGAGATAAAGATGACCCGGACAGGACACTGTACCTGGGCAAGTGCGGAACCCATAGAAAAAGAAGCAAAATGATAGAGACGAACCACATCTACAACATGGACTGCCTGGAGGGGATGAAGCGGATGGCCGACCGCAGCGTCGATGCCGTGATAGCGGATTTGCCCTACGGCGTGCTGAACCGCCAGAACAGCGCGGCCCGGTGGGACCAGAAAATCCCGCTCGCCCCCTTGTGGGAGCAGTACCTGAGAATCACCAAGCCGGACAGCCCCATCATCCTGTTCGCGCAGGGAATGTTCACGGCGGAGCTGGTGCTGTCGCAGCCGAAGCTCTGGCGGTACAACCTCGTCTGGCACAAGGACAGGGTGAGCGGCCACCTGAACGCCAACCGGATGCCCCTGCGCCAGCACGAGGACATCCTGGTGTTCTACCGTAAACTGCCGGTGTACCACCCCCAGATGACGCCGTGCCCGCCGGAGAAGCGGAACCACGGCCGCCGCAAGACGGAAGGCTTCACCAACCGGTGCTACGGCGGCATGGAGCTCACGCCGGTGCGCATCGCCGACGACAAATACCCGACCTCGGTGGTGTCCGTGCCCAAGGAACACCGCACGGGAGCCTTCTACCATCCCACGCAGAAGCCCGTGGCCCTGATAGAGTACCTGATACGGACCTACACGGACGAGGGCGACCTCGTGCTGGACAACTGCATCGGCTCCGGGACGACCGCCATCGCCGCCCTGCGGACGGGGCGGCAGTATGTCGGCTTCGAGATAGACAGGGAGTATTACGACATCACGGAGCGGCGGATACGGGAAGAAATCGAACAGAGGGAAAGAATGAACAACGAGAAAAACCAATAAAAAGGCAAAGACATGAACAGACATCTGACGGGCCTGTTCCTCCTCGCGGCCGGACTGTGCGCCGCATACGAGGCGAAAGCCCAGAAAACCTACGAGGAAATGGAGCTGCTCACCGTGAACGAGCAGGTGACGACCGTCATCACGGCATCGGAACCGGTGCGCCTGGTGGACATCTCCACAGACAAGGTGGCTGGCGACCAGCCGCTTGACAACATCATCCGCCTGAAGCCCAAGGAGGCCGGGCATGAGGACGGCGAGGTGCTCGCCATCGTGACCATCGTGACGGAACGTTACCGCACGCAGTACGCGCTGCTCTACACCACCCGGATGAAAGAGGCCGTGACCGACAAGGAGATACTGCCTGCGGAGCGGGAGGGCTACCACAACCCCGCCGTCTCCATGTCCACGGCGGAGATGACTGGACTGGCCAGACGCATCTGGAACTCCCCGGCCAAGATACGGAACGTGGCGAGCAAGGCGCACCGCATGACCATGCGGCTGAACAACATCTATGCGGCCGGCGACTACTTCTTCATTGACTTCTCCATAGAGAACCGCACCAACATCCGTTTCGACATCGACGAGATACGGGTGAAGCTCGCCGATAAGAAAGTGTCGAAAGCGACCAACTCGCAGGTCATCGAACTGCAACCGGCGATGGTGCTGGAACCGGCCCAATCGTTCAAGCGGGGCTACCGCAACGTGATTGTCGTGCGGAAGATGACCTTCCCCAACGACAAGGTGCTGACCGTCGAGATGACCGAGAAGCAGATCAGCGGGCGCAACATCAGCCTGCACATCGACTACGAGGACGTGCTTGCCGCCGATTCGTTTGACAATTCACTTTTGGAGGAGGAATGAGCATGAAAAAGACGATAATCCTTGCGATAACATGCCTCTGCATGGCGGCGGGCGCACAGGCACAGCGGAACACCGGGCGGCTCTCGCTCGGGGCCGGGCTGCTGTACCGGAACGGCATGGACCTGACCCTTGCCTACGAGCATGAGATGAACTACCACAACGCCTGGGAGTTCTTCGCCAACGGCTACCTGCAGTGGAAAGACTGTGAGACATGCGGGCATGTCTGCCCGGACTCGTTCTGGCGGAACTACCGCACCTACGGCTTCGGCGCGGCCTACAAGCCCTGCGTGGTGCGCGGCAGGAACCACTACGGCAACCTGTGCATCGGGGCATCGGCCGGCAGCGACACGAGAAAATTCCTCGGCGGCATCCACCTCGGCTACGAACACAACTATGTGCTGCGGTCGGGCTGGGTGTTCTTCTGGCAGGCGAAGGGCGACATCATGATAAAGGGGGCCGACCTGCTGCGGGCGGGTGTCGTGCTCGGCGTGAAGCTGCCGACAAGATAGACAGTAAAAAATGAGAGAAAATAAAAAATACGGACAGATGAGAACAGACAAGATACATCTAATCATTGCGGTGGCGGCAGGCATGGCACTGGCCGCCTGCGACGCGCACGTCGAGACCCCGGACAAGACGGTACGTCCCGGGCATGTCCTCTGCGACGACGGCGAGGCCCGGACCTATGAACAGTACAAGGCATCCGGCAGGCAGGCCGTGGCCGTCGTATTCGACACCGGGCGGCACGGAGAGACGAAAGGGAACGGCTACGCCGTCTATCTGTGGGACATAGTTCCCACGGCTTTTGCGGACAGCCTCGGCGTGGAACAGGGAACCTCCGCCGACACGGAGGCCTACGACGGGAACATGAACACCTTCGCCCTGTACGACACACGGGAAACGACTGCGCCGATGGCGGAAGCGGTCTTTGACCGATGGCCTTACGGACAGAGCGCGTTCATCCCCTCGGTGGCGGAGATGCGGCTGCTGTACGCGGCGCGGGAGGTCGTGAATCCCGTCATCGAGCAATGCGGCGGAGACACACTGCCCACAGACAACGCAGGCGACTGCTGGTACTGGACCTCGACAGAAGTGGAAGGACAGCAGACCGCCAAGGCATGGCTCTACTCGCTGGGCAGCGGAGCCATGCAGGAGACACCGAAAACACAGGCGCACCGGGTGCGCCCCATCATCACATTAAACAAATGACATTATGGAAACATTGGATATTACCATGCTTATCGGACTGGTGCTGATGGTATCGGCGCTGGTCATCCTGTACAGATGCGTGCGTCGCAAATCACGCCGCCAGCGAATGAACGAACTTGCGGACACGCTCCTTTCAACCAACGACAGCCTTGAGCTTCAGGTCAGCAAACTCGAAATCCTGTTAGGCACGTTGTCCGACGACAACGAAAGATGCTCCGCCCTGCAATACCGTGCGGGGCAACTGCAGGATACCGTCGATTCGCTGGAATACAGACGGGACGAGCTTGAGCGGGAGAACCTGTCCCTGGAGAGGACCCACGACGAACTGATGCGGAGCAACGCCGCCCTCGTGGAGAAAGCTGACGGCCTGCGGGACGCCATCGAAAAAAACGGACAGGCCGTCGTCGGGCTGGAGCAGCGCATCGACACCCTGAGAAGAATCAGGGAATGGCTGGAAGCCGCCGTGGAGAACCTGCCGGCGGAAGAGGTGCCTTTCCTCTCGCAGCCGCTGTTCAGCCTGGGCATCCAGCCGTCGGCGCAGAACCACCTTACCGCATACGGGTTAAGGTATGTGGGCGACCTGGTGACTCATGACGAAGAGTACCTCATGGAGATCTGGGGCGTCGGCCCGGCGACCGTCGAGCGGATCAAGAGCAAACTGGGCGAGAACGGCGCAAGTCTCGGCATGGACGTCATCCGGATAGACAACCGCTGGTATCGCAGAAAAACGGACTAAAAGACAGACAGGCTTATGGAAGAAAGCAAGGAGTTACAGGGATTTTACAGGATATTCCGCGCGGTGGTCTATGTGTCGGTGCTGCTGGAGTTTTTCGAGTACGCCTTTGACCCCGCCTTTTTCGGGGACTGGGGCGGCATCCTCGCCGACATTCACGGACGCATCAAGCGTTGGTCGATATACAGCGACGGGAACCTTGTGTACAGCAAGCTGGCGACCATCCTGCTGATCTGCATCACCTGCCTCGGCACGAGGAACAAGAAACATCTGGAGTTCAACGCCAGGCGGCAGGTCATCCTGCCCCTGACGGCGGGCCTTGCGCTGCTTGTCCTCTCCGTATGGCTGTTCAATCACCCGATGGGAATGCAGCTGTACACGCTGCCCGTGCACATCATCCTCTACATGGCCGCCTCCCTCGCCGGCGTGATACTCGTGCATGTCGCCCTTGACAACATCTCGAAATTCCTGAAGGAAGGTCTGCTGAAAGACCGCTTCAACCTGGAGAACGAGAGTTTCGAGCAATGTACGGAACTGGTGGAAAATAAATACAGCGTGAACATCCCCATGCGCTACTATTACAAGGGCAAGTTCCGCAAGGGCTGGGTGAACATCAGCAACCCTTTCAGGGGAACGTGGGTGGTCGGCACTCCGGGAAGCGGAAAGACCTTCTCCATCATCGAGCCGTTCATCCGCCAGCACTCCGCAAAAGGCTTCGCCCTGGTTGTTTACGACTACAAATTCCCCACTCTGGCCACCAAGCTGTATTACCATTACAGGAAGAACCAGAAGCTGGGAAAGCTGCCGCAGGGGTGCAAGTTCAACATCATCAATTTTGTCAATGTGGAGTACAGCCGGAGGGTGAACCCCATCCAGTCGAAGTACATCAACAACCTCGCTGCGGCCAGCGAGACGGCGGAGACCCTGCTGGAATCGCTGCAAAAGGGCAAGAAAGAGGGAGGCGGCGGCAGCGACCAGTTCTTCCAGACCTCGGCGGTGAACTTCCTCGCCGCCTGCATCTACTTCTTCGTGAACTACGAGAAAGAGCCCTACGACAAGGACGGCAACCGGCTGTACGCCGAAAAGCGTCAGGACCCGGAAACTAAGTTCTGGAAGCCGACGGGCGTGGTGCGTGACCGCAAGGGCGGGGACATCGTGGAGCCCGCCTACTGGCTGGGCAAATACTCGGACATGCCCCATATCCTGTCGTTCCTGAACGAGAGCTACCAGACCATCTTCGAGGTATTGGAGACCGACAACGAGGTGGCTCCGCTGCTCGGCCCGTTCCAGACCGCGTTCAAGAACAAGGCGATGGAGCAGCTGGAAGGTATGATAGGCACGCTGCGTGTCTATACCTCGCGTCTGGCGACCAAGGAATCTTACTGGATATTCCACAAGGACGGGGACGACTTCGACCTGAAAGTCAGCGACCCGAAGAATCCGAGCTACCTGCTCATCGCCAACGACCCGGAGATGGAAAGCATCATCGGCGCCCTGAACGCCCTTATCCTGAACCGCCTTGTGACCCGTGTGAACACCGGTCAGGGCAAGAACATCCCCGTGAGCATCATCGTGGACGAGCTGCCGACCCTGTACTTCCACAAGATAGACCGTCTGATAGGAACGGCGCGAAGCAACAAGGTGAGCGTGGCGTTGGGCTTCCAGGAGCTGCCGCAGCTGGAAGCCGACTACGGCAAGGTCGGCATGGAGAAAATCATCACCACCGTAGGCAACGTGGTGAGCGGCTCCGCCCGCTCGAAAGAGACCCTGGAATGGCTGAGCAACGACATCTTCGGCAAGGTGGTGCAGATAAAGAAGGGCGTGACCATCGACAGGGACAAGACCAGCATCAACCTGAACGAGAACATGGACAGCCTGGTGCCCGCCTCGAAAATCTCCGACATGGCGACCGGCTGGATCTGCGGCCAGACGGCGAGGGACTTCACCAAGACCCGGACCGGCGCGGGGGGCTCGATGAACATCCAGGAAGCGGAAGAGTTCAAGACTACGAAATTCTTCTGCAAGACCGACTTCGACATGAGGGAGATAAAGAATGAGGAAGCCGGGTATGTGCCGCTGCCGAAGTTCTACACCTTCCCGTCGAGGGAGGAACGGGAGCGCATCCTGTACAAGAACTTCGTGCAGGTGGGTCAGGATGTGAAAGAGATGATAAAGGACGTGCTGAACAAACGAGGGGCAAAATGAGACATGCAAGAACGACAACCGCCTTCCTGCTGCTCCTGTGCGCAGCGACGGCCCTATATGGACAGGGAAAGCACGGAGGAGGAACGCCATCCCCCGGCCTGTCCCTATTCCGGCTTCCTCCGCTGGAGAGGGCCATCCTTTGCACGAAATACCATGATTATGACAAGTAATATGTTATGTAAAGTGCGAGTAAAAGTTGGTTTATAATCA
>ENA-OROR01001116-OROR01001116.1-human-gut-metagenome-genome-assembly--contig:-NODE-1116-length-19074-cov-20.365056_pt1 | contig 19074 bp, 16 predicted proteins | sample MGYA00242135_ERZ509060 | MGnify/ENA primary metagenome ERZ509060 (study PRJEB26280, sample SAMEA2338742) | human gut metagenome | biome: human gut; feature: human-associated habitat; material: faeces... | reverse complement strand
AACTGGGATGCTGTTATAAATGAAACGATGAAACTGTATAGGAGAAATAATAAATGAGAGTATTGATAATAAATAATCTCCTCTAACCGAACGCAGGTAGTGAGATGTACATAGTGAAAATGCCTGAAAAATAGCGTATTTACCGCACTTTTCTACAAGAGCTTAGAGCTGTAAGAGCAGTTTTTATCTCGCTACCTAGGTTCGGCAACAGTAGATGTTTTTATCATAAGAACTTTCAGTATCACTACCTGCGTTTGTATGGAGCACTCTGGTTTATGAACAACACATTGGAAGTGCTTCATCTGAACAGGGGTAGTGAAATAGAACATAGTTATGAGGCGAAATACATATGGAGGGTAGAGACAGTGGAGAAAACGAGAGATAGTTTTGTTGATCAGCTTAAAAGGGTTAGCTTGCTTTCTTGTGGTCTTTGGTCATGTAATAATGGGAATACGAAAAGCGGGAATATCAACCCCGAAGAGCATGGTATTTGTTGAAGAATATATTTGGACTTTTCATGTTCCTTTATTTATGTTTCTTAGCGGATATGTATATAGATTGACTGGAGGATGGGAAGCAAAAGGAACAAGAAAAAAATTTCTTTTACATAAATTGTGTAATTTAGGCATACCGTATTTTGTGTTTTCAAGCATTTATATTCTGATTAACCGTGTTACTTCCGGAGTTAATAATAGCAGTAGTATTAGTGATATTTTAATGCTTTGGAGAACACCTGTAGCACAGTATTGGTTTTTATATGCGTTATTCATTCTATTTGTGATCTGGTCAATTATACCTGGGGGGACAACTCCTAATCTAATACTTACAACGATTTGTACGTTTGTAAGTATTATGCCGATTAATTTAGGAATTCTTGCTTCAAGTATGTGGATGTCATTATTTTTCGGATTAGGGACAGTTGTTAATATAAAAAAAATCAGGGAATGGCCACTAATAATTAAAAATTCAATAATTATAAGTCAAGTGCTTGGGGCAATATTTTTCTTGAATATCATAAACGAAAACGCTATTACAAGTCGCTTTTTTGCGGTATTGGGAATTGTTACAAGCATTGTGGCTGTTAGTTTGCTTGATAAATGTGACTGTGTAGAAAAATGTATGCTAGTGCTTAGCAGATATTCTTTTCCAATATATCTATTGCATACAATATTTACTGCTGGATTTAGAATAGTACTTCTTAAAATAGGGGTAAACAACTATTTATTACATGTTTTACTTGGGATAATAGTGGGGATAGGAATTCCGATTATTGGTATGAATATTATAAAGAACTGTAAAATACTGTTATTTATATTCTATCCTTCTTCCACAGTAATGTGCATCAGGAAAAACAAGTCGTATTAAAAATACTAATACAAGATTACCAGTATTGAAGAGGAGTTTAGAGTCAGGAAAAAGTCATGGAAACAATAGCAAAGCTAAAGCCTCTATAATTAGAGAAAAAATACTTATATTGACAGAGAGGAGACTTGCAATGATACGAATCCTGCAATGTGTAAATGATATGCATCGAGCTGGTTTGGAAACAATGCTAATGAATTATTATAGAAATATCGATCGAAACGAGATCCAATTTGATTTTCTGACACATCGTTCCAATAGAAGCGATTATGATGACGAGATAGAATCACTTGGTGGAAAAGTATACTATGCTCCTCGGCTTTATCCGCAGAATTACTTGTCATATTTTAAATATATGAAAGAATTCTATGCGACTCATACTGAGTATAAAATTGTACATTCGCATATTGATTCTATGAGTTATCTGCCACTATTAGCGGCTAAGAAGGCAAATATACCAATTCGTATTGCACATAGTCATAATACAGCAATAGATAGAGATTTTAAATATTTTTTAAAATCTTATTTCAAATTGAAATTGCCAGAGGTTGCAAATTATTATTGTGCTTGTGGTAAAGCAGCCGGGGAATTTTTGTTTCCGGGAAAGAAGTATACATATATTCCAAACGCAATTGAAATCGATAGATTTTTGTTTGATGAAAAAGTTAGAATAAAAAAGAGAGCAGAGTTAGGAATTAAAGATGAAATAGTCATTGGTCATATTGGCAGAATGTCTTATCAAAAAAATCATAAATTTCTAATTGATATTTTCGCGGAGATATTGAAAAGTGAAAATAATTGCGTACTTCTGTTAATAGGTGTGGGTGAAAAATTGGATGAAATAAAAAAATATGTAGAGAAATTGGACTTGAATGATCACATTAGATTTTTAGGTAATAGAGCTGATGTGGGGGAGTTATATCAAGCGATGGATGTATTTGTTATGCCATCGTTGTTTGAAGGTTTGCCGGTTGTGGGTGTTGAAGCGCAGTTTTCTGGTTTACCGTGCATTTTTTCAGACAAAGTGCCAGAAGAGGTTGAATTTACTAACAAAGTGAAATTTGTTCCATTAAATGATGAGAAAAAAGTCTGGGCAAATATTGTGATTGCAGCAGCACGTGATAAGACCAATCGTGAAATGCCGGAATTACGGAATAGTATTTTTAATATTGAGAAATCGGCTACTCTATTAACGGACTATTATAAACAACTGCTTAGTAGAGTCTGATAGCATGTGGAAAGGAAATCAAAATGAAAATTATTACTTTTTATCTTCCTCAGTTTCATGAAATACCAGAGAACAATGAATGGTGGGGAAAAGGATTTACGGAATGGGTAAATGTCAAAAAAGCACAACCTTTATATGAGGGACATGAACAGCCGCGAGTACCTTTAAATGAGAATTACTATAATTTATTGGATCCCAACGTTCAAGTTTGGCAAGCTAAAATCGCAAAAGAGTACGGAGTATATGGCTTTTGTTATTATCATTATTGGTTTAATGGAAAACTACTTCTTGAAAAACCTATGGAAAATATGCTGAAGAATAGAGATATTGATATTCCGTTCTGTGTTTGCTGGGCGAATGAACCTTGGACTCGTGCATGGGTAGGCGAAACAAAGGTATTAATTCCGCAGCTGTATGGTGAAAAAAGAGAATGGAAAGAGCATTTTGATTACCTATTACCATTTTTTAAAGATTCTCGGTATATTTGTGATGATGGAAAACCGCTAGTGGTAATATATAGACCTGAAGTTATTGAATGTCTAAATGAAATGTTAGATTACTGGAATGAGTTGGCGATTCAAGAAGGCTTTGAGGGGCTGACTTATGCATATCAGAATATTGACTTCGATTTGAAAGCAGATAAGGATGATTCACGTTTTAAATATAATATCGAATTTCAGCCTTTATATGCTAGACATGATATGTTTAAGAATAATCATAAATATATTAAAGCTCTTAGAAGAAAAGTAGCAGCATTTGTAGAAAAGAACTTTGGTTTTGATTTAATGAGATACGGTGTCGGATTCTTCAATAAAAGCAATCAAATTAGTTATGATGAGGCGTGGAATAAAATTCTTACAAGAAAGCCAGAAACAGAAAAGAACGTTCCTGGTGCATTTGTTGGATGGGATAATACCCCACGCAAAGGAGAGCGTGGAGAAATATTTGTTGGGGATACACCTGAGAAATTTGAAAAATATTTAACACAACAGATTATCAGAGCAAAGAATATTTACAGCAAAGATATGATTTTTATGTATGCATGGAATGAATGGGCAGAAGGTGGATATTTGGAGCCTGATACAAGAAGTGGCTATAAAAATCTTGAGGCGATTAAGAATGCTTTGAAATCAACAAACGAGTTTCCATGGTAAGTGTGTGAAACGAAAGAAGGTAAAAAATGGAAGGTAAAATATCAGTTATAGTTCCAATCTATAATCAAGAACAGTATCTGAATAAATCGATATCATCAATCATTAATCAGAAGTACGATAATCTAGAGATTATTTTAATTAATGATGGATCTACTGATTCAAGTATACAAATAATTGATGACTTTGCTTTAACAGATAGTAGAATTAGGGTTTTTTCAAAGCCAAATGGTGGATTAGTAGATGCTACGATTTATGGTGTTAATCAAGCGACAGGAGAGTATATTGCATTTCTTGATCCTGATGATTATATAGGACCACTGTATCTTTGGGATTTACTTTCTCAAATGGACGATGATATCGACTTTGTAGCATCAGGTTTTTATAGAAATAATAATGGTCAATTTATCCCGGTCATATTATCTGAAGACATTAAAATTGTTGGTGAACAATTTCAAAAATTAAGGGAGCATTATTTGTTGGATGGAAAAATTGATTTCTCCGACAAAATTTTTATTTCTAGATGGAATAAGCTTTATCGCACAAATGTTGTGAAAGCAGTTGTGGAAACCTTTTTCAATTATCGCGAGGTCACTCTTGGTGAAGATTCAATATTTACATATTTGGTGTTATCTCATTCAAGAGGGTGTAAGGCGATAAAGGGTCCTAAAGACTATTTTTATAATGTAGGCAATCAAAATTCTATGATGGTTAGTAATACCATAGAACGTCATATGGAAAAAAGTAAATTAGCATATAATTCTTTGAAAAATCTGCTAGTAAATGAAGGTTTATCTACAAAGCAAGCATACGCATTATATTTTTTTGAAGTTGAATCTGTTTTTGAACGATTAATGAAGACTGACTTTGAACAATTTCGTAAGTTGTATTACCACCTTCGAAAAGATGAAGTATATACTACATCTTTAAAATTGTTTAGAAACTTGTCGTATTCGGCAAGAACTTGGATTCGTGTTTTTGGTAGATTATATTTCCCTGCTTTTCTATATTCATATATTAGATTAAAGTTAAAATCTGACTTAAAAACAATAAAGTTGTTCCTTGATAATACGAGATTTATATTTAAATACCTTGTTAAGAATGGCTTGGTTAAAACACGTTATCAAATTAAATTTAGAAGAAGACGAGATAATAATTTTAAGGAAATTAACAAATACCTTCCAATTATTGACTCGAGAGTCAAAGAAATAATTACTTCATATACGGATAGAAAGACAGAACTGGATGAGTGTCCTGTTTGTAATAATATTTTTTTATTTTGGTGGGATGGATTTGATACGGCTCCTGAATTAGTCAAGGCGTGTACGGAGACGGTGTATAAGTACTATCCAGATTGCACAATTCATCTGATTGATAAAAATAATTATAGGAAATTCACTGATATTGATAGTATTATTCTCACTGATTTTGAGAAGGGAAAAATATCCATACAAGTTTTTTCAGATATATTGAGATTTAATCTTTTAAAAAATAATGGAGGAATTTGGATTGATTCAACGATAATGTTTTTTAATAAGATGGATCTGTTGAAAAATCTAAATAATAAGCCAATTGAATCTTTGGAATTCTCTTCGACAAGATACTTTATGAAATATGAAAAATACAATTGCTCGTGGTCTGGATATTTTTTTGCTTCTAGAAAGGGCTCTCTCTTTGTAAAAGTCGTTGATGAAGTATTTAGAGAATATTATTTAAAGTATAAAGACTATTCGACATATTTTTTCATTGATATGATTTTAATGATGTGTAAAAAATATGGCCTTGATGATAATGCATTAGATAATATTCATTTTGCAGATGGAGATATGATGTTGATGCTGAGAACATTAGGTGACGAATATAATAAATGCTATTTATCTCAGTATGAGGCAGTGCCTCAAAAGTTAGAGTGGAGATATAAGGGAAAAGGGAAGAAAAACACAAATTACTGTCATTACATTCAAGATGGTATTCAAGATCGGAGAAGCGTAACATGAATGATATTAATATATTAACATTTTGGGGAGTACCAAACTATGGAACGTTTGCACAGGCTTATGCATTACAAGCAAGTATACAGAAAGCTTATCCAGAGTATGATGTAAAACAGATTAACTATCTATGCCAGAAGCACTATAAACAATATTATTCTAAATATCCGATAGATCCTATATGGAAAAAAAATTTTTATAAATCATTGGGTAAATATTTAAATCCATTTTCGGATTATCATAAACGACGTAAAAATTTTCCGAAGGATTATAATAGTATTCCACATACAGAACAGTTTACAGCAAGTCAGCTTTCATTACATGAGATGGATTGCTTAGTGCTAGGTAGTGACATTATTTGGGATTATTCATTTGCTTTTTTTGATAATGATCCATATTTATTTGGAAATGGATTAAAAGCAAAAAAAAAGGTTGCTTATGCATGTTCGTTTGGCACGGTGTCAAATCACGATAAACATCCAGAATACGTGATAGATGGAATAAAGGGTTTGGATTATATATCAGTTCGTGATGAAAATTCTGCAGACATTGTTGAAGAGATAACAGGGATTAGGCCGCCAGTAGTATTAGACCCAACTTGGCTATGGGATTTTTCTGATGACAATAATATAATTAAACCTAAATTTGATAATTACATTATTGTATATGGAGTTTTATTTACCAAGGAATTTATTAATCAGACAATAGAATATTCACATGAAAAAGGATATAAACTGATTTGTCTTGCGTGTAATGATGATAAGTATGACTGGTGCGATGTTCTAATCCAACAATCAGAATTGTCAGCGTTTGAATGGTTAGGATTATTTAAGTACGCTGAAAAGGTTGTTACAAGTACATACCATGGGTTGATGTTTGGGTTGATTTTCAATAAGCCACTTGCTTTTTGTAAATCCGATTTTATCGTTGCAAAAGCTGAAAGTTTTCTGAAAAAAATAGGGTTGTATGATCTATATGTTACTGAGTGCAGCTCGGTTGAAAGAATGTTGGGCTTGGAGTGGGACTATCAAACAATTAATCATATTATCGAAATCGAAAGAAATAAATCAATGCTCTTTTTACGTAAAGCCTTGAAAGGTGAATGACATTTGTGTATTCGTCTAGGAATTGTACTTTATACTAAAAAGTATATCATTAATTTTATTGGTAATAAAAGTTTAATTGGCGGTACTCTGCCTAAAATAATTCTGTTTATTTAAAATTATTTATATGAAGAATCGTTACAGAGAGGTTATTTAAATGAAAGACTATATTACTAAATATTTATATAATGATAGTTACATGAAAAAATTTCTTTCGGATACGCAATATACGGGTATTGATAAAGAAACACCTTCTTTTTTTAGGGCAGATGATGTAACTATTTTACCGACAAAAAAGGATCCTGATTTGTTTTGGGGAAGAGGTGGTGCAATAACTAATGAAGGGAAATTTATCGAAGCATCTAGAGTAGGAGATGCATTTGGAGGATATTATGATTTTGAAAAAGAAAAAGTGCCTTTTTATAGAGAAACCGTAATATATATACCGGTTATTCCAAATCATTGGGGGCATTTTTTGCTAGATTGTCTATGCCGATTTTGGTTTATTAACGATGACAAGTATAAGGATTATAGAATAGCGTTCTGTGGTTATAATTGGTCCAATAATCAAGTTGAGGGGAATTATTTGGAATTGCTTCATCTGATGGGGATTGATGATAGTCGATTAATCTATATAAAAGAACCCTGTTCCTTTGCCTGTGTATTAATACCAGAGCCGACGCTAGGATATACAATCGCAAATTCTAGCTATCGAAATATTATTGATACAATAATTGCAAATGTATATAAATCCGAAATCATAAAGAATCTTCAACCGTATGAAAAAATTTATTTTAGTAGAGCACATTTTTGGAGATCAAGTATTAGAGAAGTAGGAGAAAAAGAAATTGAGAATCAATTTGCGATAAACGGGTTCAAGATTCTTTCGCCAGAACAATTAAATGTGTATGAACAAATTTTCTATATAAATAACGCCAAAATAATGGCATGTACAAACGGAACACTTCCGCACAATTCCATATTTAGAGGTAAGCATGATTTTGAGCTTATTATTTTGGCGAAGACACCGGTAATCAATCCGCCACAATTTGTGATTGATGATTTGTTCGATATAAATAGCGTTTATATCGATTCGTTTCAAAAGATAATGAATTATTACGCACCGACTTATGGTGAGGATCCTTTCTGGTTGTCGGATAACAATAACTTGGAAAAATTCTTTTTAGATAGAGGATATATATTTGAAAAGAAGGGAAAATTTACTTACTTCGCAGTAACATGTAAACAGTTTTTCAGATTTGAATATTTGTTGGTTAGAAAAAAACTTTCTAAGAATAAATACTTAAAAGCATTAAGAAATATTATTTATCGTGGTTGCTAATATTAATGGCTCTATGGAAACATAAATGACATAATTGCAGTTAGAAATAAATTTTTTATATAAAAGGTATTATTCTAACAAGAGATTCGGACTAATGCTTTTTGCCTTTTCTTGGAATATCAAGTGTGGTCAATAGTATCCTAGGTGGAATATATAAGAGCGTTATAATTAGGATAATATATGCGAAGATTTTTAACGATAAAAATTTAGCAGTCAATATGACTGTTGGTATTAATAGGTAATAAAGAATTACCTCTAACCGGAAAATTAAATTGACTCAAGGATGCGTTGCATTTTTAGTATATCTTTAATTGAGTTTGGTTGACAAGGGGTGTAAAAGGGAGATATGAGGGCTTGGCATTTACTAGGCGAAGAAAGCTGACAGAATATACTAAAAAGGAAGAGGTATAACAAATTGGAATTGGTTGTAAAAAAGCAAACAGTATTATATGTTTTGCTAATATTTCCTATTTTGAAAATTAATTATTTATTGCATTTTCCGTTCTTTACACTAATTTATCAGTTGATATTATTGTTTGATTTGGGATATTGCGTTATTTTGTACTTGAAACGGAAACAAACTCCAGCTGAGTTTGTAATTCTTTTTCTTTTACTTGAAATATGGCTTTATATTCAAACTTACATTAAACAAGGAGACATTCCAGAAGTAATGAGAGTGGCTCGTAGTGTAATATGTATGGCCATGATTTTTGATTTGTTTAGCAACAATATCAAAAGTCTAATGAAGTGTTTATATTACTATTTTTTTGTTTTTGCAGTAATAAATTTATTACTTATGGTATTGTTTCCTAACGGAATTTATTCTGTGTATTCAGCTGCCTATAGCACGAATACTACAGAGTGGCTCTTCGGAGTCGGCAATGTTTCAATATCGTGGCACTATCCAGCGGTGGTTGTTGCTTGGATTTATTCGACTTTGTTAGGAAATAAGAAGTACGGATGGTACATGAGTGCTGTCGCGTTGATTTCACATTTGATTGATGGATCGGCAACAACAATAGTTGGAATTTTGATTATACTTATTATTCAGAATATTTCTTTTTTTAGGAAAATTCTGAAGCCAAAGGTAGGGTGCATTTTGGTAGCTGCTGCATTTGTTATTGTTGTTGTGCAACAGAAGTTTGACTTTTTGCAACCATTTATTGTTGGATTTTTAGGAAAAGATATGACTTTTACTGGTCGACTTATGATATGGAAGAATGCTATTAATGCAATTTTGAAAAATCCAATATCAGGGTATGGTGTTATGTATTCTAAAGATATTCCTAGTTTGCTAGGGATAATGCCTGATGTGGATTATATATGGGCTGGTGCAACACATTGTCATGATAATTATCTTCAGATATTATTTACCGGAGGATTGGTTGCAGGTGTAATTTACTTATTGTTGTACAGATCGGCGATTAAACAGTTAACTCAAAACTGGGAACACCCTGTTGCGAAAGTTATTTCAGGTTGTTTGTTTTCTTTTTTTGTGATTCAAATTTCAGAGGCGTTTGATAACTGTATAATAATATATTTGGTTATAGTGTTGGCCGTAAATTCGAAACGACTAATTGAGGCATATCAAGAGCCGGATTATGAACATGTATAAATTGTATTTTGGACTGTACAGAATTGGCACAGCTTAAAGATTTTAAATTTAGATGTGTGTACAGAGCGGAAATGGAGAGCATTTATGCGTGAAAATATAATATTTGCGGTCGAATATGCTTTGTGTATGCATTAGATGGATTTCTAGCAAGGCCTCCTATGACATTTTGAAGCAACTGATGATAAAGGAGGGATAGAAAGTCCCCGTATTAAGGAGTGTAAAAGGTGAAAATTAATCGAACAAAAAACGCAGCAAGAAATATGATGATGGGATTTATAAATAAAATCATTGTTTTGCTTTTACCTTTTGTGGTTAGAACGGCATTTATATACAGTCTTGGAGCGGAATACTTAGGGTTAAATAGCCTGTTTAGTTCAATTTTATCTGTATTAAGTGTGGCGGAGTTGGGGTTTAGTAGCGCTGTTGTTTTTAGCATGTATGAGCCTATCGCCCAAAATCAGCAAGCAAAAATTTGTGCACTTCTAAATTACTATCGGTCAATTTATCGGGTAATTGGAACCGTTGTCTTAATTGGAGGAGTGGCTTTAATGCCATTTCTGCCGAGATTAATTAATGGAGAATGTCCGGATGAACTCAATATTTATATATTGTTTGCCATGTACCTGTTTAATACTGTTTCTAGCTATTGGTTTATGGCGTATAAAAAATCAGTTCTTGAGGCATTTCAAAGAAATGATTACATATCGTTGAATGATACGATAACAACAGGATTGACAAATGTTATTCAGTTAATTCTTTTGATAGTTTGGAAAAGCATTTATGTGTATTATTTTTATGTTGCAACTATGCTGATTTTGACTATTACGAATAACATTCTTAATGCAAGAATTGTGGATAAAAAATTTCCACAACTTAGATGCAAAGGAAAGATAACATCGGAAGACAAAAAAGAAATCAAAAAACAGGTATCAGGTTTAATGGTTTCAAAAATATGCTTTATGACGCGGAATTCATTTGATAGCATATTTGTTTCAGCGTTTATTAGTTTGACGATGACTACTGTTTATAATAATTACTACTATATTGTGAATGCTATCGTAGGAGTAATGAATGTAATCACAAGTGCCATGATAGGTGGAATAGGAAATAGTATTGCTGCGGAATCAAAAAAGAAAAATTATAACGATTTTACAGTTTTTAATTTTATATATATGTGGATTTCAAGCTGGGCAACTGTTACGCTATTTTCCCTCTATCAAAACTTTATGGTTTTGTGGGTCGGTGAAGAATTGACGCTACCTCTTTTGGCTCCAGTTCTCTTTTCAATCTATTTTTATGCTTTAAAAATGTGTGATATTAGAACAACGTATACATCTGCGGCAGGATTATGGTGGGAAAATAGATCGCGTGCAATATGTGAGACCGTTGCAAACATTATATTAAATTACCTTTTGGTTCAAATTTGGGGTGTTTATGGCATTGTCCTTGCTACAATTATTCCGCTGGTTTTGATCAATTTCGGATTCGGAGCACAGGTTCTATTTAAACATTATTTTACAGAAGAAAAAATCTCCGGATATTTTATTGATAATGTGAGTTATGCTGTAGTTACATTGATTTCAGCGATGATTACATTCAAAATTAATACTTTTATTGGAGAGTATAGTGTATTAAATTTAGTCATAAGAGGAATCATTTGTTGCATCATTCCAAATATTATATTTTTAGCTGCATATTGTAAGAGTTTAAAATTCAGGATGGCAAAGGATTGGGTGCTTACAAAAATTAAAAGAAAATGAGAACACGTTTTATAAAAAGAAATACTAATCAAAACCAAGTTCTGAGAATACATTTTGGGATGGTTTGGTATGTGTAGTATGAAAAGTTGTGTCTTCTCTTCACGATGAAGGGTGTATTGCTAATCGAACTTTTGGATTCCATAAGTAATAGAAATGGAGGTTATTATGAATTCTAATCAAAAATCTCTTGGGGGGGGGACGCCTTTAGAGAGATAAAAATGTAATTGTTAAATTATTGCTCTGGTGTTCGCTGTCTGTATTTATAGGACTAAGTGCTATATCGCAAGGAGGCGTAACCCGTTTTATACCTGGCATTTTGGTCTCTACAACAATCTTGTTTTATTTGATTGTAATTCGAGTAAATAGTGTGACCTATAGTAGCTTGAAGCAGTTTAATACTAAAACAGGAATGCTCAGCATTGCTTCGTCAGCTGGAACTTTGTGCTGTGTGGCTGATACAATTTATCATATGGTTATGAAATCTGGAGCAATAAGTAAGCTAATAAGTAAAGGCATTTCGAATACAACTATACAAGCTGTTGTAGTAATTGCTTTACTCATAATGTCGTTTATTGCAATGTATGGAGTAAGCGTGATTTTTAATTACGTTCTTTCTAACATTGTTGCATTAATCGACACGATTATCGATAAAAAGTATGAAATTAATAATATAGTTGCTATCGCTGTTTGCGTACTGTATTTTTTACTGATTATTTGGGCTTATGGAAATACTACAGCTTTTTATGGATCAGGATACAATGATGTGATTTACGGAAGCGATTCTTACACATTAACTAGTTCAAATGTATGGCTATCGCTTTTTCAAGGGCAAAATGACTTAAGGCAGCCTTTGTATATGCTTACGGCAGCACCTTTTATGGGCATTGCATATATACTTGGCATTATTTTGAACTGTTTTTATGTGAATGGATTGGCTATTGCATATGCGTTTGTTCAGGCCTTGCTGCTTGTGTGGAGTATTTGGCTATTAAGTCATCTGATTTCAGACAATGATATCATTAGATCTTTGATCATACTCATGTTAAGTGTCTCTTATCCGGTTATTGTTTTTTCTTTATGCTTGGAACAGTATGTCTCTTCTTTCTTCTGGTTGATTATGGCTGTAGTAGCCGTTATGTATGATCAGAAAAAGGCAGATTTGATGATCATAGGGGCTGCAAATGGATTACTTACATCAGCTTTTATGGTTGTTTGGAAAAAAGCCAAGTCTTTCATAGAATGGCTTCAAAGTGCATTCAAATGCGGAATGTTGTTTCTTTTAACATTATTTGCATTTGGTCGTGCAGACATTTTTCTTAATATAAAAGCCAATCTAGCAGAAATCTTTCAGCATACAGGTAAAAAGCTAACAATTGTTGACAAGGCTTATCAGTATTCAAAATTTGTTGTGGATTGTTTTGTTGGACAACCTGCTGCTGAAAAGGTACATAATAGCGGATTCCTAATTTGGGGGTCTAGTGAGCCTAATACGATTAATGTTGTAGGAATTATTATCATTGTTTTGATAGTAGTGGCTGTTATTTGGAACAGAGATTCACTTCTGTGTAAAATCTCTGCATCGTGGATTGGATTTTCTGTGCTGCTCCTGTGTGTGCTGGGATGGGGAACTAGTTCTAATGCTCTTTTCCTGTATTCGTTGTACTTTTCATGGGCTTTTTGGGTGCCATTCTTTTTAAGCTTTCAGAAAATTTACAATAAAGGCTACAAAAAAAGTGTAATAGTAATATTGGCATGTTTGTTTATTCTAATCGCAAAGCTTAATATCGCGGAGTTTATCCGGATGCTGAACTTTACAATAGAAAATTACCCGTTATAAGGAGAAAACAGACATGTTGAAATATTTGCTTAAAGAGATGCGAGTGCATCATTATGTTAAAAATTTTCTTGTTTATGCAGCTTTAGCTTGTAGTGGAAAGTTTTTTGATGCAGAAAAACTTATGCCTGCCACACTGATTTTTGTGGCTTTCTGTTTTACTTCATCAATTGTCTATATGATTAATGATATTAAGGATGTAGAGAAAGATCGAAACCATCCAACGAAATGCAAGAGACCGATTGCGGCCGGTAATATTTCTATTAGGTTGGCTATATTTGTCTGCGTAGTTCTCTTTGTAGTAGCTACTGTATGTTGTATAGCTTCAAGGAGTTTAATGGCAAGTTTTTTACTACTTCTATATCTTTGCTTGAATGTTGCCTATAGTATGGGCCTAAAAAATGTACCGATTCTTGATGTTTCCATTTTGGTATCTGGCTTTTTACTCAGACTAATTTGCGGCGCAGTAGCTGCTGATATTGTTGTTTCAAATTGGCTATATCTTACGGTCATCTCGTTAGCTTTTTATCTGGCGTTAGGTAAAAGAAGAAATGAATTAAAAAAGACTGCTGGAAATACTCGTAGCGTATTGAAAAAATATCCTGAGAGTTTTTTGGATAAAAATATGTATTTGTTTTTAGCATTAGCAATTGTATTTTATGCGCTTTGGAGTGTTGATCCTGTAACAATAGGATTTTATGGCTTGGCAGCTAAAGGATTGGTGTGGACTGTTCCGCTACTTTGTTTAATCACACTTAGATATAGCTTTGATGTTGAGGGCGATTCAGATGGTGATCCTGTCGAAGTAGTCGTTCATGATATTCCGCTGATGTTGCTGTGCTTAGTATATGCAATGTGTATGTTCTCGTTGCTGTATGTATTGCGATGATTAATTAGATGGAGGTAAATAGAGTGAATGTATACGATTTTGACGGAACAATATACAATGGCGATAGTTCAGTAGACATATATTTCTTTCTCCTGAAAAGATATCCTAAATTAATTGCCTACTTTCCAAAGCAAATATTGGGAATAGTTAGATATAAATTGCGTCTATCTTCAAAAGAAGAAATGAAAGAAATGTATTTTTCTTTTCTGAAAGGAGTACGAACAGACAAGACTTTTGTAGATGATTTTTGGAAACAAAATCAAAGTAAACTCAAGGAATGGTATTTAAATCAAAAACGTAAGGATGATGTTATTATCTCTGCTTCACCAGAGTTCTTGCTTAAACCTATATGCGACGTATTAGGCATAGATAATTTAATTGCAACAAAAGTAGAATTATCAAGCGGTAAATTCTTGTCTAAGAATTGTCAAGGAGCTGAAAAAGTAGTTAGGTTTAAAGAAATTTTTCCGGAAGCAGAAATAGAAGCGTTTTACTCAGATTCGAAATCTGATACATATATGGCAAAACTAGCAACCAAAGCTTTTCGGGTAAAGAAGAATAGTATTATGGACTGGGAGCAAGGATAAGCATATATGAATAGAATAAAACGTTATAGAGAGATTATTGCGTATTTATTTTTTGGTGGATTAACAGTTCTGCTGAACTGTGCTCTTTATGCATTGTTTAACCATTTGTGGGGATATGAATTTGCAAATGGTATAGGTAACGCCCTTGCAAATTTTATTTGCATTCTCTTTGCCTATGTAACAAATCGAACAGCGGTTTTTTGTAGCAAAAGTTCAGGAGCTAGTGCAATTAGAGAAATTGTTTGTTTTATAGTTGGAAGATTAGGGACCTTGGTTTTAGATACAGGAATAATGATTTTTGCAGGAAACTATATTGGGGCGCACTATATACCGAGCGAGTATCAAGAATTGTGGGGTATGGCGATGAAGCTATTGGCAAATATTGTTGTTGTTGTGCTAAATTATATTCTTAGCAAGTTGGTTGTCTTTAAGAAATGAAAACTGTACCACTCTTTTAGGGAGATTAGACTAACTTATGAAAATGAAAAAGATTGTTGCAGCAGTTATTATAATGTTTATTTCCTTGATAATAATTTTTGGGGAAGGGAGTAAATTAGTGTTCCAAAAAATTTGTGAACGAAGAGAAACAGCATGGCCAGATTTGGGAACAGCAGATGATGAGCAGTATGAGTGGCTTACCGAAGCATATAAAATAAAACGAAAAAATAATGAAAGAATTGTCATTATGGCTTCTGATGGAACAAAGCTGGAAGGTCATTATTATGAGAAGAAGAAGAATGATCCATTAGTGATTTTTTTTCATGGATTTAGAGGTCATAGTTATGTGGATGGTGTGCCGATTTATAGAATTGCGCAGAAAAAAGAATGGAATGTTTTACTTGTTACTATGCGTGCGCATGATGAAAGTGAAGGAAATATTTTCACATTGGGAGTGAAGGAACGTTATGATTGTGTAGATTGGGCTAATTGGGCTGCAAAACATTTTGGAAGAGAAACACCGATATTTCTTATGGGAATTTCAATGGGTGGAGCAGTGGTCACAATGAGTAGTAATTTGGATTTTCCCGATTCTGTTTGTGGAATTATTGATGATTGTGGATTTACAACGTCGACAAAAATGTTAGAGTTAAATTGTAAGAGCCATTTGCCTAAAGGAATGCCAGTAGAGGTATTCAAAATTTTTGTAGATGTGGGAACAAAGCTTTGGGGAGGATTTAATTTAAAAGAGGCTGATGCTTGTAAGGCAGTATCACAGACAAAAATTCCAATTTTAATTATTCATGGCGATATGGATAACTTGGCGCCATTATATATGGCAAAAAAAATTTATAATAGTTGTAAAAGCCGTAAAGATATTTATATAGTTCATGGTGCAGGGCATGCAGAAAATTATAAAAAAGATCCAGAGGGATATGAAAAGATAATAACGACGTTTATTAAAGAAAACGTGTCACGGGAAGAAAGGTAAGTGCTCGATAGTTTTTCCAAATGTTAGTGAGGAATAAGGCTACGTTCATTACTTACAGGGAGCCTCAAATTGAGAGGTTTCCACGGTTTTCAGGATTATCAGTTGAAGTGTCGGTTACATCTGGACATTTCTTCTTTATGAAATCACTCAAAGGCATCAACTGTTCTATGCCTGCGGGCTCATCTTTGTAGTCCGGCATAGACAGCAGAGTGTATAGATATTGATAGACAATCAGATTGTTTGCTTTTGTTGCCTCGATTAAGCTCTGGACAGTTGCACTTGCATGTACCCCATATACCGAATGAAGGGTACCAGACTTCCAACCATCTGATACTAAACTGTAAACCAAAAGGGATAAAATGCAACTAAAAAGACGAATGTTGTCGAATAAAATAAAGCCATGTGAATTTCCACACGGTAGCTGCTCTTATAATCACACACCTCTTCGTGGTGAGCAGCAGGCAACGATCTATGATCGTCAGAGATGTGAAGAATGAAAACTATGATAAAATCAATTTGATAGAAAAAGTGAGAAAAAACAATGAACACAACATTACTTATTATGGCTGCCGGAATCGGCAGTCGATTTGGAACAGGAATTAAGCAGTTGGAGCCGGTGGATGATGCTGGTCATATCATCATGGATTACTCGATTCATGATGCAATTGAAGCTGGTTTCAATCATGTGGTCTTTATTATCCGCAAGGATATCGAGAAAGAGTTCAAAGAGGTTATCGGTGATCGCATTGCCTCCATTTGCTCTTCTCATAATGTAACTGTTGACTACGCTTTCCAGGATATCAACGACATTCCGGGAACTCTGCCGGAAGGACGTGCAAAGCCGTGGGGAACTGGACAGGCTGTGCTTGCTGCGAAAAACGTGATTGATACCCCGTTCATTGTGATCAATGCAGATGATTACTATGGCAAGGAAGGCTTCAAGGCCGTCCATGAGTATCTGGTGAATGGTGGCAAGTCCTGCATGGCTGGTTTCGTTCTGAAGAACACTCTGTCCGATAACGGCGGCGTGACTCGTGGCATCTGCAAGATGGACGAACAGAATAATCTGACTGAGGTTGTTGAGACCAAGAACATCGTAAAGACTGAAACTGGAGCAGAGGCTGACGGCGTGGCTGTCGATGTTAATTCTCTGGTTTCCATGAATATGTGGGGACTGACTCCTGACTTCCTTACAACGCTGGAAGAAGGATTCAAAGAGTTCTTCGAGAAAGAAGTTCCGGGCAATCCTATGAAGGCAGAATATTTGATCCCTATTTTCATCGGTGAACTGCTGGAGCAGGGAAAGATGTCTGTGAAGGTACTGAAGACCAATGATACATGGTATGGCATGACCTATCATGAGGATGTTGCAGCAGTAAAGGATAGCTTTAAGAAGATGCTGGAGAACGGTGTGTACAAAGCCGATTTGTTTGCAGATTTGTGATAGATTTCTTATCTTGCTCTGAGTTCTTCACATTCTTTACTTAGAAGATGGTTGGATTAAATATAACATAAGTAAATATATAAAAGGGGAGAAATTCATATGAAAGGCATTATTTTAGCAGGAGGTTCAGGCACACGCCTGTACCCATTAACAAAAGTAACAAGTAAACAACTTTTGCCAATCTACGACAAACCGATGATTTATTACCCGATGTCCGTTCTGATGAACGCAGGCATACGCGACATTTTGATTATTTCCACACCTCAGGATACTCCTCGTTTCGAGAACCTGCTGGGTGATGGTCACCAGTTTGGTGTGAACCTGACCTATGCTGTTCAGCCATCTCCGGATGGATTGGCACAGGCCTTTATCATTGGTGCCGACTTTATCGGTAATGACTCTGTGGCTATGGTGCTGGGCGATAACATCTTTGCGGGCCATGGTCTGAAGAAAAGACTGACCGCCGCAGTAGAAAACGCTGAGAGCGGCAAGGGCGCAACTGTATTTGGCTACTATGTGGATGATCCGGAGCGTTTTGGAATCGTTGAGTTTGATAAGAATGGTAAGGCCATTTCTATCGAGGAAAAGCCGGAGCATCCGAAGAGCAACTACTGCGTGACTGGCCTGTACTTCTATGATAACCGTGTGGTCGAATTTGCTAAAAACCTGAAACCTTCTGCGCGCGGCGAACTCGAAATCACTGATCTGAACCGCATTTATCTGGAAGATGGTACTCTGAATGTGGAATTACTGGGTCAGGGCTTCACTTGGCTGGACACTGGAACACATGAGAGCCTGGTGGATGCCACTAACTTTGTGAAGACTGTGGAGCAGCATCAGCATCGTAAGATTGCATGCTTGGAAGAAATCGCATATTTGAATGGCTGGATTAGCAAGGATGAGCTGATGGAAGTCTATGAGGTCATGAAGAAGAACCAGTATGGTCAGTACCTGAAGGATGTCATGGCCGGCAAGTATCAGGAGCATCTGTATTAAAAAGAAGAACCAAAAGATAAGTGTAGAGGAGATTAAATCATGAATATTATTGTTACCGGCGGCGCTGGTTTTATTGGTAGTAACTTTGTATTCCATATGCTGAAGAAGTATCCGGATTACCGGATCATCTGTCTGGACAAGCTGACCTATGCAGGCAATCTGTCCACCCTGGCCCCTGTTATGGATAACCCGAATTTCCGCTTCGTGAAGGCTGATATCTGCGACCGCGAGGCTGTGAACAAACTGTTTGAAGAAGAACATCCGGACATCGTGGTCAACTTTGCGGCGGAATCTCATGTTGACCGTTCCATCGAAGATCCGGGTATCTTCCTCCAGACCAATA
>ENA-OROR01001109-OROR01001109.1-human-gut-metagenome-genome-assembly--contig:-NODE-1109-length-19171-cov-7.397154_pt1 | contig 19171 bp, 18 predicted proteins | sample MGYA00242135_ERZ509060 | MGnify/ENA primary metagenome ERZ509060 (study PRJEB26280, sample SAMEA2338742) | human gut metagenome | biome: human gut; feature: human-associated habitat; material: faeces... | reverse complement strand
CTACTGAAAAGTAGTCGGGGATTTTTCTATCATACCTAAAAATTAAGCGCTTACTTTATTTGAGGACAAAGATTTGATTGTGTGCCGAAAACCGGAAGGCTTTCCGGTTCAGAGTAAAAGGATTGGAAGCATGGATATGGAGAGCGCCTTGAAAACTTACAGAGCAAGAAAGGGTGAGAAATCGTATATTGGTGTAGTGCATCGTCTGGATCAGCCGGTACAGGGACTTTTGGTGTTTGCAAAAAATCAGGAGAGCGCCGGAAACCTGAGTAAGCAGATACAGCAGGGGAAATTTGAAAAGCGATATTTAGCATATGTAGAGGGCTTCCCAAAGAAAGAAGAAGGATGCCTGGTGGATGAACTGGAAAAAGACAGCAAAAATAATTGCTCCAGGGTGGTAGAGGGAAAAACACCAGGAAGTAAAAGTGCAAAGCTTTTTTATAAAAAAGTGAAGGAAACAGAAAAAGGGACACTTTTGGAGATTAAGCTGGAAACCGGAAGACATCATCAAATCAGAGTGCAGTTGGCTCATGCGGGAATGCCTATTTTGGGAGATACAAAGTATAATCCTGATTCACAAAGACAACAGCTGCTTTCCCTGTGTTCTTATAGACTATCATTTTATCATCCAAGAACGAAGAAGAAAATGGAATTTCAGATAAAGCCAGTTGGAAATTTCCCTATAGTATAAGAAAATTTTGTTTTCCCATACTATGAGTAGAGAAACCGTAGTGAAGTTGAAAGCTTAGAGTATGGGGGAACAGAGGATGGATTGGAAAAAGGCGGGAATCATAGTGGGAGCGGCAGCAGGTGTATTTTTGGGCGTAAAGTATGTCCTTCCTGTGATGCTTCCGTTTTTTGTGGGTTTTTTACTGTCAGAAGCCGTTCATCCTGTTGCTTACCGTTTAGAAAACAGGAAGTTAAGCAAGAAATTTCATGTTTCAGAGTGTGCCATAGGAAGTGTTTTGATTTTAATGTTTACCCTTCTGATTTTTGCAGTTCTTTTCCTGGGAGCAGAGTTTGTAACAGAGAAAGCAGGAGATTGTATTCAGTATATTCCCTTGCTGCGCAATGAAGCGGAGGAGATGATTGAGCACTGTTGTAAGGGTGTGGAACGTATGGTTGGAATTCCGGCAGAGAAAAGCAGCAGCTATATTTATCAGCAGTTAGAAGCATTGTGTGCTTATATGTGGCAGCAGGAGTCAGGTGTGGAGACTGCCATTCATTCTGTTTATGCCTGTGTGCTGGGGATTGGGATGGTAATGCTTTCTGTTGTGTCTGCAATTTTGTTCTTACAGGAACGCGGAAAAGTAAAAGCTTTTTTAGAGCAGAGGAGATTTTATAAGAACCTTATGGAACTGGCGGAACAATTTCGCAGAACTGTGAAGGAGTACTGGAAAGCACAAATTAAGATTATGGCAGTGATTTGCATGGTTTGCATTGCTGGCCTGGGGATTTTGAAGGTGAAACATTTTTTTGCTTTAGGTTTGCTGGTAGGAGTTTTGGACGCATTTCCGGTTTTGGGAACAGGACTGTTTTTCGTTCCGGCGGGATTTTTCTTTCTGTTTCAGGGGAAAGTGGCGCCTGGGGTGGGATTTTTCCTGTTATATCTACTGACTGCTGTGGTAAGACAGTTTATGGAGCCAAGACTGATTGGCAGCCATGTAGGTGTATCACCTCTTCTTGTTCTTTTCAGTGTGTACCTGGGCGTGATTCTCTATGGAGGCTTCGGGTTCGTGTTAGGACCTTTTTCAGCGTTGCTGCTCTATGGAATTTATACCAGTCTTGGGATATTTAAGAGATAAGGAATGTATGAAAACTTTCAAAAAAATTTATAAACAATCTTAATGGGACTGGACTAATCAGGGGTTTCGTGTATAATGAAAACGTAGTTAAATTCTAAGAAAAAAACGTGTAAAGGGCAGGTAAAGTCATGAAAAAAGCAATAATCGGGTTAATTTGTCTTATGCTGGCCACCGGGACTGTGGTGGGATGCGGAAGCAAAAAAACAGAACCTGAGGAAAGCCAGAAGAATACAGCAGAGAAGGTAGACAAGAGCGAAAAGGAGCAGGCTGAATCAGAAACCAAAGAGGAAGATAAGAAAACAGAAGAAACAAATCAAGAGACAGGTAAAGAGACAGATACGAATGGGAACAAGACCTCAGAGGAAGAAGGCAGCAAAACAGCGGAAAATATGAGTGAGGACCTGACTATGAAGGTTCTAAAAGAACAGGCAGGTACTTATGATTATACATCTTTAGAAGAATTAAATCCGGAACCGGGAACCCGTATTGCTGTGGTAGTTAAGAACACTAAAACAGGCTTCTGGAAAAATGTAAAAAAAGGAATGGATGATGCAGTAGAGGATCTGAATGAAAAAATGGGATACAAAGGGGAGGATAAAATTAAAATTTCCTTTGAAGGACCCGGAAATGAAACAGATGTAGAAAGTCAGATTAATATTATTGACGCTGTACTTTCTGAGAATCCTTCGATTTTGTGTCTGGCAGCCATTGATATGGAATCCTGCCAGCCTCAGGTAGAAGAGGCAACTTTGAATGGCATTCCGGTTGTTGTGCTGGATTCAGGAGTGCAAAGTGAACAGGTAAATGCAATTTGTGCTACTGATAATTATGCGGCTGGTACAGAAGCAGCGAAGAAGATGGCAGAGGCACTGGGGGAAAAAGGCCAGGTAGCTATTATGGCTCATGTAGAAACCTCAGAGAGCAGCCAGAAGAGGGTTGCAGGTTTTACAGATGAGATGAAAAATCATCCGGAAATAGAGATTGTCAATATTTCTTATGAAAATGAAGAAACCAGTATGTCAGAGCTGGCAGAGGCGGTGCTAAAGTTATATCCTGAGGTGAAAGGATATTACTGTACCAATGAGATAGCAACGAATAATGTGCTGGATATTGTAAATACTTCTGATAAGGAAGTGAAAGTGATTGGTTTCGACTCCGGTGAAAAACAGATAAAAGCAGTGAAAGACGGTGTTGAACTGGGAATGTTTGCACAGAATCCTTATGGTATGGGGTATGCTACTATCGTGGCAGGTGTGAGAGCAGACCAGGGATTGGAGAATGATGCTTTTATTAATACGGGCTATCAGTGGATTGACAGTACCAGTATTGAATTGCCGGAATACAAAAATTATCTATATAAGTAAAAGAAACGGGAATCCGGCAGAATTAATAGAGAATGAGGAGAGAGATTGTACAAATAGCATACAATCTCTCTTTTTTGTTTGAAAAAAATAGGGTTGACACATAATAATAGAGAAAAAAATATAAAATACTGTTAAGAAATTGACAAAATGTATAATCCATAGTAATATCAATTTATGTGAAGGTGGTGATACTTTGGTAGAAAAAACAATCAAAGAAATCCGGGAAACAGAGCAGAAAGCAGAGGAAATAATTTCTAATGCAAAGATGAAAAGTACACAGATTCTGGAAAATGCAAAACAGGAAGCTGTAACACTGAAATCCGGGATGATTGGGGAAGCGCAGGAAAAGGCAGAGAAAGCCAGAGACGCTGCGCAGCGTGCCGGTGAGGAACGGCTGGGAGCAGTTCTTAAAGCGGCAGACCAGGAAATTGCAGAATTAAAACAGACTGCAAAATCCAAAGAAAAGGAAGCGGTTCAGAGAATTATCCAGAATCTGATATAATAATAGGATGATGGTTATGAACCGGAAAAAGAAAATGAGTTATAAAGGAGGGATGCGAGTATGGCAGTATTGCAGATGCAAAAAGTCAGTATCTGCGCACTGAAAAAGGATAGGAAAGCGATTCTGGAGAAAATACAGGCCATGGGTGTTATGGAAATTTCGAAGCTTCTGGAAGACGAAACAGGACTTGAGAAAATGGATACCCAGGATGCAAGGGCGAAATTTGAAAGAAATGCAGCTTCTGCAGACGCAGCGCTGGAAATTCTTCAGGAATATGTTCCGGAGAAAACCTCCATGCTGTCCAGTCTGGAAGGGAGAAAGCTGGTAGAGCGGGAAAACTTCCAACAGGCGGCAGACAGAAAAGATGAAATCATGAGTGTTGTATCTGGAATTTTAAGTAATCAGAAGAAGATTGCTGAATATCGGGCAAACATCCAGAAACTGGAGAACCAGATAGAAGCTCTGAAGCCATGGATGAGTTTAGATGTATCTATGGCCTTTAGGGGGACGAAATCTTCGGTTTTGCTGGTTGGAACAATTCCGGGAGTCATGACCCTGGAAGAAATCTATGGACTGATTCTGGAACATGCGCCAGAGGTTTCCGGTGCAGACGTGACAATCTTGTCTTCTGAAAGAGATGCTGTTTATCTTGCGGTGGTTTGCCTTCGGAAGGATGCTGCAATGGTAGAGGAAGCGCTAAGGCAGGGAGGTTTTGCAAAACCTTCTCAGATGATTGCACAAGTTCCTGTAAAAGAGGCAGAGAGTCTGGAGAAGCAGATTCAGAAACTGCAGGAGGAAATTGGAACCTGCCAGAACAACATTAAAAAATGTGCTTCGCAAAGAATGGATATCAGGCTTGCGGCTGATTATTTCCGGGCAAGGGCAGAAAAGTATCATGTGTTAGGACAGATTCCACAGTCGCAGAAAACATTTTTAATTACCGGTTATGTACCCCAAAAAGCATTGCCGGCTCTTGAGAAAGCTTTGAATGACAATTTTGTATTAAGCTTTGAAAGTGAAGAGGTACCTGAGGATGAAGAAATGCCGGTACTTTTAAGCAACAATGGTTTTTCAGAATCTGTGGAGGGAGTTTTGGAATCCTATGGTCTTCCGAAAAAAGGAGAAGTGGATCCAACAACTGTGATGTCCTTCTTCTATGTTTTCTTATTCGGACTGATGCTGTCAGATGCAGCATATGGTTTGATTATGTTCCTTGGATGCTTTATTGTGCTGAAAAAATTCCCACGCATGGAGGCATCTTTGAAAAAAGCAATTAAGATGTTTATGTATTGTGGGATTTCCACATTAGTATGGGGTGTATTGTTTGGAGGCTATTTCGGAGACGCTATTGATGTAGTTGCCAGAACTTTCTTCCATGTAGATGTGCCGGAAGGCGGCCTGGTAAAAGCACTGTGGTTTGTTCCTTTAAATGACCCTATGCGTATGTTGATGTATTCCATGGGATTTGGTCTGATTCATCTGTTTACAGGTCTTGGCATGAAAGGATATATGCTGTTGAAACAGAAGAAAGTTGTTGACTTTTTCTGTGATGTGGTATTGTGGTATGTATTCCTCATTGGATTGCTGCTGATGCTGCTTCCAAGTAGTATTTTTGCATCCATTGCCCAGGTAGATCCAAGCATTTTCCCACCGTTTGTGGGAGCTTCTGGAAAGGTACTGACTATTGTGGGTGCATTGGGACTGTTATTTATGTCAGGTCGGGCGAATAAGAACTTTGGACTGCGTCTGGCTCTTGGAGCTTATGACCTTTATAATGTAACAGGATGGCTTAGTGATGTATTATCCTATTCCCGTCTTCTGGCTCTTGGGCTAGCTACCGGTGTTATTGCATCTGTTATTAACCAGATGGGAAGCATGGTAGGGGACGGAATTTTTGGTGCCATTGTCTTTATTGTAGTCTTTATTATTGGACATACACTGAATATGGCCATTAATATATTAGGCGCATATGTTCATACAAACCGTTTGCAGTTTGTAGAATTTTTCGGTAAGTTTTATGAGGGCGGCGGAAAGCCTTTTAATCCGTTTAAATTAAACACAAAGTATGTAGATGTTAAGGAGGAAACAAATTTATGAGTGGAAACGTTTATGCATTATTAGGTGCAGCATTAGCAGTTATTTTAGCAGGTATGGGTTCTGCTATTGGTGTTGGTATTGCAGGTCAGGCTGCTTCTGGAGTTGTTACAGAAGATCCAAGCAAATTCGCAAAGGTTTTGATTATGCAGCTGCTTCCTGGTACACAGGGTATTTATGGTCTGTTAGTTGGATTTATCACATTGTCTAAAATTGGTCTGTTAGGAGGCGGATTATTGGATCTGTCAAAGGCTGATGGTCTTCTTGTATTATGTGCATGCCTTCCAATCGGTATTGTAGGTTTGATTTCTGCTTATTATCAGGGAAAAACTTCTGCAGCTGCTATTGGTATCGTAGCAAAGAAACCAGAACAGTTTGGTAAAGCAATGCTTTTCCCTGCTATGGTTGAGACATATGCAATCCTTGCTCTGCTGGTTTCTATCCTGGCTGTTACAAACCTTCCATTCTAATACAAGAATTAGATGTGGAGTTAGGCTGAGGAAATTTAGAAAAGGAGAGCAAGAGAATGACTGGATTAGAAAAAATGAAAAGCCAGATTCTTGAAGATGCAGAAACTTCTGTAAGAGAACTTCTAGCAGATGCTAATAAGCAGGCAGATGCTGTGTTAGCTTTGGCAAAAGAAGAAGCAGAAGAAGAATGCAGACAAATCTCCCGGAAATTGGAAGCAGAGGTAAAGGCAATTGAGGAGCGTGCTGCTTCTTCCTGCGATTTGCAGAGAAGAAAAGCCCTTCTTGCGGCGAAACAGGAAATGATTTCAGAGGTTCTTAACACTGCATATGAATCTATGATTCATGCAGCAGATGCAGAATATTTTGAAATGCTCCGGAAAATGCTGCACAAGTTTGTGCTGGCTCAGGACGGGGAAATCTGTTTTTCTGAAGCTGATTTGAAGAGGTTTCCAAAGGGATTTGAAGAGGAGATTCAGGCAATTGCAAAAGAAAAAGGCGGCGTATTGAAGCTGTCTAGGGAAAGCAGGAAAGTATGCGGCGGCTTTGTCCTGATATATGGGGGAATTGAGGAAAATTGTACTTTTGAGGCAATGTTCAATTCCAAACGAGATGAACTGTTGGATAAGGTTCACAGTTTCTTATTTTTATAAGTATAACCGCAAAAAGGAGGAATGGACTTGTCTAGTACGAAATATACCTATGCGGTTGCACGAATCCGAGCGTTGGAGACAGCGTTGTTTACTTCTTCCGTTATTGAACAGCTTTTGGCATGCAGCACTGAAAAGCAGTGTTTGCAGCTTTTGCAGGAAAAGGGCTGGGGTGATACAGATACACCGGTAAATGCAGAGGCAATCTTGGATAGAGAACAGGAAAAAACCTGGGAAACCATCCGAGATATGAAGGTAGATATGTCAGTGTTTGATGTGTTTTCCTATCCGAACTTGTTCCATAATCTCAAAGCAGCCATTAAGGATGCATGTACTTCTAAAGATGGAAGAACCATGAAAATCTATTATGAAGATACCGTGATTCCACCGGAAGAAATGCTGGACATTATTAGAAGTAAGGATTTTTCCAGACTTCCAGAGTATATGTCGGCGGCTGCTAAGGAAGCTTATGAAACCCTGCTCCATACAGGTGATGGACAGTTATGTGATGTAATCGTGGACAAAGCAGCGCTTGAGGCTGTTTATCGGGCTGGAGAGAGGGCAAAGGATCGCATTATAAAAGAATATGCAGAATCTATGGTGGCAGTTGCAGATATTAAAATTGCTGTGCGTTCACAGAAAACTGCCAAGACCATAGAATTTATGAAGCGGGCAATGGTACCCTGTAAATCGCTGAGTATTGACAGGCTTGCAAAAGCAGCAGTTCAAGGAATGGGAGCTATTGTGGAATACCTGGAAAGTACGGTATATGCCAATGGAGCAGCAGCTATTGTTGAATCTCCTTCTGCATTTGAACGCTGGTGTGATAACCGTATCATTCATACTATGCAGCCTCAGAAATATGAAACTTTTTCTGTTGGGCCGTTAGTGGCTTATTTGCTGGCAAGAGAGAATGAGATTAAAACAGTGCGGATCATTCTTTCAGGAAAACAAAACGGTTTTTCGGAAGAGGCAATTCGAGAAAGGGTAAGGGAAATGTATGTATAAGATTGCAGTGATAGGTGATTATGATAGTATTTACGGATTTGCCGCACTGGGTCTTGACATTTTCCCGGCAGTGGATCGTAAAGAAATAGAAGCAAAACTCACAGCTCTGGCTGATCATGGATATGGAATTATCTATATTACAGAAGCGGCAGCAGCAGAGTGTGGACAGCTGATAGAAAAACTTCAGGAAAGAATTCTGCCAGCGATTATCCAGATTCCTGGTGTATCCGGAAATACTGGAAATGGAGTGCAGGGTGTGAAAAACTCTGTAGAACAGGCAGTAGGTTCTGATATTCTGTTCAGTAATAATTAGAAAGCAGGTGATTCGTTCCAATGAGCAAAGGTACGATTAAAAAAGTAGCAGGTCCTCTGGTTATTGCAGAGGGCATGCGTGATGCCAATATGTTCGACGTGGTTCGTGTTAGTAACCAGCGACTGATTGGTGAAATCATCGAAATGCATGGAGACGAGGCTTCCATTCAGGTATATGAGGAAACTTCAGGACTTGGACCGGGTGAGCCCGTAGAATCTACAGAAGCGCCACTTTCTGTAGAATTAGGACCAGGTCTTATTACCAGTATTTATGATGGTATTCAGCGTCCTCTGGACGATATTATGAAAATTTCAGGAACTAACTTAAAACGTGGTGTTGAGGTTCCTTCCCTAAAGAGAAATTTAAAATGGAACTTTGTTCCTGCTGTGAAAGCAGGGGATGAAGTAGAGGCTGGAGACATTCTTGGTACTGTGCAGGAAACGATTGTGGTGAATCATAAAATTATGGTTCCCTATGGTGTCAAAGGTACAGTAAAGGAAATTAAAGCCGGTGAGTTTACAGTAGAAGAAGTTGTAGCAGTGATTACTACAGATGCAGGTGACAAAGAACTTACCATGATGCAGAAATGGCCGGTTCGTAAAGGTCGTCCTTATCTGAAAAAATTGCCGCCAGAGATGCCTTTGGTAACAGGACAGCGTGTAGTTGATACCTTCTTCCCTATTGCAAAGGGTGGTGTTGCAGCCGTTCCGGGACCATTCGGAAGTGGTAAAACCGTTATCCAGCATCAGTTGGCTAAATGGGCAGAAGCAGATATTGTGGTTTACATTGGATGTGGTGAACGTGGAAATGAAATGACAGACGTTTTGAATGAGTTCCCAGAATTAAAGGACCCTAAGACAGGACAGTCTTTGATGGAGAGAACGGTACTCATTGCCAATACTTCTGATATGCCGGTTGCAGCCCGTGAGGCATCTATTTATACAGGTATTACCATTGCTGAATATTTCCGTGATATGGGCTATTCTGTAGCGCTTATGGCAGATTCCACTTCTCGTTGGGCTGAGGCACTCCGTGAGATGTCTGGACGTTTGGAAGAGATGCCTGGTGAGGAAGGTTATCCTGCATACCTGGGTTCCCGTTTGGCACAGTTTTATGAAAGAGCCGGACATGTGGTTTCTCTTGGTAAGGATAAGAGAGAAGGCGCGCTTTCTGTTATTGGTGCGGTATCTCCTCCAGGTGGTGATATTTCTGAACCAGTATCTCAGGCAACCCTCCGTATTGTAAAGGTATTCTGGGGATTGGATTCTTCTCTGGCTTATAAGAGACATTTTCCGGCGATTAACTGGCTTACCAGTTATTCTCTGTATTTGGACAATATGGAAAAATGGTTTAATGAAACCGTTGCTCCAGACTGGATGGCAGAACGTCAGAAGATGATGAGCCTTCTTCAGGATGAAGCAGAACTGGAAGAAATCGTTAAGATGGTAGGTATGGATGCCCTGTCAGCAGGAGACCGTCTGAAAATGGAAGCTGCCCGTTCTATTCGTGAGGACTTCTTGCATCAGAACTCTTTCCATGAAGTAGATACCTATAGTTCTCTGAAGAAACAGTATATGCTTATGAAACTGGTTATTGCATATTATGAGCATGGCAAAGAGGCGTTGGAAAAGGGTGCATCTATTCAGAGCCTTGTAAATCTGGAAGTTCGTGAAAAAATCGGACGTTTTAAATATGTATTGGAAGAAAATCTGGATAAAGAGTACAAAGCTGTTTTGGATCAGCTTGCAAAAGAAATTTCCAATGTATTAGGGAAGGAGGACTTCTAATGCCAAAGGAATATAGAACCATACAGGAAGTTGCCGGCCCTCTTATGCTGGTGCGTGGCGTTGAAAATGTTCATTATGATGAATTAGGTGAGATTGAACTGGCAAGCGGTGAAACACGCCGCTGCAAAGTTCTGGAGATTAACGGAAGCGATGCTTTGGTACAGCTTTTTGAAAGTTCTACAGGTATTAACCTGTCTGACAGTAAAGTACGTTTCCTCGGACGAAGCATGGAGCTTGGTGTATCTGAGGATATGCTTGGCCGTGTATTCGATGGTATGGGTCGTCCTATTGATGATGGTCCAGAGATTTTGCCGGAAGAGAGAAGAGATATTAACGGTCTTCCTATGAATCCGGCAGCAAGAAGTTATCCGGAGGAGTTTATCCAGACAGGTGTTTCTGCCATTGACGGTTTGAATACTTTGGTTCGTGGACAGAAACTGCCAATTTTCTCCGCTTCTGGTTTGCCACATGCGAACTTAGCTGCTCAGATTGCAAGACAGGCAAAGGTACGTGGTTCAGGAGAAAACTTTGCCGTTGTATTCGCAGCTTTAGGTATTACTTTTGAGGAGGCAAACTTCTTTACAGAAAGTTTTAAAGAGACAGGTGCTATTGACAGAACAGTTCTGTTCATTAACTTGGCAAATGACCCTGCTGTAGAGCGTATTGCAACACCAAAGATGGCTCTTACAGCTGCTGAGTATTTAGCATTTGAAAAAGATATGCACGTATTGGTTATTCTTACAGATATCACCAACTATGCAGATGCTCTTCGTGAGATTTCTGCAGCGCGTAAGGAAGTACCTGGTCGTCGTGGTTATCCAGGTTACATGTATACAGACTTGGCAACCATGTATGAAAGAGCTGGACGTCAGAAGGGCAAGAAGGGAAGTATTACCATGATTCCGATTCTGACTATGCCAGAAGATGATAAAACTCATCCAATTCCTGACTTGACAGGCTATATCACAGAGGGACAGATTATTCTGAACCGTGAGTTATACCGTAAAGGTGTAACACCGCCTATTGACGTATTGCCATCCCTTTCTCGTCTGAAGGATAAAGGTATTGGAGAAGGAAAGACACGTGCAGACCACTCAAATACCATGAATCAGCTGTTTGCAGCCTATGCCCGTGGTAAAGAGGCAAAAGAATTGATGGTTATTTTAGGTGAGGCAGCGCTTTCTGATATTGACCTTATTTATGCGAAATTTGCAGATGCCTTTGAGCAGGAATATGTATCACAGGGTTATAATACAAACCGTGATATTGAGGAAACCCTCCGTATTGGTTGGAAACTTCTGTCTATTCTGCCAAGGAGTGAGCTGAAACGTATTGATGATAAGTTCTTAGATGAGTATTATGGAAAATACTAAGAAAGAGGTGATAACTTGGCATCTACTCAGGTAACACCTACCAGAATGGAGCTGACCCGTTTAAAGAAAAAGTTGGTGACTGCTGTAAAGGGGCACAAACTTTTGAAGGATAAACGTGATGAATTAATGCGTCAGTTTTTAGATCTGGTTCGGGAAAATATGGCTCTTCGCCAGAAAGTAGAGGCAGGAATTTTATCAGCCAATAAGAACTTTGTCATTGCAAGAGCAGGTATGTCAGAACAGATTTTGAATACAGCCCTTATGGCTCCAAAGCAGGAAGTATTTCTGGAAGCAGATAAGAGAAATGTTATGAGCGTGGATATTCCGGTTTTTAAAACTAGTACAAGAACCGCAGATGCCAATGACATTTATTCTTATGGTTTTGCCTTTACTTCTGGAGATTTGGATGGTGCTGTGAAATCTCTGGCGGATATTCTGCCGGATATGCTGAAACTTGCAGAGGTGGAGAAATCCTGTCAGCTTATGGCTTCTGAGCTTGAGAAGACCAGGCGAAGAGTAAATGCTCTGGAACATGTTATTATTCCGGAGACCAGACAGAATATTAAATATATTACCATGAAGTTAGACGAAAACGAGAGAAGTACCCAGATTCGTCTGATGAAAGTAAAAGACATGATGCTGGAAGAAGCGCATCATTATAAAGAGAAAGAACCTGTTGTGAAATAGGCGGCAGGAAAGATTATAAAAACATCCATTTGAGAAATTTTAACTTCCCAGGTGGATGTTTTTCGTTTGCAGAGAATTACATTGAAAAGCCCACAGGCGTCTGATAATATAAAAGAAAAAGAAAAGCGAGAGGGATAAACAATGGAGAGGAGACAAACAAGAACTATGAGGATTTACTCAGAAAGAAAGTGGAAAAAAGTGTTCCTGGCAGTGAGTATTCCTGTGATGTTATGTGTACTTCTTTATTTGATAGGAATAGACTGGGGATTTTGGGAGGTCACACCGATTTGGCTTTTGATGCTTGCAGGTATGGTATTCATGCATTCAAAAGGAATTGGATGGATACTAGATCACTACACATGGGGCTTTGAATGGGATGGAATTGTAAAACGAAGATGGGGACGTACTAAGAAGTATTCTTATCAAGAGTTAATTCAAGAGTTACGGGGAAAAAAGGCGAAAATTACACCATTTGCCTATGTTGTTCCTATGAAAGATGGCGCCATTAAATTTTATTATGATTTAGATACTACCCGTCAGAGACATCTTCTAAATAGCTACCGGTATCTAAAAAAGCAGATAGAGAATGAAATCCCTAATTTACCGGATATGAGCAAGATTATCATAGAAGAAATGGATCAGAGGGAATATTATCGCAAAAAAAGAAGGAATTATGGGATTGTAGCTCTGGGAGTGAGTCTGTTTATTCCGCTTATTCTAGATTCGGCTTCTGTTGTTATGGGGATTTTTGTTATAATCATACAGTATATTTCTCTGTGGATTATTTTTAAAGCTATTTATTTTGAAAAAAAAGCAGAGATAAAGATAGAGAAGCGGTTTGCAAGAGATACGGAGATTGAGCTGTATATAAGGAAAGTTAGCTATTTGTATTTGATCGTGATAGCTGTGTTGATGGTAGGACTAAATATATTCTGGATTTGGTTCTGAAAGGAGACAAGATGATTCGAGAAAAAATATTTGAGTGGAAAAACTGGAAAGAGATGGTACATACTACCTGGAATCCCAAAGATCCGGGTGTTATACGGATTCATATGATTCCGCCTAAGTTCCGACTCTTTCGTTTTATTCCGTCTGTGGTGATTTTAAATGGAAATCAGATTTTGCCATTAAATGAATCTTGGGCCATTCTTCTCACTGTTTTTATTAAGGAACTAAATCAATGGGGAGACGGGGAAATGACCCATGAGCAGGGAAGCGAAATTTTGGAAAATACTGCGATCAAAATGCGGAAAATATTTCCTAATGTATCTCCTGAAAAGTTTGAGGAGGATTTGGAACTGATTGCAGAAGTTTTTGAAGATATTGCCAGAGGGCGGGAACCCAAGGTAGAGATTGGACAGATGAGCATTGGGGATTATGCGCCTTATATGACAGCACCCCATAGAATGGATTTAATGGTAAGCGCCATGGAGAAAAATGGAAGATGGAACTGTAACCAGCGCTGTATTCATTGCTATGCAGCAGGACAGACATACTCAAACGTACAGGAACTTGGAACAGCAGATTGGAAAAAAGTGATTGAAAAATGTAGAAAAGCCAGAATTCCCCAGCTTACTTTTACAGGGGGAGAACCGACTATGCGGGAAGATCTTTTTGAGCTTTTAAAAGAGGCCAGATGGTTCATCACACGCCTGAATACCAATGGAATAAAGCTGACAAGGGAATATTGTGAGAAACTAAGAGAGGCGGAGCTTGATAATGTACAGATTACTTTTTATTCATGGGATGAAAGAATCCATAACAAACTGACAGGCGCGGCACAGTATAATCAAACAGTAAATGGAATAGAAAATGCTCTGAAAGCAGGACTTTCTGTGAATGTGAATACACCTCTGTGTACTTGGAATGCGGACTATGTGGAAACTGTGAAGTTTTTGAAAAGTCTTGGCGTAACGTATGTGACATGTTCCGGTCTGATTCCTGCTGGAAATGCTGTGACAGATGATTCTCAAAATACTAGGTTAGAAAGGGAAGAAATCCGTCAGGTAGTAGCAGATGCTGCAGCATACTGCTGGGAACATGGAATGGAGCTTAGTTTTACATCACCGGGTTGGATAGATGAGAAGGATTTGCGTGAAATGGGATTGGAAGTTCCTTCCTGTGGGGCAGCGCTTAGTAATATGGCAGTGGCACCGGATGGTACCGTGGTTGCCTGCCAGAGTTGTCTGGATAGGGAGAGTTTTGGCAATATGCTCACTACGGAGTGGAAGAATATATGGGAACATCCTGTTTGCAGGGAATATAGAGCGTTTTCCGTGCAGATGAAACAGGAGTGCCCTCTGGGGAAGGAGGAAAAACATGGGTAGGTCATTGTTAAAAAAACTGCTTCTTTTGTGTGTTTTCTTTTTCATGATGCCATTGAGAGTGCATGCAAAGCCTTTGGATGAGATTCAGGATGAAAAAATATATATTGAGACTAGGGAGGATGGTTCCCTGGATATCCGATATCATATAAAATGGAAAGTGCTGGACAGTACCAGTGAGGGACCTTTAAACTGGGTAAAAATTGGAATCCCCAATGTCTATGTAGAAGATATGCGGGCCCTAAGTGATAGCATCGAGAAGATTAGCTATTATGGCTCCGGAGGCGAATATGTAAGGCTGGATTTAGACCGGGATTACGAAGAAGGTGAAGTGGTAGAAATGGAGTTCTCCATTCATCAACATAGAATGTACCAGGAAGAGGACGGGATGTACAGGTATGAATTTACTCCCGGATGGTTCGATGAAATGGAGATCAAGAATCTTACGATTTTCTGGGAATGGGATAAGGGCGTGGAGACGAATATGAGGCTTTCCAGAACAGAGGGAGGCTATAGTTCTTCCTATATCAATCTGGGAGAAGGTGAGCGTGTGACAGTGACTATGGATTATCCTATGAAGCAGTATCAGTTTCATGATGATTACGATACAAGAGCGGACGCAAAGCAGCAGAGAACGATTAAAATGATGCTGACCTTTGGCGGTGTTTTTGCTCCGGTAGGTCTGGTTCCAGGTATGGTTCTTCTGCGGAATAAGCGGAAGTGGAAGGATGATTATGAGAAAAATCGTGGTTTTGGCATGTTTTATGTAGGAAACCGGGGAACTACCCATCACAGCGGAGGCGGAGGATGTGCCTGCGCCTGTGCATGTGCCTGCGCCGGCGGAGGACGCGCCGGATGCTCCAGAAAGGATTTTTATAGTGCAGTTATAAGGAGAACAAGGAAAACCTGAGGGAGAAGAGAATTGAAAAATTGCCGGGATACTTGTATAATGGAGAAAGAAAATACGTAAGATGATGGAGGTGTACTTATGGAAGGATATAAACCACCTTTTACAATAACAAATGAAATTTTGTCATATGTATCATCTATTTCTGAAAAAATTGGACGTATAACTGCTACCAGCAGACTTGAATCCCAACCTCATTTGAGGAGAAATAATAGAATTAAATCTTATTAGAAGGACAATTCCTGATAAGCCTAATAGCAGAAATCAGAGATATATCAAAAATTAAAATTTGAGAAATCGGAAAGGGAGACATCGCACACTTGCATAAATAGTGTTCATGTGTTATAGTGAAAATGTAAAAAAGAACAACCGCCCACAAGGGGTTGACCAATAAAGGATAGCATAGAAATACCACCTCTTCACTTGCCAAAGTTTCCGGGGGTGGTTTTTCTATGCCCTAAAACATTATCTGATAAACGTAAAAACGAATGTCAGCAATGCTTTATTCCGACTTCTGTGTTATAGTAAATATATAGTGTATTGTACGAGTATATAACGTAGGAGGTAGAAATATGGGGAATCATGAAGTGACAACGCCACAGATGTTATTAAAAGAAGATGGCAGTTTGCGTGAGCCGGGATGGTCTAAGCGTCTGGTGCAGCAGTATGAGCGGAGTATGATTAAAGCACCGAAGTTCCGTATCAAGGAATGGGATTATTATTTGGTTCTGAACGAAGATTTTGCAGGGGCTTTTACTCTATCAGATGATGGTTATATTGGATTGCAGTCAGTTTCTCTTCTGAATTTTAAAGAGGGATGGGAACACACAGAAACCATCCTCAATCCTTTTCCTATGGGGAAATTTAAGCTACCTAATACTTCCAAAGAAGGGGATATTATTTACAAAGATAAGAGACTTCATATGGCTTTTCAGATACGAGACGGAAAGAGAAGAATCCGTTGCCATTTCAAGAATTTTTATCAGGGAAAGACTTTTTCCTGTGATATCTGGCTGGAACAGCCGGACATGGATACCATGGTGATTGCCACACCATTTAAAGAGAAAAAAACAGCTTTTTATTATAATCAGAAGATTAACTGTATGCCAGCTTCTGGCAAAATGAAGTTTGATGGAAAGACGTATACTTTTTCAAAGGAAACAGATTTTGGTACGCTGGACTGGGGCAGGGGCGTGTGGACTTATGATAACTGTTGGTACTGGGGCTCCGGAAATACCAGAATCGATGGAGTTCCCTTTGGATTTAACATTGGTTACGGATTTGGAGACACTTCTGCAGCTACAGAAAATATGCTGTTTTATAATGGGAAAGCGCACAAATTAGATGAGGTAACCTTCCATATCCCAGAGGATAGTTATCTGAAACCATGGAAATTCACCTCTAATGACGGAAGATTTGAGATGGATTTCCAGCCTGTGCTTGACCGGGCAGCCAGGACGTCAGCACTGATTATTGAGTCAGACCAGCATCAGGTTTTTGGAAAAATGAGCGGGAAAGCAGTGCTGGATGATGGAAAAGAAATTGTTGTAAAAGATATGATGTGCTTTGCAGAGAAGGTACATAATCGGTATTAGGAGAATTCATTATGAGTAGAAAAAATCAATATCCAAGACCTCAGTTTGTAAGATCACAGTGGAAGAATCTCAATGGCACCTGGGAGTTTGCTTTTGATGATGCAGACAGGGGAATCGAAGAAAAATGGTATGAGACTGGGAAACATTTGGACAGAGAGATTCAGGTTCCTTTTGTCTATCAGTGTGAGCTTAGTGGAATCAATGACCAGACACCTCATGATATTGTCTGGTATAAAAAGCGATTTTCTGTGGAAAAGCCAGAAGAAGGAAAGGAGCTTCTCCTTCATTTTGAGGCAGTTGACTACGAAGCAGTGGTGTATGTAAATGGACAGCAGGCAGGGAAGCATACAGGAGGCTATACACCTTTTGCTGTAAATATGACTCCTTATCTGGTAGAGGGAGAACAGGAAATTACAGTTCGGGTATATGATTCTCATACTGATGAATTGATTCCGCGAGGAAAGCAGTTCTGGGATGGGGACTCCAGAAGTATCTGGTATACCAACAGTACAGGTATCTGGCAGACTGTGTGGCTGGAATGGGTGCCCAAGAAACGTTTGGAAGGTGTGAGAGTTACTTCTCTGTATGACCAGGGTAAGGTTCAGATGCAATGTGAAGGTACAGGAATCTGCCAGGGAGATTGTCTGCATTATCAAATCCGGTTAAAAGATAAGGTTCTGGCAGAGGGAAGCCAGGTGTGGCTTCGGGATACCCTGAACTTTTCGGTGGATATTATTAATGGAAGAATTTTTAATACCAATTATCATGAGCCGGGGATTTCCTGGACACCAGAGCATCCGGTGCTGCTGGATGTAGAACTGGAAGTAAGAAAAGAGAATGGGCAGACTACTGACAGGGTACAGTCTTATTTTGGGTTTCGGAAGGTACATACAGAACATGGAATGGTGTATCTGAACAACCGCCCTTATTACCAGAAGCTGGTGTTAGACCAGGGATATTGGCCTCAGGGACTTTTGACAGCACCGGATGATGAAGCGCTGGTAAAGGACATTGAGATTGCCAAGGCAATGGGGTTTAACGGCTGCAGGAAGCACCAGAAGGTAGAAGAAGCCAGATTTTTGTACTGGGCGGACAAGCTGGGCTTTCTGGTATGGGGTGAGTGTGCAGCCGCCACCATGTATGACCGGAAAGCTGTGAATCGCACTTTGAAAGACTGGTCTGAGATTATGGAGCGGGATTATAATCATCCGTGCATTGTCACCTGGGTTCCTGTTAATGAAAGCTGGGGCGTTCCGGATATCCAGAGGGATAAGCAGCAGCAGAGTTTTTCTGAAACCATGTATCATTATTTGCATGCAGTGGATAATACCCGTTTGGTTATTTCTAATGATGGCTGGAACATGACTGTGACGGATATTTGTGCTATTCACAATTATAGTCATGGACAAAAAGACGAGCCAGAAAAGTATGAAGAATATAAGGAAATGCTGGCTACAACAGAAAATCTCATTACGCAGCCACCTACCTGCTGGGACATTTATGCCCAAGGTTACAGCCATCAGGGAGCGCCTGTTCTTTTGACAGAGTTTGGTGGAATAGGGTTTAAGGTATCTGCTCAGCAAGGATGGGGTTATTCGTCTGTAAATTCAGCGGAGGAATTTTTAGAGGATTACAGAAGAATCATGGATGCAGTCTATGCCTCAAAAGGCTTATGGGGCTATTGCTATACTCAGTTGACGGACGTAGAGCAGGAAATTAATGGACTGGTAACGTATGAAAGAAAGCCAAAATGCGATTTGGAAGAAATTAAGAAAATTAATGACAGATATCATAGAACTAGAATAGGATAAGAATTGGTAAAACAGGCGGAAGTACGTGCTTTTCGAAAGTATAGACTTCCGCCTGTCTGGTTTTAAAGATTGAATTCTTTGAATAGCTTTTGCTGAAATACAGTATCAGAGACGGATTTCAACATATCATCCATTCGTCCCAGAGCAATGAGCTTCTGGTTGAGCTGGTTTACGCGGCTTTCACCCTGGCGTTCACCACGCATTTCACCAAGTTTTTGTCCGATTTCCTTGCCCTTTTGCAACTGGGCTTCTAATTCGTCTTTCATTAACTCTTCTAACGCTTCACACATAACGTCACCTTCCTTTTCAAACATTTTAGGGTTTGCTTTTACAATAATGTCCATGACGGATTCATAAAGGATATCTTTTTTGTGCTTTTTATATTCAGCAAGTAAATGCTGTACATCTTTTGTATTTTTTACATGATTCGTTAAATTCCCCAGCCAGAAATTTTCTTCTTTTGAGAGTTTTGCAGTTACAATTA
>ENA-OROR01001085-OROR01001085.1-human-gut-metagenome-genome-assembly--contig:-NODE-1085-length-19628-cov-4.114137_pt1 | contig 19628 bp, 8 predicted proteins | sample MGYA00242135_ERZ509060 | MGnify/ENA primary metagenome ERZ509060 (study PRJEB26280, sample SAMEA2338742) | human gut metagenome | biome: human gut; feature: human-associated habitat; material: faeces... | reverse complement strand
CTGAACGTCAAGTTTGACGGGGAGGGCATGCCCTCGCATGGAGCAGCTGGCTCAGACCGGCCATTATTGTTGCTTTGTACTGTTTGCACTGTATTGCGCCTGCATTGCGCAAGCTCGGGCGCACTCGCTGAGTGGCGTGAATCGCAGATTGCTCAATAGCAACGCAATCCACGCCACTCAGCAGTTGCCATGGTTATGCGCGGCGTTTGCGGATGACGAGCAAGGCACCAGCCGCAGCTGTCAGCACCACAACCACGACCGCAATGGCAGCCACGGCAACACCCGTATTCGAAAGGGGCGCAGCGCCATTAGCAGCCGGCTTATTCGTGGCAGTGTTACCGGGCTTAGCAGTGTTGCCAGGATTGTTGGTATCGCCGGGCTTCTGCTCTCCAGGGCCGGGAGTGACCTCCGTGGCCGTGACCGTGACTTCGAACGTCGCGTTCACGCCACGATAAGAGACGGTGATGGTCTTCGTGCCTGCGGTGGCAGAATCAAAGCCAGTGAACTTCAGATCACCATCAGTTGGATCAATCAGCTTGCGCAGCGTTTCGGTATCGCCGACTTTGTAAATGGCGGATACCTTCACATCGGCAGCGTTGAACTTATCGCCTACCTGATAGGAATCCTTGGTCACTTCCACAGCAAGCTCGGCCAACTGAGGCAGTTCGCCGAATGTCACTGTGTAGGTTTCCGCCGTGCCATCCTCAGCAGTTACAGTCACCGTGGCCACGCCGCTGTTCTCGGTCGAAGCCTGCTCCACCTGCACCGTAGCCTTCGCGTCAGCAGCAGTCGCCTCCACCGTCGGGTAAGAAGCAGCGTCTCCGGCCAGCGCACCGGCATATTCGGTGATATCCGCGGAGAATCCGTCAACCGTCTTGCCATCCACAGTCAGATCAGCAAGATTGGCGTTACTAGACGGCTGCGGCTTTGGCGTTGCTTCACCTTCGGCGATGCGTACTTCAGCGATCTTGGCATAGTCATTGCCATCGGCGTAGGTGAAGTTGAGGCGAATGCCCTTGGTGGCGGGCAGAGCGCTCACATCGGCTTCCGTCACGGCTCCAGCAGCACCATTCACAGTGACTGCCGGCAGCGTGGCATCAGTCCACGTGGCGTTGTCTTCAGCTAGGTACGATACAGTGAAGCTCTTCGGAGCGGCCTCGCCCTTGGCCTTATCCACCGCAACGCTGAGCTTGCCCAGCTGATATGCCTTATCGAAGGTGTAGCTGAGCCACGGCGAGGTGTCGCCGGTGCCCCAGTTCGACCAGTTGGTGCTCAGATTGTTGTCGCAAGTCAGGTCGGCCGTAGAAGCGGAGGCCCAGCTGCTGGCCGGCTCATACTTCGAGGCTGCGGCGGACGAGCAGAACAACCGGGCAAGGTTGCTTTCCACAGTCACGGTGAGCGTGGCAGTTACTGAAGAATCAGTGACAAGGCGTACCGTCACGGTTTGCTCGCCCAATTTGGTGGTGTCGAAGCCTTCCAACGTGTATTCATCTGGCTCCAGTACACGCGTCTTGCCATTGGTGAGCGTAGCGGTAACCGTCACGTCCTTATGCGCGAGCGTCTGCCTCTTGGCGATAGTGGCTTCAGGGTCCTTAGCCGCGATGGACTCCACAGCAGCAGTCTGCGAACCGAACGCAGTGCCGTTGAAGGCCACGGTGAATGCGCCGGCATTGCTGTTCGACGTGGCGAAGACACCGGCATCGAGCCCGGTTGCGTCCGCACCGGTCAGCGTTACCGTAGCGACATCCTGCCATTCATCGTTCGCGGAAGCACGCCAGTAGCCTTTCAGGGTATCGGTTGCGGCGCGCTCCAGCTTGAGTTGCACTTGGTCGCCGAAGCCGGCACCAACATGCGATGTTTCCTTATCGATGTAGCCATCGGCATTGGAATCGTACTGCATGTAAACGCCGCTTGGGCTGGCAAGTAACGTGGCATATCCCTTGCCGCCGTTAGCGTCAGCAAGACCGTTACGAACCACCAGGCCGGCACGCGGATCGCCATTACCGCCCAAGTCGAGCGGCTTGACCGTGGTTTCCAACGTTTCGTTCACGTCCAGAGCATCAGGCTGGTACACCGCGCTGCCCTCGTTGCGATCCGTCCAGACACCACGATTGGCGTTGTCCGTAACGGTGAAGTCATAGGTACCGCCGGATGCGGCGACCTGGCACGCGCTGCCGCCCTTCCAATGGGCTTCCTTCCAACTTCCGGAAATCGGGTTGGAGCAGGAAACGTCGATGGTTCTGCGGAATGTGCGGCCCGGGTTGAAGTTGCTGCTCTCGGCAAGAGTGCCCGTAATGGTGTAGGTTCCCGGCACATTGAATGCGTAGGTGCTGCCGGCAGCCTTGGTCGACTTGCTGACTGCCGTACCGCCTTCCACATTCCATGTCACCTTGGTAGCAATGGTATCGTCGCCTTCCTTGACGTTGACGGTGTCCGGCAGAGTAACGGTTCCGCCCGTGTTCACGGTCTTCGGGAGATCATCGCCGGTTTCCACAGTCCAGTTGACCAGCTTGCCCTTGGCGCTACCATGGTTGTCCCAATAGTTCAGATCCCAGCCGTCGGGCTCGCCTTCTTGAGCAGGATTATGCATTTCGATGGTGCCGTTCTCACCGATGGTCAGCGGCAGCCAAACATAGGTGGAATCGGCTTTACCGGAATCCCAACGGTCACCAAGGTAGATGAAGTGACCTTTCTCCTGGTCTACTGCGAGCACACTAGCCGACTGCGAACCGAATGTGGTGCCGCGGGTATCGCCCACAGACAACAGACCATCCGCGCCTTCCGGCATGTTGTTGTACCACGTGTTCTCGTTGGCATCGTCCTTTTCCACGCCACGGGTCCAGCTTCCCAGCATGGAGTCGGCGGTGTAGTAGGTCTGCTTGTTCGGGTCCCAGCCGGTTGCACCAGATGCGATGATGTTGTAACGCCCGTCATATTGGAATACGGCAGGAGCTTCCAGCGAACCATTTTGTTTGACGATTTGGAAATCTTCGCCACGCACCGGGGCATCCGTAGTACCGTCTGCAAGAATGTATGGGTACTGCCCGTCAGCAGAGTACTGCTTTTGTCCCTCGGACTGGTCCACATTCGTGGTCTTGACTACATTGGTGTAATCATCGTTAAGCTTGGCGATATACAGCGTGGCATTGGCTTCGGAAGAATACAGTACATAGGCACTGTCGTCCTTCGGATCCACGAACACAGTCATATCGCGGCTGTCACCGTTCTCACCCCAGCTGGGGTTACCTGCGGCTTCTTTCCAATTGTTCTGGTTAGGCAAACGATAGGCACCCACCATAGTGAACGGGCCCGCCGGATTGTCGGAAACAGCCACGCCCGCAAGTGCACGTGCATAGTTGGAACCGCCCGGCGTGGTGCTTCCATCGGAATGCCACCACAGCACGTATTGCTTGTTCTTCTTGTTGTAGATGATCTTCGGACGCTCGAAAATGCCCTGTACGGAATCAACCGCGCCATCACCATCCTGATCGGGGTTGGTGTTGAGGTACGGGAAGATTGCGTCGGCCTTGGCAGCGTCCACACTGCCGTCGGACTTGGTCAGGTTGTAGGCCTTGTCGAAGTAGGCGTAATCGGCATTGCTCTTATCCGTCAACTGAGATTTGCTGGTCACCGCACGCAGCGCCACACCAAGATCGGTCCAGTTGTATAGATCTGTCGACATATAAGCATGAACACCGGGGCTGTTGTCGTAACCGTTAGAACGGTCTTCGCCATACCAGTAGTAGGCGTCGCCAACCTTGACCACTTGGCCACCGTGCGCTTGGATGTGTGTGCCGCCATTATCATTGGCGTTCTTGGCATACCAATATGGCTGGAAGTAATCGCTAGCGTTCTTGCCCGGATCGGCTGTGGGCTGGAACTTGGTGTATGTCGGCACTTGGCCGATGGCAGGCAGGTAATCCACACCTGCCGCACTGGCACTTGCAGCGGCCAGCCCGCATGACAATAGCGTTGCCGCGGCGGTAATTGCCGCGATAAGAGCGCCCTTGCCCTTATTGTTTATCTTCATTGATTTGGTTCCTTGATTGATGATAACGGTTTTTTGAACAAACAGTTATGTCGCTATCCGCGAAGTCAGAAAAGGGCCGACAAATCAATATACCGATACTGAAAACTCAGTATTCAACTTGTCGGACCAATTATGCTCAAAGAGCGGAGGAACCGGCCGGCAATAGTCAATATTGCCGGCTTGTTCCTTCCCCCATTACTGCGCGAGGGTGCTATGCACGCTTGCGCAGCATGAACAATGCACCCGCGGCAGCGGCCAGCAGAGCGACAGCGCCAGCGATGGCGGCAACACTGGAACCGGTGTTGGCCACCGTGTTCTTGTTGCCGTTGCCGGTGGCACCGGGCTTGTTGGTGCTGCCGGGCTTCTGTTCTTCAGGGCCAGGGGCGACTGCGTTGGCCTTGACCGTGACGTTGAAGGTCGCGGTCACACCACGGTAGGAGACGGTAATCGCCTTCTTGCCTGCGGCGGTGGAGTCGAACGAGCCAATCGCAAGCTGCGGGTCGTCAAGAGCGACCGGCACTTCCTTGGTCTTGTCGCCACTCTGATAGACGGCAGTAACCTTCAGACCGGCGGTATCGAGCTTGTCGCCGATGGCGTACTCGATCTTCGTGGGTCCGGTCACCTTGAGCGAAGCCAAAGTGAAGGCTTTGAAGGTCACCGTGTAGGTCTTCGTCTCAGACTCGTCGGCTGAGGTCACCGTAATGGTGGCCTTGCCGCCAAGCTTGCCATTCTCAACCGCGTCGCCAGTCACCTTGACGGTGGCGGCATTGTCGGCGGCGAAGGCCTGCAGCACCGGGTTTGCCTCAGCACCGAACGGAAGATCAACTGTGTAGTCGGTCTTATCAGCAGCGAAGCCCTTGATGGTCTCGCCGTCAAGACGCAGGTCGCCCAGCGTGGCATCGGATGCCGGCTGCGGGGTGAGTACCGTGCTGTCTTGTGCGAACACCTGGATCTCAGCCACGTTGATGTACACCTTGGTGTCCTGCAACGTGTTGGTCAGGCGGATGGCCTTGGCCTTTACCGGGGTGCCGAGCACGAAGTCAACGGTCGGGGTGTCGGCGGCGGTGATGCCGTCGGAGCCAGAGCCGGCATCGCCGGCCTGTATCTTCCAGCCATCCTTGGTACCGACTCCATGCCATTCGCCAGCCTCATCCTGGTATTCCAGCGTCTGGCTCTTCGGCCAAGACGCACGACCATCGTAGTAGAAGAAGGTCTTCACTTCGGTGATGGTCTGAGCTTCGTCGAAGGTGAACGTGGCGACCGGGTCCACCGTCGAGGCGGTGGAAGCCCAAGTGGACCAACCCTTTGACGTAGTGTCACTATCGATGGCCTTGGAAGCGGAGGCACCCTCCTGGAAGTTCACCGAGAAGTTCGTGCCAGAGGCCGCGGCGATGTTCTTCGCAGCACCCTGAACCGGCGTCACGAATGCCTGAATTTCGGTGGCGTTCATGTAGTCGTTGTTCACGGTGTTCACAATGCGCATCTTCGTGGCATTCACTGTGCCCTTATCGGCCTTGAACGTCACCGTCTGGCCTGCGGCAGGCTTAACATCGCTACCGAATTGCATCCACGTCTCGCCATCAGTGGTGTACTCGGCCTTGGCGGAAGCCGGAGCCTTGTCACCATACGTAATGGTCACGCTGCTAAGCTCACACTCAGAGCCGAAGTCAATCGTGGCGGTCGGGCTGGCGGAATAGTCACCAGCAGAGTTCCACGTCACCCAGGCTTCAGCTGACGTGTCACCATCGGTGAGCTTCTTCCACTGATCGCCCTTGCTGTATTCCGTCTGCTGGTTGGTCACGGTCAGGCTGGAAGCAGTGTCGGCCACATTCTCAGGCGTGGCGGCGGTGACATAGATCGCGCCCTTCAGCGCAATCGTGGTCGCGTCGTCCAGCTGGTAAGTACCGGCCACGGCAATGTTGTCGCCAGCCTTGGCATCGGCGAGCTTGGTATCAAGCCCATCGAAGTTCCACGTAACCTTAGCCGCATCGCCCTCGAATGCAGGCGATGCCTTGACGTGCAGATACACCGGCGCAGCCTCAAGCGCGGCCTTCGCCTCGCTCGCACTGGTGCCGGCCAGCACTGTAGCCGATACCGGATCGGAAACGGTGAGCGCGCCAACGTAGACCGTAGCGGCGACATTGAACTCGTTGCCGTACACATCGGTGGCGGTAGCGGTGGCTTCGTAGGCGCCTTCCTTGGCCACATCGACCTTGGAAGTATCCCAGTTGGCAACCGTGGCCTTGCCTTCGCCCCAGGTGTAGTAGAGCGTGACTTCGGTCGGCAGCGCGGCCTTCTCGTTAACGGCGGTCTGCACGTTCACGGTCTTCTGGCTGGTCGGCGTTACATTGCGTAGAGTCCATGTCTGGTTGGCGGACGGCGAAGTGCCGCTCGGTGACTGCCACAAGCCAACCTTCGTGCCGACTGTGGTACCAGAGTTATCCACATCAAGGTTCGTCTTAGTCGCGGCATTGAGCAGCTGGTAGGTCGAACCATCGGAAGTGTTGAGAATCCACTTGGCAGCCGGGTCGGACTTAGCGGCCCCAACCGTTTCGTTGGAAAGCGCGTTCGTGCCATCCTTGGACACCAGCACCTTGCCTTCGGCGTTAGTAATCACATAAGCCTTGAGATCAGGGCGCTCGGAGTCGGCGGGCTGCTCGATCTGGGTAAAGGTCCAAGTCTGCTTCTTGGCGTTCTCGGCATCGGAAGCGACGTTGGCCAGGGACAGCGCGGAATCACCAGAAGTGGTATCAGCCACGGCCTTGCCGGACTGCTTACCAACGAGCTGGTAAGTGTCGCCGGTCTCGACGGCAGCATCCTTAGCGTAGCCGGTCACGCCAGTGAGCTGGATGGAGGCGATAGAACGGGCGGGCACAGTGACCGTAGCGGTCTTGGCAGCCTTGTCAATCACCACAGAGCCTTCAGCTTGCTTGACGTTGCTGGTCTTGGCGAAGACTTCCGGAGTGGCGGAATCGACACCCGCGTTCTTGTCTTCGGCAGAGGTTTCGGTGGTCAGGTAGAGCTCACCGTAAGCGTTGTCGGCAATCTCGCCGTACTTCGACAGGTCGATGACGAAGGTCTGGTCAGAGGTGCCGGAGTTGCGGTGGATGACGGTCTGCGTCTTGCCATCGGCGGAGGTGGCAGTCATGTTGTTGTCTTCATCGTTGTTGGCGATGACCTTGTCGCCCGCGTGGATGAAGTGGGTGATGGCCTTGACGCCGTTGTACTTGGCGTTGGCAATAACCGTGCACGGTTCAAGTCCATCGGCGGTACCGCCGTTGTTGTTCACGCGACGCTCGGAGTAGAGCTTGCCGTCCTTACCGGCCACGGTGCAGTCGAAGTCAATCAGCACGGTGCCCCAGTTGGTGTTTTCACCGGCCGGGTTCACGTTCGAGCCCATCTGCATGTTGTAGAGGTCCTCGACCACCTGCCAGAAGGTGAAGTCCTTGGACTGCAGGCGGGTGACGTTGGAGCTGATCTTGCTCATCATGCCCAGCGCGTTGTCGAAACCGTACGGGTTGTAGGAGCCGGACTGCCAGGAGCCGTCCACCTCGCTCATCGACAGCTTCTTGCCGTCTGCCTGAGCGATATCGCGCGATTGCATCTGGCTGCCGTCGGAGTAGGCGTGAACATTGTACTGATCGATAAGGTCCTTGATCGCCTGCGGGTACTGGTTGTACGACTTGACAAAGTCAGCGGAGTTTGTAGCATCAGTGGCTGCGATGATGGTGTCATCATTGTCCTTGAGCGCCTCAGCGAGTGCGGTAATCGTCTGCTGCTGCTGGGCGTTATTGACATGCATACCCTCCTGCGGCTTCTTCAGCGCGTTGGAGTATGGGGTGACGGACTTATCTTTGTCGGAGTAGTACTTATCCCAGTAGTTGTTAATGAGCTTGGTGTTGTCATCGCTCTCATCGGTGTACTTCGAAGCCATGTCGCCCGGAGTGCCCCAGTAACTGGTCTCGGACTCGTTGAACGGCTCGACCGTGTCAACGTTTGCGCCAAGGCTTTCGAGGTGCTCGACGTTCTTGGTCATGTACTGAGCGAATTTCTCAGAGTTTGCAAGATTATTGCTACCGGAGTTGTATCCACCAGTGGCGTAACCGCTGTTGGTCAGGAACCACGGAGCGGAGTTGGCGAAGGCCTCTACATCGGTGATGTCGGGGTTATCGCCGGTGGCACCGCGCTCAATCCACCAGTCTTGGGCGGCGGACTTGGAGAAGTCATACTGGTTGTCGTCAGTCGGGTCGAATGCCGCAGCCAGCTTGTCTTTGTCGGCCTGCTTGGTGGTTACGCCATTGCCATACGTGCCGGAGCCGGTGGCGTCATCTTTCCACGTGCCAGGCACGGCAGCGCCTTGGCGCATGAATGGGTAGCCGTAGGCAACATCGGAGGCATTGCCGCCGCCCACGTTGTAGCGGGCCATGTTCAGGTCCAGTCCTTCATCACCGAAGATGGACTGGTAGAACTGTTCGCGCAGCTGTTTGCCGTATTCCACAGCCTTAGCCTTGGAAGCGTCATCGCCGAGATTGGTGGTGATGGCCGATTCCTCGCCGAGGCTGCCGGTGGCGTTGGCGAACCAAGCCAGCGAGGTGCCCCAGCCATCGAAACTGTTGGCATACCATGGGTTCGGGGTCACGGTAATGGCATCGTTATCAGCCGCATACGCAGTGCCGGCAACCGCAAACGCCCCTCCTCCCACTAGTGTTGCCGCCGCAACCATTGCAGCAAGCGATTTGCTCAGTACCTTCATTGGTCTCCTTAGTGTTCCTGCTGTCCGCCTTATACCGGAAAAATCGGCCTTTGCTTCACTGAGCCGGCCTCTTTGCCTGATACATGACCTACGTCGACTCCTTCTTTCGGCGCAGCCAAAATGTTTACGCAAACATTTTGATATGAGCGATTTTATCACAAAACCGTCACCCAGCAAACAACTTCAGAGACCACAAACGACGCACAAAGTCATGAGCCATTCGAATTGCGCTGGCCCAATCGCTACGAATCATATTTGCCGTAGCCCTTAAGTGAATCCCACTGCATCGAGATATCGCGCCCGCTATCCCTTCCGATAACGCCGACCACGCGTGTTGCCTTCAGCAATCAGCTTTCCTTGCGCAACTAAACCGTTTAGGAATTTGCGGACTGTTCTGTTATCGAGCTCTGTTATCTTGGCGAGTTCAGGTACAGTCACATAGTCAACCTCTGTCAAGCGTCGATTCATCGCCGACAGCATCGCTGCCCGCGAATCAATTTCACCCGATGCGGTTGCATCTGCTTTCTTACCATCCACACGTTCCCCGCCAATGAGCCTCGCACCCTCTTCGGCATCTTTCTCAACTACAGATCTCACGCTAGCAAAACCAGAACCATCCACGGTCTTCAGCGCAGGAACAATAGGAATCGTCGCCTCGAATATGTCACCATCGCGGAACTCAGGCTCTCGCTCAGTATATTGCCGGGACGCTCTTATCAGATTCCGCAGTCCGCTACCCAGCTGCTCGGCTATGCCGGTCTGCACAAACACATTAGCGATAATCGGATTCTTTGGCATTGGCGTGAACTCGCCCAGCTTCATTCGACCTTCAAAGAATGAGCGCGAAGCATTAACCGTCCGGATGGATTCATTATCAATGGTGACACGCGCCACCACCGGACTGGAATACTCCCGATGCATGAGGCTGTTTGCCACCAATTCACGGGCGATCATCGTACGCGGGCTCACTCGCTTATCGCCCTTTAACACAAAGCGGTCAGGCAGATTCCGCTCAGTAAATTCACGGAGTTGCTCGTACGAATCGAACAAGTTGGTCCGCACCATAAGTCGGTCATCGTATCGGTCAATATTGTCTCGCCGAACCACGGCATCAGTAATATACGCTGGGCAAACCGAGGAAATGACTTCATCCTTGCCCAAGAGCAGCACTGCAGCAAGATTAAAGCCCTCTTCGCCGGTCGTGTAATCACGATCGTATAGCTTGGCGCTGCGGAACAGTTCTTCGTCAGACATAGTTCCCCAAGGGTGCCCAGCTCGCTGAGCGACCGCCAGCTGCCGCATTCGCGCAATCAGCTCAGGACGCAAATCAAACGGAGTCACGTAACGGAAAATTCGCCGTTCGGAATAGTAGTTCTGCTTGCGAATATACATTTGACTAATCTGGATATCGCTTTCGATGTGTGTATCCACATCAGCAATGCGATCAAACACTGCGCCCTTGAACCGCACAACCGAAGAACTCGGAGCTACCCAAATACGAACAATAATCCGTTCGTCGTACTCGATATGTTCCGTTTCCACCATTGGAGCCGGTTCGAACATCTTACGATTAGACACTACGTTGACAACGTTGCGCTCTATCTCACTAACGCGCTTAGAATCGACGCCGAGCACTTGACCGTCATCGTCAACGCCAAGATAAATGCTGCCACCAGAACGATTGGCGAATGAGCATACAGTCTCAAAAGTATCCGTATGAGGCAATTCGCTGCAGCGCTTGAACTCGACCATAGATGATTCACCGGCCTGCAGCACTTGCATAAGTTCATCCTGCGTCATCGCATTCCGCCCTTCATAGCGATAATTCATACATTAGGACATGGCACTTATCGTATTTTAGCATCTAATTAGTACATTAGGACATTGTTTTATGTCCTAATGTACTAATTAGGCGGCTAATTGTACTAATAATTGCACACTGATGTACTAATCCGATGATCGAATGCACTAATTGTCCGCGCAAATGCACTAATCGGATGACCGAATGTATCAATGAGACCTATAGGCAGCCGATTGGCTGACGATCAGCCCAGTCATTGGCTATCGGCCGCTAGCCAGTCAGCCGCCAACAGCCAACAGCCACCCAACTAATAGCCGCCAGCCAATCAGCCCGTCCAATCACTCCTTGTGTTCCAGTGCGGCCTTTAAATCGCGGCTACGGTAGCGTTCGCGCAGCATCGAGAATCCACCGAAGCCCACAAGCCACACCAGGCCGGCAATCGCGGAATTGCGCGTATCGTCCGCAAGGAACAACGTCAGGTAGATGAACACGAAGAACACGATTGCCACCGTATTGAGCACCTTCCAAGCGGGCATGACGAACCCGTCCGGAATGAAATCAGCGGAGCGACGGTACTTGCGGTGTGCCATCAGCGTCAGGATGTAGATGAACAGGAACACCGCGGAGCTGGCGGACGAGAACAGCACGAACGCTCCGGACACGCCGGGGATGGCGTTGACGATCGGCGACAGCAGTATCAGCGCCGCGGACACCAGGATGGCGCGGGCCGGCACCTTGCGATCGGACACCTGACCGAGCTTGTTGAGCGTCGGGTTCGGCGACACCTCGGACAGCTGGTACAGGTGGCGGCCAGCCGAGTACAGCAGCGAGTTCAGCGCGGAAGATGCGGCGGTAATCACCACGAAGAACACCAGCGCAGACGCCCAATTCAGCCCGGCATACTGGAACATCATAATGAACGGGGATGCGAAGGAGCCGTCCTTGTTCGGCTTGAACGAGGTCCACGGCACAATGCACATGATGGCCACCAGTGCGCCCACATAGAAGATGAGCACGCGCACGATAATCTCGTTGATGGCCTTGGGCAGCACCTTGCGCGGATTCTTGGTCTCGGAGACGGTGACGCCCACGAATTCAATCATCTCGTAGGCGAAGAACACCATCTGGAAGCTCATGAGGAAGGCCATCCAACCGTTCGGCGCGAACGAGAAGTTGGCGAACAGGTTGTCGAATCCGGCGTGGCCGGCCGGGCTCACGTGGTCCACGCCGTGAATCTGCACGGCTGGGTAATGGTAGCCGATCACGATCATGACCACGGCGGTGACGATCATCGCGCAAATCAGCGTGATCTTGATCATCGAGAACCAGAATTCCACCTCGCCGAACACCTTGACGGCAATCAGGTTGATGGAGACCAGCGACACCAGGAAACACAGCTCGATCAGCCATTTCCAATGGGTCAGGTCGATGCCGAACGTGTCGAAGAAGGTGATGAAGTACGTGGAGACGGCCGTGATCTCGGTCATGCCCAGCAGCACGAGCGCGGCCCAATACGTCCAGCCGGCGAAATGCCCCCACCCGTTGCCAAGGTAACGGGTGATGAAATTGATGAAGGTGTGCTGGCTGGGGTCACGGTACATCATTTCGCCGATGGCGCGCATCAGGAAGAACATGATGACACCGACCAGAATGTACACGAAGATGATCGAGGGGCCGGTTAGCGAGATTGACTTGCCCGAGCCCAGGAACAGGCCGGTGCCGATGGTGCCGCCAATGGCGATGAACTGTACGTGGCGATTGCTCAGGCCACGCTCCATCTCGTTGGTCTGGTCCAGGCTTTCGACAGACTTGAGTTTGCCCGTAGCCTGCTGTGTACCACCATTCACATTCGTATCGGCCATACTGATTTCATTTCTCTTCTCTGCCGCCCGATTGTTACGCACCAGACGCGATACTCGTTCAAAACAAGTTCAAACTGTATCACCGAAATATGTCACGAAAACCGCTCAGCTCAAGAATACATGCGATGATACTGTAAATATTCCGCCAAAAAGTTCAATTCATCAACACCAAATTGAACTTCTACCTCTATTCCACGGACTTGAGCGAGCTGACCGGGTCTACGCGATCGAGCACTGGGTTGGTGAACAGCTGCACCAGCAGCGCGAACGCCAGCGTCGCCACCACGGCAATCGCATAGCTGTACCAGTGCACTTCCACTTCGAAATACAGCGACGGCATATTCAACGCAGCAGTCAGTAATCCGCCTATCCACCTGCCAAGCGGCAGACCAACCACCACACCCATACCGGTCAATATCATCATCTCGCGGTTCACGTAGTTGTGCACCTCGCGGTCATAGAAGCCCAGCACCTTCAGTGTGGCCATCTCGCGGATGCGTTCGGACACGTTCGTATTGGCCAACGTAAACAGCACCACCAGCGCCAGGCCGCCGGCGAGCCCCACAATCAGCGCCACCACGGCACCCATCAAATCGAACTTAAACGTGGCGGCCAGATGCGCACAGCTCACGGCCTTGAGCACCGACGATTCCTCGCCCAACCGATCCGCATATTCGGCCTGTTCGGTCTCGGAACCTTTCAGCTTGGCGAGCATCGCGTTCCACGTCAAGGTCGAGGCAGTGCCATCTCCCGAAGCCGAAGACGTCACACCGTCGGCCGCAAACTTCTGGTCGTACAGTCGCTCACTGATGTACACATCAGAGCCGATGAGGTTGCGCGTCACCGCCGCAACCTTCACCTTGGCCCGCCCGCTGCCGCCATTGCTCAACGTGACGGTGTCGCCCGCATGAATATCCAACGAATTGGCTGCGGACTTCGCCACGATCACACCACTATCGTCCAGCGCTACAGTGCCGCCACCCGCTTTGCCGAAGATATTGGGCAGCTCGAACCACCCATCGTCACCGGCCTCTTCCAGCGTGACCATGTCGTTCAGTTTGTTCAACGAATTGTTGGGCACCGTCATCAGCTGCACGGTTTCGCTTTCCTGCGCCGCATTGCTCATCTCGCCGCTATCCACGCGCAGATTCAGCGTTTCGGTGGCCCGGCCATCTTGTGCCACCTGCTTGCGCATCGCGGCGGCGTCATCGTCATTGGCCACCACCATCAAGTCATACTGGTAGATCTGCTCATATTGCTTGACGCCAGTCGTGTCGACGGTGTCGTTAATCGCAAATCCGCAGATAATCAGCGCTGTGCAACCAGCCACGCCGCCCACGGTCATAATCAAACGCGACTTGAATCGGAAGATATTGCGCGCGGTGACTTTGCCGAGGAAGTTCAGCCGGCTCCATACCGGGCGAATCCGCTCCAACAATATGCGAGCGCCCGCCTTCGGCGCCTTCGGGCGCATCAGCGCGGCGGGCGTGTGCCGTATCTCCTCGCGGCAGGCGAGCGCGGTGACCACGCCCACACCGACCACGAACAGCACGATGCCGGCCGAGCCGTACAGCCAGTCGTATTCAAGTCGCACACCGGGCAATATATACAGTCCCTCAATCACCACCATCAGGAATGCCGGGATGCCGAGGAATCCGACCAGCAGACCGATGCCGCCGCCGACCAAGCAGGCGAGCAACGCGAACAGCAGATACCGGCTGGGCACGGCGAGTCCGCCATAGCCGAGTCCAAGGTAGGTGCCGATAAGTCCGCGATCTTCCTCGACCATGCGGGTCATGGTGGTCAGGCTCATGAGCACGGCGACCAGCAGGAACACAATCGGGAATGCGCGGCCGATGGATTCGATGGAACTGACATCTGATTTGAGCGAGCTGAATCCGTCGATCGAAGCGCGCGTCTGCACATACCAACGTGCGTTGGCCACATCGTCGATGCGCCGTTGCTGCTTGGCGAATTCGCTTTCCGCTTCGCTTCGCATCGCATCGAGTGCAGACTGCGCATCATCCAGTTTCGCCTTGCCGTCCGCGAGCTGTTGTTCGCCTTCTTTCAGCTGCCGCTCGCCTTCTTCAAGCTGCCGCTTGCCGCTGGCCAGTTGGGCGGCCTGCGCTTCAAGTTGCGCCGACTGGGTTTCGAGGGTTGCGGCATTCGCTTCGAGTTCCGCGGATTTGGTATTGAGCTGTGCCTCTCCTGCAGCCGCTTCCTGTTCCTTGGCGGTCAGTTGCGCGTTCTGCTGGTCCAAGGTGGATTGTGCGGGGGCAATGGTTTCGTTTAATGTGCGCTGCAAATCGGCTTTCTGCTGGGCCAGACTGTCTCGCTGCGTTTGCAGTTCCGTTTGCTTGGCGGTCAGCTGTTGCCGCAGATCGCTGATTGACGGCACTTCAGGCACGGTAATGCCAAGGCGCGCGAGCAGTTGCTTGATGGCCTGCCATGTGGGTGAGTTGAGGTCGATGTTCGGGTCAAGTTGCGCCAGTAGATTGTTGGCCTGTTGAATCATGGGCAGCATCTGATCAATTTGTGCCATGCCTTGGTCGATTTGGGTAATGCCCTGTTCGATTTTCGTGCGATTGGCGGTCAGTTCCGTTTGCGCCGCATCGAGCTGTTTGCGAGCCGAGGTGAGCTGCGTTTTGCCTGATTCGAGCTGGGTGCGCGCTTCGGCTATCTGCTGGCGACCTTGCGCGATCTGTTGACGGGCCGTTGCAATCTGCGCACGTCCATCGGCGAGCTGCCGTTCGCCATCGGTAATGGTTGTCCTGTTGTTCTCCAATTCGGTACGGCTATCTTGCAATGTCGTTTCGTTGGCTTCCAGCTCGGCCCAGTTGTCGTCGATCTGCTTCTGGGCTTCGTCCAGCTGCTCGTTGGCCTCGTCTTGGGCATCGTCCAGTTTGCGCTGCGCGCTGGAGACGATCTGTTGACGACGGGCTTTCTGGCGTGTGGTCTGTATCTGATGTTCGATACGGTCGGCCACGGTTTTGACGGCTTCATCGTAGGCATCGGAAAACGTGTCAAAATCGGACGCACCAGTGACGGCAACCGATATCGCAGTGTATATATTGCCGGTCACGCCGTCGCTGGGTGCAAAGAACGTATAGTCCTCGGATGAGGTGGACCGGAAGGAGGTCATGCCCGAATAGCCGTCTGGATTGTTGAGGTCGCGCGGGTCAAGTACGACGCCGGTGATGGTGAGTTTCGTGGGGAACTGCGGGGATTGCTCGGCGTCGGCGTCCGTATTGGCGTCGGACTTCGCATCGGATGCCGAGGCATTGGCGGCGACACCTACCGTATCGGCATTATTGGAATCGTCATTGGAATCATTATTGGAATCGTCATTGGAATCATTATTGGAATCGTCAGTCTCCGTGGCCGCTACCGATATGACGGATGAAGAGGTGTCTTGTGGCGTCACAGTAATGGTGCCGCCAATCTTGAGTCCGCTATCGTTCAGGAACTGCTGAGTCACCGCCACTTCGCCGGCCTTGTTCGGCAGTTTGCCTTGTTGCAGGTACGGCTGATCAAGCCCTTCGGTACCGATTTCCTGCATGGTCACGGTTTTCTTGGTGCCGTCCACCAACGTGGTCACCGTCTGAGAACGTTCGGGCTGCACGGTTTGCACACCGTCGATTCGGCGCAGTGCCGTTGCATCATCATCGGTCAGGCCGTATGTGGATAGCACCTGCAGGTCATGCAGTCCCTGCTGATCGTAAAAACGACCGGCCGCCAGAAAAGCATCGCGGCATCCGGCGTAGATGCCGGTCAGCACGGCCACGCCAAGCAGCGTGATGACGGCGATCGAGACGAACCTCTTCCAGCTGCGCAGCCAGCAACGCAACGTATCTTTGGCAAATACCGCAGAAACGCCCGCTCCTCGACCGCCGCTATCGTCGAGGTTCCGCCGTTTCACAGAATGTTTCACAGGTTGTTTCACGAATCGCCTCGCTTGTTTCACGGGGCGTTTCACAGAGTGTCTTGCAGTGAGCATCGCCAATCACCTACCATTCGATATCGGCGATGGGCCGCGGCGTTGCGTTGACCTCCTCGCTGGTCACCTTGCCGGAGCGGAAGCGAATCACTTTGTGAGCCATCGGTGCAAGCGCGGAATTATGCGTGATGATCATTACGGTCATGCCTTGTGTTTGGCAAATATCCTGCAGCAACTGCAGCACTTCCTTGCCGGTCTCGTAATCGAGCGCACCGGTCGGCTCATCGCACAACAACAGCTTCGGCTTTTTGGCAATCGCGCGGGCGATGGATACACGCTGTTGTTCGCCGCCGGACAGTTGCGCGGGGAAGTTGTCCATCCTCTCCCCCAGTCCGACTTTGCGCAGCGTTTCCCCTGGATCGAAATGGTCAGGGCAGATTTGCGAGGCGAGCTCCACGTTTTCGAGCGCGGTAAGGTTAGGCACCAGATTGTAGAACTGGAAGACGAAGCCGATATCGTTGCGCCGGTAGGTCACCAGTTCCTTTTTCCGCAGACCCGTAATATCGCGTCCGCCGACCACTACGCGGCCGGTTGTGGCGGTATCCATGCCGCCCAGAATGTTCAATGCCGTGGTTTTGCCGGCACCGGACTGCCCCAGAATCACGCTTAATTCGCCTTGTTCGGCGGTGAAGCTGGCCTCGTCGAGCGCGCGAATCACACTGCTGCCAGAAGGATATTTCTTGACCACATGGTCGAATTCGATATACGCCATCGCACACCTCCAACGCGCTCGTGGCAGCCACCTAGCCCCATAGGCCCCGCCAGAACTTCCTGCTATACTCAAGTAAAACAACACTGTGTCGGTTCTGCAACCAACAGTTGGATTGTGGGTTGTCGGAACTTGGGGAGAAGGCCATGTCCAAAGAATTGACGGAAAGCCGCCGCACCCGTTACACGAGACGTGCCATGCAGGACGCGCTTATCGAGTTGCTGCGCGATCAGCCGCTCGGCTCCATCACCGTTAAAGCGTTGTGCGAGCGGGCCGATGTGAATCGTTCCACGTTTTACGCGCATTATGCGAGCATCGAGGAACTGCTGCACGACATTGAAGACGAAACCATGGCCTGGGTCACCACCGCACTCGAACAGCTACTCGCCCAGCCAGATCCTGCCGGCATCGAGCATGTTATTGAGCGCATCTGCCAGTACATTGCCGACAATCGCAATCATCTCCAAGTGCTGATGAGCCCGAAAGCGGATATCGGTTTCCAGCAGCAGCTGCTGGGATTGATTTACAGCCAGCGCGGTGTAGGCGAACAGTTGCAATCTTCGGCGGGTTACCCAGCCGAGGCGCAGATGCGTATGCGATTCGCCGTGTCCGGCAGCATTGGGCTTTTGCAATACTGGCTCGCCACCGATCTCGCGGCCTCTCCCGAATCGGTGTCCCACACCATCTTCACCATGTGTACGCCTGCCACGCAGTGAGCACAGTGAATTCAGTGAACTCAGTGAAGCGTGCGGTTTCATAAGCATCGCTCGCTATAGCTTCGCCTGCTCACCGGCCGCGCCCACGCCCGCGCTTGCAATAGCGCACAAATAGACGATTGACCATTTCTGAGACGATACGGCGGCATAGAATAACGAACGTTGCGCATCACGGCAAGCCCCGCGTGCGCCAAAACCCAAGAAATGTGAGAGAAGGGCACAATGAGTACTGCTGATGCGCCTAAGAAGCCGCGCGAAACCGACGATGTGCCGGTGCCGGCCACGCTGCGCAAGTCACTGAAGAACCGTCACATCCAGCTGATTGCACTGGGCGGCGCTATCGGAACCGGCCTGTTCTATGGTTCCAGCGAATCCATCGCGCTGGCCGGCCCCTCGATTCTGCTGGCCTACCTGATCGGCGGCCTCGCGATCTTCATGATCGTGCGCGCGCTGAGCGAGATGTCCGTCGAGGATCCGAAGGCGGGCGCGTTCAGCTACTATGCCACTCGCTACTGGTCCAAGCGCGCCGGCTTCATCTCCGGCTGGAACTACTGGTTCAACTACATCCTCGTCTCGATGGTGGAGCTGTCCGTGGTGGGCAAATTCGTAAACTACTGGTTCCCGGCGATTCCGACCTGGGTGTCGGCAGCCGTATTCCTAGTGGTCATCTGCGCCGCCAATCTGCTGGGCGTCTCCAAGTTCGGAGAGTTCGAGTTCTGGTTCGCCATCATCAAGATTGTGGCCGTGATCGCCATGATCGTCGGCGGCCTGGCCGTCATCATCTTCGCTCTGCCCACCGCATCCGGCATCAAAGCGAGCTTTGCCAACTGGTTCACCTTGGAAGGGGGCTTCTTCCCGAACGGTCTCATGGAGCAGACCAAAGACGGCACCTGGACCGGCCTGTTGATGGCGCTTGTCGTGGTGATGTTCAGCTTCGGCGGCACCGAGCTCATCGGCATCACCGCCGGCGAAACCGAGGACCCTCGTCGTACGATTCCCCGCGCCACCAATGACATTATCTGGCGAATTCTCGTGTTCTACATTGGCGCGCTCGGCGTAATCATGGCCGTAATACCGTGGAACACCATCGGCGGAGACGATGTTCCCAGCCCGTTCGTGCAAATCTTCGATTCCGTAGGCATCCACGCGGCCGCCGGCATCCTCAACTTCGTGTGCCTGACCGCTGTGATGAGCGTCTACAACTCCGGCCTGTACGCCAACTCCCGCATGTTGTACTCGCTGGCCAAGCAGGGCAATGCGCCCGCGTATCTGGGCAAGCTCAACGCCAAGGGCGTGCCGGTGCCTGGCGTGCTGACGTCCGCCGTAATCACCGCTATCGCCGTGGTCGTGGTGTTCGTGTGGCCTGAGTTCGCGTTCAACTATCTGATGTCGATTGCCACCATCGCCGGCATCATCAACTGGACGATGATTATGTTCACCGAAATGAAGTTCCGTAAGGTGGTCGCCGCGGGCGGCGCTCCCGAGGATTCCGAACTGGCCGGCAAGTCCGGCAAGGAAGCGCTCGACGCGATTCACTTCAAGCTGCCGTTCGCCAAAGTAACCCCGTGGGTGGTATTGGCGTTCCTGGCACTGGTCGTGGTGCTGATGTGCTTCTCCGCCAGCTACCGCGTCGCCGTCATCGCCGGCGTGATTTGGCTCGCCATCCTCTTCGCCGCCTACCAGATCACTCAGGCGAAGAGATAAGCCCATTACCATGTTTGGTAGGCCCCGATGGTCGGGGCCGGGTCGCCGGTTCCGGT
>ENA-OROR01001076-OROR01001076.1-human-gut-metagenome-genome-assembly--contig:-NODE-1076-length-19741-cov-5.938535_pt1 | contig 19741 bp, 23 predicted proteins | sample MGYA00242135_ERZ509060 | MGnify/ENA primary metagenome ERZ509060 (study PRJEB26280, sample SAMEA2338742) | human gut metagenome | biome: human gut; feature: human-associated habitat; material: faeces... | reverse complement strand
GCAGGAGCAGCCGGAGCCTTGGGAGCAGCGGGAGCAGCAGCAACAGGAGCTGCACCGGCGGCGGTCTCCTCAACGGAGACGCTGTAAGCAACGCCATTGACGGTAATATTGTAGTACTTCATGGAAGAATCCTCCTGAACAAAATCAGTTCGTTTCACTTTATGTACGGTATAAAATGCTTACAGAGCCATGTTGCCATGCTTCTTGGGCAGACGGGCAGCACGCTTGGTGCTCAGCAGTTCAAAGGCAGCCACGACGCTTGCGCGTGCATTGGCGGCATCGCAGACCATGTCGGCGGCGCCCGCTGCAACTGCGCTGGAAGCGCTGCACACCTCAGCGGCATAAGCAGCAGCCTTGGCGTTGGTCGCAGAGATGATGTTGTCAGAAGCGTCGATCTCTTCCTTGTACAGGACAGAGACGGCAGCATTCGGCTCCAGAGCGCTGACGGTGCAGCCGTTGACGGCGATCTTCAGGTCGGCGTTGGCCAGAGCGGTGTAGACAGGGCCGACTGCCTTGCCAGCCAGCAGAGCGACCTTTGCGGTGGTAGCGTCTGCATAAGTAGCAGCCAGACGGGCAGCCTCGCGGATGCCGCCGGCGATGTCATCGGTGGCGCTGGGCACGAAGCCGTTGGTGTCCACGATGGTCAGCACGGGGACACTGAAGGCGTCGCACAGGCGGACAAAGCGGGAAGCCTTGGACACACAGTTGTGGCACAGCTGCTCACCGGTAGCCACCACACCCACAGCGTTGCCGCCGATGGTAGCAAAGGCAGTGTAGACATGCTTGCCGAAACCGGCAAACAGCTCCACGGCGCTGTCCTTATCGATCAGGGCAGCGGCCGCCTTTTCCGGAGCGGCACCGGCAGCCAGAACAGCGGTGGGCTGCTCGAACTCGAAGATGGCGGGGCCGGTCAGGTTGTTGGCGGGCAGCAGACCCACGATGTGAGCAGCCTTCTCGGCAGCATCCTCGGCGGTATCGGCCACGATGGCAGCCACGCCAGCCTTGGCAGCAGCCTCAGCAGAACCGGCGCCGGGGACCTTATCGCCCTTGGCGGCAGAGGTGAAGGGGGCGGTAAAGAACAGCTCCGCATCCTTTGCCATCACGCAGACATCTGCGCTGGCAGCGCTCAGAGCGCTGGTACCGCCGCACACGCCGGTGACCACTGCCACCTGCGGCACAACGCCGGACACCTTAGCGATGGTCGCGTTCAGCTTGGCACTTGCGGTCAGCACGTCCAGACCCTCAGCCAGCTTTGCGCCGACGGAGTTGTAGAACGTGACCACCGGGCAGCCCGTCTGAGCAGCCATTTCGAGGACCTTGATGTTCTTTTCAACGTCCTTGACGGTGACAGCCTCGCCGTTCTGGTAAACGGCATAGGCCTGCTGGCCAGCCGCATAGCCGCAAGCGGCGCTTACCGCGCCGTCCGCAAACAGTGCGGTGTATTCCCCGTCATCGAAAAACTTGGCGAGGATTTCTCCTTTGTTGATCTTTGAAGCCATGGTAAGACCTCCTGCTTTGTCTATTTTGAGCTTTCAAAATTAGTATTATTATACAGTATTTCCCTAAATTTCTCAAGTACTGTCCGGCCCATTTTCCGAGAAAAATTCCACAATCTTTTCCGGTGCAGGGTCGGCTGCCTTGTTCTGGCCGCCGAAAGGCGGGAAATATCGGGAAAGCGTATCACTTTCTCCGTTTGACCGGGGCGCCGTCTCTCCCCTTCTGGCCCACGGGGCCGCGGGGGCGGCGCTCTGCCGCTTTGGACTGCAGCGCAGCCGAGCGGGTCTGGGCACGGCCCTTGGCCGCTGCGGCGCGCAGACCGTTGACTTCCGCCTTGGTCAGCTCACGGTAGGTGCCGGGCTTGAGCATTCCCAGCTTGACGACACCCTCGGCGTTCCGCTTCAGGCGGACGACCTCCAGCCCGACGGCTTCGCACATCCGGCGGATCTCGCGGTTCTTTCCCTCTTTCAGGGTCATCTCCATGACGGTGCGGCCCGGCTCGTCGGTCACGACGTTGATGGCGCAGGGCATGGTCTTGGTGCCGTCGTCCAGCACGACGCCGGAGCTCATCTTCAGGATCTGCGCTTCGTCCGCGCGGGGCTGGACGGTGACGCGGTAGAGCTTGGAGATGCCGCCGGACGGATGGGTGACGGCCTGTGCAAAGGCGCCATCGTTGGTCATCAGCAGCAGACCCTCGCTGTCCTTATCAAGGCGGCCCACCGGATAAAGGCGGGCGGGGATGTCGCTGACAAGCTCCATGACGGTCTTGCGGCCCAGCTCATCGCTGGCGGTGGTAACATAGCCGCGGGGCTTGTACAGGGCCAGATAGTAGAGCTGCTGGTTCTTCTGGATGTAGATGCGCTCGTCATCCACATGCAGCACATCGCGGTTGGGGTCCATCTTGTCGCCCACCTTGACCGGGTGGCCGTTCACCTTGACGCGGCCCTCGGCAATGATCTGCTCCGCCGCGCGGCGGGAACACAGGCCCTGCTCGCTCATGATCTTCTGAATACGTTCTTCTGCCATAGTTGTTCACTCCTTGTGCGCCTCCCGGCGCTCAAAACGCACGTTGCAACGTGCTCTATCAAAACTGCGGGTTGGAAGTCCGCAGTTACGGCTGGGGCTTTTCCTCCGCCGGGGCGGCGGGAGCTTCTTTTTTGTTGAGGAGGGCGCTGACCTTTTCCACCAGTTCGGGGATCATGGTCAGGGCGCGGTCCACTGTGTTGCTGCTGTCGGACAGCTGGATGGTGCGCACGCAGCCATCCTTGACGACCAGAAACGCCACAGGCTGAATGTTGACACCCGCGCCGGAGCCGCCGCCGAACAGGTCCTTGTTGGCAGCATTCTTGCCGTCGAAATCGGTGCCGCCGGAGGCGAAGCCGAAGCTCACCTTGGACACCGGGAGAATGGTGATGCCGTCCTCGGTGGTGATCGGTTTGCCGACGATGGTGTTGGAATCCACCATCTGCCGGATCTTGTCCATTGTGACGTTCATTAAATCTTGAATCGGATGCTCAGCCATAAAATCGGCCTCCTTGTTTCAATACTGGGGAAGTTCTCCCCGGAACCACTCCCCCGCCGCAGCGGACAAGCGGGACACGCCATACAGATATATTATAGCGGAATCAAAGGAACAAATCCAGTACTTTTTCGTGCCAGAATTCGTAAAGAACACGCAAAGCGGTAAAAACGATTGCATAGGCCTGTGCCGTCACCCGGAAGGACACCCGGTCTTCCACGGTGGGCTGGTCGGGACCGAGATCCGGCACAAGGCGGAGCTGCTCAAAATCAAGGTAAAGAAAGCGGTCCAAAAGGCCCAGCGCACTGCCGAGCCATGCGTTCAGCTTGCCGTAGCTGCGGGCCACATCGGCGGGGTCCTCGCCCCGGACGCCGAGGCAGATGTTGATCTTGGTGATCCGCAGCGCCCCGAAGACAGCCTTGGTCAGCTTGCCCGCCCCCCGCAGGATGGTGCAGACGATGTTCAGGGTCAACTTCGCCTTTTTGCGGGGCGTCGCTTCCGGCTTCGGCTTCGATTCCGCTTCCGGTTTCTTTTTGGACTTCTTCTTTTTCTCCTTCTTCGGCTTTTCCGGCGCGGGATACCGGAACACTGGGAAGGTGATGCCCAGCGCACCGGCCTTGACGGTCAGGGTCTCGTTCTCCCACAGCACATCCGCGCAGAAGGGGCAGAGCATCAGCAGCACCGCCAGCACCAGAACCACCAGCAGCAGGATGCCGATGCACTTTAATAGGAAGAGCAGCACGCCGCCCACGACGCCCAGAATGCTCAGCACCACGCTCATACCGCTCCCCCGCTTTCTTCCTGATCGTTATGGATGGGCGGCAGGTCTTCCAGACTGGACAGGCCAAAACACCGCAGAAAGACATCCGTTGTCCGGAACGCCACCGGGCGGCCCGGCAGGTCGAGGCGGCCCGCCTCCTCGATGAGCCCCTTTTCCAGCAGACCGGACACGCTGGACGAGGAATCCACGCCGCGCACCTGCTCGATGAAGGCGCGGGAGACCGGCTGGTTGTACGCAATAACGGTCAGCGTCTCCATGGCCGCCGGGCCCAGCGGCACCGAGCGGCGGGTGTCCAGCACCCGGCGGACCGGCTCCGCGAAATCGGTCTTGGTGGCCAGCTGCCAGTGGGTATTCAGGTGGAGCAGACAAAGGCCGCTGTCCTCGCGGGCATAGCGGGCGTGCAGGTCTTCCAGCGCCTCTTCCACGCTCGCCGTCGGCAGCTGCAGCGCCTGTGCCAGCTTGTCGGCCCCGACGGGCTCTGCGTAGGCAAAGAGCATCGCCTCCACGGCGGCTCGTATCGTTTTCTGGTTCATTTGTTCTCCTTTGTGCGTTCCAAGCGGCCCCGGCGCATGGTCAGCTCCCCTTCCGGGCCCAGCGTCACCCGCCCGCCGCGCACCAGCTCCAGCAGGGCCAAAAAGGTAGCGACGTTCGCACCCCGGCTCTGGCGGCGGGAAAAGAGCTGCCCCATCCGCTGCGCCCCGCCCGCAATGAGCTGACGCAGGATGTAGACCACCCGGCTGCTGACCGATACCTGCGGCGCGGAGACCAGCGGCTCGAACTGCTGCTGGGTCGGCTCCTTGCGGACGAGGGGCGTCCGGCCGGAGAGTGCTTGCCAGCAGTCGGCCAGCATCTGCGGCGAGTGGAACAGGTCATAGGTATTGTCCCACTCCATCTGCAAGGGCGCGCGGACGAAGACCGGGGCTGCTTCGGCTTTTTCCCGCAGTTGAGCAGCCATCCGGCGGCACTGGTCATATTCGATCAGCCGCCCGGTAAACTCCTGCTTCATCCGCTCACCCTCTTCGCTGCGGGGCAGCAGCAGATAGCTCTTCATCTCTACCAAATGCGCCGCCATCTCGATGAAGGCGCTGGCCGTCTCCGGGTCGGCATCGTCTGCCGAGGCCACTGCGGCGGTGTATTGGTCGATGAGCTCCAGAATGGGGATGTTGTGCAGGTCCATCTTATGCTTTTGCACCAGCGTCAGCAAAAGCTCCAGCGGCCCCTCAAAGTCTTCGAGGCGAAACGTCAGCTCCTCTGCCACTCAGATCACCGTCCCGATGGATGCGTAGTAGGCCGAAAGGGCGATCTGGTCGATGTAGCCGGTGCCGAGGTCCAGCAGATCCCAGACCGCATTGTTCAGCACCGTGAGGGGCCCGTCGAGGAAGCCGCCCCACACCACCGCCAGCATCACGATCAGGATGACCCGCTCATACTTCATCATGCCGAAGTAGATGCGCTCCGGCAGGACGGCCAGCAGCACCCGGCTGCCGTCCAGCGGCGGAACCGGGATGAGGTTGAACACCGCAAGGCTGACGTCCATCATGACTAAGTATTGGAGGAACCGGGCCGCAAAAATCGTCAGCTCCGTGATGGGAGCCCAGTAGTACAGCAGCTTCCACACCACCATGGCGAGGTAGGCAAGGATCAGGTTGGCCACAGGGCCCGCCAGCGCGGTGAGCGCCATGCCCCGCTTCGGGTTTTTGAAGTTGCGCGGGTCGGTGGAGACAGGTTTTGCCCAGCCCACGCCCGCAAACACCATGCACAGCGTACCCAGCAGGTCGAAGTGCTTGAAGGGGTTCAGGCTCAGCCGCCCCTCCTGCTTCGCTGTGGGATCCCCCAGCAGCCACGCCGCCAGTGCGTGCCCCGCCTCGTGGAATGGGATGGCGACCAGCGCCACCAGCGTTCGGATAAGATAATAGATTCCGCGTGAGCTCATGTCATTCTCCTGTCAGTGGATGATTTTCATTTATTGTACTATTTTTTTCGTGTTCCGACAAGGGTTTGGCGCACAGATGAAAAAGGTTGCAGAAAATTTGAAAAAATGCTTGCATTTTCCCCGTATCTCTGGTACAATAGTCAAGCTGATTATTTTGAATTCCTTACTTCACTGCTAGGAGGTGCAAGTACCATGGCTAAGTGTGAATGCTGCGGCAAGGGCGTTACCTTTGGTATCAAGGTTTCCCACTCTCATCGCCGTTCCAACCGTACTTGGAAGCCGAATGTCCGTCGTGTCAAGGCGGTCGTGGAGGGTTCTCCCAAGTATATCTACGCATGCTCCCGTTGCCTGCGCGCTGGCAAAGTTACCCGCGCTGTCTAAGTAGCTGCATCTGCCGGTCACTTTGTCGAGTGACCGGCTTTTTTGTTATCCGTGAGGAGGTTTTTGCATGGCACTGCCCAATGACCCCATCATGCTGCTGAGCATGGTGAACCTGAAGCTGCGCGATTTTTACCCCACCCTCGACGCACTGTGCGACGATTTGGATGAAGATAAGACCGCACTGTGCGCAAAGCTTGCTGCCGCCGGGTATGAGTACGACCCCGCGCGAAATCAATTCGTATAAATTCAGGAGGTTGCTTCCATGATGCAAGGTACCTATTACAAAGAGTGGAGCCGGGTGCTCGGCCGCGAGATGGAGTTCAAGGTCTACGGCACCGCCGGTGTGCCGGTTCTGGCGCTGCCCGCACGGGGCGGCCGCTTTTACGACTGGGAGAACAATGGGATGCCCGATGCGGTGGCTTCCCTGCTGAACACGGGCAAGGTCCAGCTCTTCACCGCTGACAGCATCGACGCCGAATGTCTGCGGACCGGGGACGTCTCGCCCCGCCGCCGCGCCGAGCTGCAGGAAAAATATTTCTGCTACCTCACCGGCGAGCTGGCTGCCCGCATCCGGGAGCTGAACGGAGATGCCGACGCCCCGCTGTGGTGCGTGGGCGTGGACACCGGTGCTGTTCAGGCGGTCAACTGCCGTCTGCGCCGCCCGGAGGTCTTTGCCGGGGCCATCGGCCTGTCCGGCCTGTACGATGTCTGCCGCTTCCTCGGCAGCGCAGAGGACGACCTCGTGCTGCGGAACGCGCCCCTTGCCTACCTGCCCGAAGGGATCGTGGACGCCAAGGCCTTTGCCAAGGCCGAGGAGAACCATCTGCTCCTCTGCGCCGGGCAGGGCGGCTACGAGGAGGACGCACAGGCCGACACCCGCGCCCTCGCCGCCGCGCTGGCCGCCGCCAGCATCCCCGCCCACTGCGAGATCTGGGGCAGCGATGTTTCCCACGACTGGTACTGGTGGGGCAAGGAGCTGAATATCTTCGCCGAGCGCGTCTTCGGCCGAGGTCAGGAGAAAACACATGCCTGAATTCATCATCGGTGCCCGCGGCCATGATTTCGGCCGCCATACCCCCGAAGAGCTGCTCACTTCCATCGGCAAGGCGGGCTTCCGCTGCACCCAGTTGGCCTACACCAAGGCCATTGAGGGCGTGAAGAGCTACGCCGACATCACGCCGGAGCTGGTGGAAGCCACCAAGGCCGCTGTCGCTGCCTCCGGCGTTTCCATCGCCGTGGACGGCACCTACGTTGAGCTGAGCTATGCCGACGAGGACAAGCGCCGCGCCGAGGTCGCCAAAGTGCTGAGCCAGATCCCCGTCGCCAAGGCGCTGGGTGCAGGCTGCATGGGCAGTGAGACCACCAACATGGCAAAGCAGCCCGGCGTCACCCGGAAGGAAGCGCAGGAAGCGCTGCTCCGCAGCCTCGGCGAGATCCTGCCCCTCTGCGAGGAGCAGGAGGTGCTGTTTGCCGTGGAATGCGTCTACTACCACGCCATGAACACCCCGGAGGCCGTCAAGATGGTGCTGGACACCATGGCTAGCCCGAATCTGCGGGTCATCTGCGATTTTGCAAACTATGTGGGCCCGGAAAACGCTTCTGTGGACGCCCAGCGCCGCATCTGGGATAAAGTCGGTAGCTGGTACGGCGACAAGATCGCCGCCGTCCACTTCAAGGGCCAGAACTTCCAGCCCGACGGCACCCTCTACTCCACCTCGCTGGAAGATTCCTGCGTGGACTATGCTGGCGGCTTTGCCATGCTCAAGGCGATGCCGCAAACGGCCCTCCCCGTTCTGCGGGAGGAGGCCGTCCCCGCTCGCGCGGCCAGCGATATTGCGTTCATCCGCCGCTTCTGCATCTGATTTTTTGAACCGACTGCTGCAACTCCTTCCGGCACGGCAAAGCCGTGACTGAGGGAGTGCAGCAGTTCTTTTTTGTTCTTGCTCGTTCACAAAAAGTTAACATTTGAAGGTTCAATCCCTACTTGTCTTGTAGGACAAACTGTGCTACAATCCTCTTGTATGAAAGATACCCCCAAGGGGTAATTTGAAAGGAGTTGTTCCCATGCGTGAAGCAACCGAGAAATGTCCCCGCTGCTGTGACACTGCAAACGCAGACGACCGCGAAGTGCGGGAAGCCGAAGCAGAAACGGAAGGTTCTTCCTGCTGTTGCCGCCACAAAAAGCGGAGCGAGGAGGAGTACAAGAGCCTCATCCACCGGCTGAACCGCATTGAGGGCCAGATCCGCGGCATCCGCGGCATGGTGGAAAAGGATATCTACTGCGCCGACATTCTGGTGCAGGTGGCGGCGGTGAACTCGGCGCTGAACGGCTTTTCCAAGGAGCTGCTGGCCCAGCATGTGCGCACCTGCGTGGCGGACGATCTGCGGGCGGGCAGCGAAGAAAAGCTGGACGAGCTGATCAAATTGCTGCCAAAGCTTATGAAATGACCCTCTTGCGGGCAAGCCAACCGATCTTCAGGAGTACGATTATGGAACAATACAATGTTACCGGCATGAGCTGCGCGGCCTGCTCTGCACGGGTGGAAAAGGCCGTGAACGCCGTTCCCGGCGTCACAAGCTGCTCGGTCAGTCTGCTGACGAACTCCATGGGCGTGGAGGGCACCGCCAGCGCCGCCGCCATCGTCAAGGCGGTACAGGATGCGGGCTACGGCGCCAGCCCCAGATCCAGCAGCGCTTCCGCTGCGCCGGACTCCAGTGCCGGCCTTGACGCACTGGCCGACCACGAGACCCCGAAACTGAAAAAGCGGCTCATCGCCTCGCTGATCTTTCTCATCGTTCTGATGTACTTTTCCATGGGGCACATGATGTGGAGCTGGCCGCTCCCCCACTGGTTCGACGGCAACCACGTCGCCATGGGCCTTGTTCAGCTGCTGCTGGCGGGCATCGTCATGGTCATCAACCAGAAGTTCTTCATCAGCGGCTTCAAGGGCCTGATCCACCGCGCCCCCAATATGGATACGCTGGTGGCGCTGGGCTCCTCGGCCAGCTTTGTCTGGAGCACCTACGCCCTCTTCGCCATGACCCGCGCGCAGGTGGACGGCAACGAGGAGCTGGTCGTGCACTATATGATGGAGTTCTACTTCGAGTCCGCCGCCATGATCCTGACCCTCATCACCGTGGGCAAGATGCTGGAGGCCCGCTCCAAGGGTAAGACCACCGATGCACTCAAGAGCCTGATGAAGCTGGCCCCCAAGACCGCCACCCTGCTGCGGGGCGGTGCCGAAGTCAGCGTACCCATCGCAGAAGTGCGCAAGGGCGATATTTTCGTCGTACGCCCCGGTGAGAACATCCCCGTGGACGGCATCGTGCTGGAAGGTTCCAGCGCTGTGAACGAAAGCGCTCTGACCGGCGAGAGCATCCCGGTGGACAAGGCCGAGGGCGACAAAGTCTCTGCCGCCACCACCAACCAGTCCGGCTTCCTGCGGTGCGAGGCCACCCGCGTGGGCGAGGACACCACGCTGGCCCAGATCATCAAGATGGTCAGCGACGCCGCCGCCACCAAGGCTCCCATCGCCAAGATCGCCGACACCGTGTCCGGCTTCTTCGTGCCCGCCGTCATCTCCATCGCCGTGGTCACCACGATCGTCTGGCTGCTGCTGGGCCGGGAGTTCGGCTATGCACTGGCCCGCGGCATCTCGGTGCTGGTCATCAGCTGCCCCTGTGCGCTGGGTCTGGCCACGCCGGTCGCCATCATGGTCGGCAACGGCCTCGGCGCCAAAAACGGCATCCTGTTCAAGACCGCTGCTTCGCTGGAAGCCGCGGGCCGCACCCAGATCGTTGCGTTGGATAAGACCGGCACCATCACCAGCGGCGAGCCGAAGGTCACCGACATCCTGCCCGCCGAGGGCGTTTCCGAGACCGAGCTGCTAACCCTTGCCGCCGCACTGGAGCGCAGGAGCGAACACCCGCTGGCCAAGGCCGTCCTCGCTTACACCGAAGCAAACGCCATGGATGCGCCCGAAGTTTCCGACTTTTCCGCCCTGCCCGGCAACGGCCTGTCCGCAAGGCTGGACGGAGCGGAGATCTTCGGCGGCAACGCAGCCCTGATCGAAACCAAGGCCGCCGTCCCCGCCGCGCTGAAGGAAAAGGCCGCCGCCCTTGCAAAGGAAGGCAAGACCCCGCTCTACTTCGGCGGCGCGGGCAGACTGCTGGGCGTGGTCGCCGTGGCCGACACCATCAAGGAGGACAGTCCCCGCGCCATCCGCGAGCTGCAGAACATGGGCATCCGGGTCGTGATGCTCACGGGCGACAACCAGCGCACCGCCGACGCCATCGGCAAGCAAGCGGGCGTGGATGAAGTCATCGCGGGCGTCCTGCCCGACGGCAAGGAAGCCGTCATCCGCCAGCTGCAAGCTTCCGGTAAGGTGGCCATGGTCGGCGACGGCATCAACGACGCCCCGGCCCTGACCCGTGCCGACACCGGCATCGCCATCGGTGCGGGCACCGACGTCGCCATCGACGCGGCGGATGTCGTCCTGATGAACTCCAAGCTCTCCGATGTGCCCGCCGCCATCCGGCTCAGCCGCGCCACCCTGCGCAACATCCACGAGAACCTGTTCTGGGCGTTCCTCTACAACACCATCGGCATCCCGCTGGCCGCCGGTGTGTTCATCCCCTTCGGCCTGACACTGAACCCCATGTTCGGTGCAGCGGCCATGAGCCTGTCCAGCTTCTGCGTGGTCAGCAACGCACTGCGGTTGAACCTGTTCGACCTGCACAGCACCAAGCACGACCACAAAGCCAAAAATGCCGTTTCCCTGCCCGCTGCCCCCGTGCAGCCCGCAGTCGAAGACCATACCACATCCAATGTCAAGGAGGATAACGTTATGAAAAAGACCCTGCATGTTGAGGGCATGATGTGCGGCCACTGCGAGGCCCGCGTGAAGAAGGCACTGGAAGCTCTGCCCGAAGTCAGCGAGGCCGTGGTCAGCCACGAGGCCGGCACCGCCATCGTCACCCTGAGCGCCGACGTCTCCGACGAGACCCTGAAGAAGGCCGTCGAGGATCAGGATTACAAGGTCACCGGCATCGAGTGAGCCGGTTTCCCAAAGCAGAAACGGGAGCTGTCCGCACAATGTGGGCAGCTCCCGTTTTTTGTCAAGTCGTTTCGAACCGTGCGGCACCTTTTGTCTTCAGCCAGCGCAGTGCAAGGGCATCGGCCCCCGCCAGCAGCAGACAGGCAAGGCTCAGGCTGTATTCCCACTCATGACGGAATAGGTGCATTGGCATCTTATGGGACAGCGCCGCCGTCCCCGCAAACAGCGCAAGGGCCGCGCCCCAGCTCAGGAGCATGGCCAGCAGACAGAAGGGGCTCTGCTTGATGACCGCCGTTTCGCTGGTCCAGTGGAAGCTGGGCATCAGCACCCCCAGCACCAGCCCCACCGCCGCCGACAGCACCACGAAGAGCGCCACCGCCAGAAGGCCCAGCAGCACCATGGGCAGAGCGGCCCGCACCACAGCCAGCAGCACCCCCGCGCAGAGCAGGGCGGGCGGCAGCGTCACCGCCAGATGCAGTTCCAGTTTGGCGCGCAGGGTCTGCCACGGCGAGACCGGCAAGCTCCGGATACGCCAAAGGCTCTCCCCTTCCAGCGAGACGGAGGGGGCCGTCAGGCAGTTCGTGCCCGCCCCAAGGGCTGCGGCGAAGGCTGCGGCCGCACCCGCCAGCCCCGGCGGAAGCAGCTGGACCGCCAGCAGCCGGATCTCTCCGGCCTTGTACAAAGCCAGCACGCTGAGCACCACCAGCCCCAGCGAGCCCATGGCGCAGTTGAGCAGGTAGGTGGGGCTGCCCGCCAGATGGAGCAGCTCCCGCCGCAGCAGGGCCCGCCGCACCGAGACGCGGCGGCTGGGCGCTGCCTTCATTTTTGATGCCGCGCCGCCAGTGCGGGTGGTCATCAGGCGGAGGTAGGGGCCGGAGAGAAGCTTCCCCAGCACGGCGCAGACCGCCGCCAGCGAGATCAACAGCCCCAGCAGCGCCGGGATATCTCCGCACGCGGCCCGGCCCAGCAGCAGCCAGCCGCCCTGCGGCAGCCCTTCCCCGCCGCCCCACAGCGCCGACGAGAGCAGGGCGTTCAGCAGTGCACCGCTCTTTTGATAGCCGAGGAAATAAAGGGCAAGGAAGCCCAGCGACGCCGCCACGGTGAAGAGCGCTTTATGCCGCCCGGCCTTCGCCACGAGCAGAGCCACCGCCCAGCCCAGCAGCGCCGCTAGCACCGACGCCGCCCCGGCCAGCAGCAGGGCCATCGGCACAGCGCTCAGGATGCCGCCCAGCGGATGCGGCGCGAACCGCGCATAAGCCGCTTCGGCGGGCACCCAGACGAGGAGCAGATAGAACAGGCTCATCTCATACAGGCCGCACAGCCGCACCGCAAAGATCATCCACGGCGGGATGGGCAGAGCCAGCAAAAGGTCGTTGTCCTTGGCCTGAAAAAGGCGGTTATAGCTGGAAAGCGCCCCGGCCAGCACGCTGACAAGAAGGGCCAGCAGTTCCAGCACGAGGAAATAGAGGGTCTCCCAGCCGCCCGGCAGAAGAAGCTGCGCCAGCGGCCACGACAGCGAAGCAAAACTCGCCATCAGCACCAGCGCAACGGCCCCATACAGCACCCCGAAGGCAAACTTTCCCGTTTGGGTGCGCTGCTTCCCGGTGCGGGCGCTCCGGTTCAAAAAGGCGCTCTGCTCCCGCCGCTGTTTGCGCAGCAGGGCGGCAAAGCAGCGTTTCGTCTCAGCGTTCATCGGCGCCGCCCTCCAACTCTAAGAAGACCGTTTCCAGCGAGGCGTCGCCCCGCACCTCGGCCATGGAGCCCGCCCGGATGAGCTTGCCGTTTTTGATGATGGCCACCTGATCGCAGAGCTTTTCCGCCACTTCCAGCACATGCGTCGAGAAAAAGATGGCCCCGCCCGTGTCGCAGAAGGCCCGCATGGTCTGCTTGAGCTGGTGCGCCGCCAGCGGGTCCAGCCCGACGAAGGGTTCATCCATCAAGATCAGTTTGGGCGCATGGAGCAGCGCCGCGATGATGGCCAGCTTCTGCTTCATGCCGTGGGAGTAGTCCCCGATGGGCTGGGCCAACGCCCCGGTCAGGCCAAAGCGCTCCCCGTACACCCGCACCCGCTCGGCGCGGGCCGCGTCCGACACCCCGAAGATGTCCGCGATGAAATCGAGGTACTGGATGCCGGTCATGTAATGGTAAAGGTCGGGGTTATCGGGCAGATAGGCCAGCTTCCGCTTGGCAGCAAGCGGGTTCTCCCGCACCGAGATGCCGTCCACCCGCACCTCGCCGCTGTCCGGCTGGAGGATGCCGCAGCAGCATTTCAGGGTAGTGGTCTTGCCCGCACCGTTCGGTCCGATGAAGCCGAAGATCTCGCCGGGCCGGATGGTCAGCGTCAGGGCGTCCACCGCCGTCTTCTCCCCATAGCGCTTGGTCAACTGCTGAATCTGAAGCATTTCGCTTCCCCCTTTGATCCCATTTGTAAAAATCATCCCACATTCAGCGGGCGCTGTCAAGGTTTTGCGACACAAAAAGAGGGTCAAAAGCTGTAAAGCATCTGTTCTTTACAACTTTTGACCCTGCGTTTTATTCTCGGATGACGGCTACCGTTTCAACGTGGTAGCGTGCAAAAAGCTCGATTGCGGCCGGGCTGACCCGCTCCCCGCTGACCACGATGGGGATCGCGGGCGGGCAGGAGACGGTGGGCATCGCGCAGACCCGGCCCAGCGCCTCGGCGGCGGGGATGGTCTGCTGCGGGGCGAAGACTGCCGCGCGCACAGAGCAGACCGGTTCCGCTTCTGCCGCCAATGCGGTGAAGGTGTCCCCTTCCGGCTCAGGGCATTCCGGTACACCGGGCAGTGCCGCGCAGACCGCTGCAACGGCTTCTTCCAGCCGGTCGTAGTCCTGCGCCGGATTTTCGGGCGTGAACATCAGCACCACATAGCGGGGGTCGGCATACTCGCACTCGATGGCATACTTGCGCAGTGCCTCAGCCAATGCCGTGCCGGTCAGGCCCAGCGCGGCGGCGTCTAGCGTCAGCTTGAGGGGTTCGCGGGCCGGGTCGTCCACAGCCAACGAAAGCTTGCTCCCCGCCGCAGCCGCCGCCTCGTTCAGCACTCGCCGCAGCCGCGTCAACTGCCCGCAGCAGGAGTAGAGCCGCAGCGGATACCCCTCAGACAGATACCGGTTGCACCGGTCGAGGGACTGCAAGATCAGGTAAGAAGGGCTGGTGGAACCGAAGAGCGCCAGCGCATTGCGCACCGCCGTTTCGTCCTGCACCGGAGCCTTGAGGCCGAGGTGCAGGTAGGCCCCGCCGGTGAGGACGGGCAGGGTCTTGTGGCCGGAATCGCAGCACATCGCGGCCCCCAGCGCCATGGGGTGCTTGCTGCCGCCGACCAGAAAGTTCAGGTACGCGCCGTGGGCGTTGTCCACCAAAAGCGGCGCACCGTGGGCGTCGCAGACCTTGGAAAGGGCCGCGATGTCCTGCATCCCGCCGAGGTAGTCCGGGCTGGTGACGTAGACGCCAAAGGGGGTTCTCCCCTGCCCGGAAAGCCGCTCCAGCGCCTGTTCCAACTGCCCCGCCGTCACCGGGCAGCTGCACAGCGCCCCGGCAGCTTCCGGCGCGGGCCAGAGCCACTCGATGTCGAAATCGAGGAGGGCGGCGGCGTAGAGCAGCGCCTTGTGGGCGTTGCGGGCGGCCAGCAGAACGGGCCGCTGCCCCGCCGGGGCCGCTTGCAGCGCAAGGCAGAGCATGGCCCGGATGCACTGGGATGAGCCCTCGGTGCTGTAATAGGTGTGGGCCGTGCCGAACAGTTTGGTGGCGTTGGCTTCGCTCTCCGCGATGATGCCCTCGGCCTCGTACAGCTCGTCGGCGCCCTTGATCTCGGTGATATCGGCATCCTCAAAGCCCAGCAGCTTCTGGCCCTTGTGGCCGGGCATGTGGAGCCGGGAGGTGCCGGACTTTGCGTAGCTGCGCACAAAGTCCACGATAGGCGTGGTCATGCTCATTCGCAGGCTTCGCCATCGGCACAGGCATTGCAGGTGGAACCCAGCTCGATGGGCACTTCGATGCCCTGTGCTGCCAGCTCCTGATTCTTCGCCACTTGGATCATGATGGCGCACTCCATCCGCTTACGGAACAGCTCACAGCCGTACTCGTACACGCCGGTGATGCTGCCGGTGGCATGGTAGGCATTGGCCGCGCAGCCGCCGGAGCAGTAGAGCTTGGCCCAGCAGTCCTTGCACTCCGGGCGGGCGTAGGCGTTGCAGTGCTTGAACTCATCCCGCACGGCGGTGTTGGTGACGCCCTTCCAGATGTCGCCCATCAGGTACTTGGGATCGCCGACAAACTGGTGGCAGGGGTACAGGTCGCCCCACGGGGTGACGGCCATGTACTCGGTACCGGAACCGCAGCCGGAAATGCGCTTGTAGATGCAGGGGCCGCCGGTCAGGTCGATCATGTAATGGTAGAAGGTGAAGCCGCGGCCCTCGCGGTCGCGCTTGATCATCTCCTTGGCGAGGATCTCGTACTGCTCCTTCAGGATGGGCAGATCCTCGGCGGTCAGAGCGCTGGGGTCATCCGGCTTGCAGACCACCGGCTCCATGCTCAGCTCGGTGAAGCCGAGGTCGGCCATATGGAAGATATCGTTGGTGAAATCGGTGTTGAAATGGGTGTAGGTGCCGCGCATGTAGTAGCCCTTGTCACCGCGCTTCTCCACGAACTTCTGGAACTTGGGCACGATGGTATCATAGCTGCCGTGGCCCGCGTAGTCCTTGCGGAAGCGATCGTGGACTTCCTTGCGGCCGTCGAGGCTCAGGACGACGTTGTGGCACTCCTTGTTGCAGAAGTCGATGACGTCATCGTCGATCAGCATCCCGTTGGTGGTCATGGTGAAACGGAAGTTTTTGTTGTGGATCTTCTCCTGCTCGCGGCAGTAGGCCACCAGCTTTTTCACCATGTCGAAGTTCATCAGCGGCTCGCCGCCGAAGAAATCGACTTCGAGGTTGCGGCGGGTGCCGGAGTTCTCGATCAGGAAATCCATGGCCCGTTTGCCGACCTCAAAGCTCATCAGGGCGCGGTCGCCCTGATAGCGGCCCTGCGAAGCGAAGCAGTAGGAGCAGTTCAGGTTGCAGGTGTGAGCCACATGCAGACACAGCGCCTTGACCACCGTGTTGCGGTTCTTGAAATCAAAGGCCATATCGGCGTAGGTGTCGGGGCTCCACAGCTTGCCCGCCTGTTCCAGCGAGGCCACATCCTCCAAGCACTGACGCAGGTCGGCCTCGGTCACATCGGGGCGGTCGCCGTACTTTTCGAGCATGGCGGCCACGATCTCGTCCGCGGAGTGCTCCTTGTACATTGCGATGACATCATACGCCACATCATCCACCACATGCACCGAGCCGCTGCAGGTATCCAGCACGATGTTATAACCGTTCAATTGATACTGATGTACCATTTTACTCTCCATTCCATTATTCCATAAAAAAATGCCGCCCGGCAAAGGCGGCATCCGATTGGCAGAAATTACTTGTTGCTGTTCTCGCACTTCTGGTTTGCCACGCCGCAGGAAGTCTTGCAAGCGGACTGGCAGGAAGTCTGGCACTCGCCGCAGCCACCGGTCACAACGCTCTTGGTCAGGTCACGAGTAGCGATCGTCTTGATACGTTCCATAATATATAACCTCACTAGATCATAAAGTTTTATGCGCGGAACCATCCGCACACGATATTACCTTTATGTAGGATAGCACACATCCTACCCAATGTCAAGATTTTTGTCGCAGAAAGCGGGGATATGCTCCATCATTCTAAAGGCTGGTATTTTTTCAAAATCGTGTGGAGCCCCAGCTCCCGCGCTTTGGCCAGTAAGTACCGGTAGCGGCACAACAGCGCCTGACGCTCGTAGATGCGCTGTTCGATCAGGTCGGTGTCCACCTCCAAGTCAAACATCATCTCGTTGCGGTGCAGACAGAACAGGCACTCCTTCAGCTCCTCCTCCAATTCCGGGTGGTAGCGCTCATGCTCCGAATCCCGCGGGATACGGTTCGAAAGATACGTTTGCGGTTTTTGCTGGGTCGTCATCATGCAGCTTCCTCCTCTTTGTACGCTGAAAACTTTACGCTTTGGTTTTCAGTATATGCAGGGAGAGCGCAAAGGATGACGGTTGATGTAAGCCGCACAACAAGAAAAGCCAGTGACAAGATTCGCTCTAGTCACTAGCTTTTAAGGTGTTTTTACTCTTCTACGAGGTCAGCATATTTTACTTCGATGCGGGGGAGCTCATCGGTTGTACTGGTCAATGCTCTGGTGATTTTCTCAAGACCCGTAAATTCACCATAAACAACGATGATGTCATCGTCCAGAATTTTCACAGCGTCGTCGCCGCGCTTATCCAGCATATAATATTCATCGTCTGCGTAGAATCCATATCCACTGTTATCCGTATAAGTTCTCCACGCCTTTTCGGTGCCGGAGAAATTGGTTTCGATAATCTGCGAAACCTTAACCTTCACAGCGATCTTCTCTCCCACATACTGATCCGGGTAACGGCAAAGTTCCTTGTAGTCTATGCTCTGGCATTCAGCCTTATAATCGTCCTCACTGATTTCAGGTTCAGATTCAGCCTGTTCAATCGACGATGCAGTAGACGCACCACTCGTTTTCGTCGAGGTCGCTTTGCTGTTGCTCGAATCGCCAGAACTACTTCCAGAACCTCCGATAACAGATAGAACAACGATCACAATAATAAGGATGAACCACCACCGTTTATAAATCGGCGGCTTGTTTTTACCACCGCAGTGCGGGCACACTTTTGCGCTCGCCGCAATTTCCGCGCCGCAGTGCTTGCATGTCGTCATTTTGCTTTTTGCCATTTTATGAGTTCCTCCCGTTTTTAATGTATAATAGCCCAAATTCGGGCTATGTTCTCTTTAGTATAGCCCGATGTCGGGCAATTGTCAATGTACGGCTATGGTCTTACCATTCAATTAAAGTAACTTTTGGATGGTGTATTCTATGATTTCCTATCAACCGCTCTGGGCTACGATGAAAAATCGTGGAATTTCACAATACAAACTTATCAAGGATTACCATTTCAGCACCGGCCAACTCGACCGCTTACGCAAAAACGACAGCGTAAGCACTAACACCTTGGATATGCTTTGCTCTATTTTAGATTGCAAACTTGAAGAAGTCGCTGTCTATCTCCCCGACGAAGCAGATTTCTCGAATTGAATTTACAAAAACTCCATCGAAATTCATCGAGTCCACCTCAAACAAAAAAGATTTTTGATTCTTGTATTCCTCTACTTTTTCGTCAACAATAAAGCCGCTGACCGTCTGCCTTGCACAGAATCACCAGCGCGTTTCCTCTTTTTTCAAATCCCCCGGATGCAAATAAGCCGCCCAGCGAGACCGTAAGGTCGCTGGGCGGCTGTTTTTGCCTCTTGACAAATACGTAAAATACGTATATGATGCAATAAATGAGGTCGCATTATGAACGCTATTTTCTATCCTGCAATTTTTCACCCGGAAGAAAGCGGGTACTCTGTTGAGATCCCCGATATTGAGGGCTGCTTCACCCAAGGCGATACCATGAACGAAGCCGTCCGCATGGCACAGGATGCCATCGGCCTTATGCTGGAAGATTGCAAAATCTGTCCGGAGCCTTCTGTCCCTTCTGCGCTCCACGTTGACCCGGAAGATTTTGTGGTGATGGTGCCTTTCGATATGGAAGAGTACGAAAAGCGGTACAGACCCGTAAAGAAAACCCTTTCCATTCCCGGCTGGCTCAACGATGCCGCCGAATCGGCACACATCAACTTTTCCGGCGTCCTTCAGGATGCGCTGAAAGAGAAACTCCATCTGGCGTAAGTATAGGCATAAGCATAACAACAGCCGCCCAGCAGTTGACCAATATGGTCTTGCTGGGCGGCTGGTTGTTTCTATAATAACCTATCCGTAAAATGGTTTGGCTGCCATTTCTGAACAAAAGATTGGCTTGTTCAATCCATACTTCTCTACAATGTCATGTACTACTTCTCCAAACCATTTAGGTGCATACGGTGAAATATAGATTCCAGTAATCAATTTCTCAATATCGACATCTTTTTCAATGCCGCAGCAAGCAGCTTTTCTTACATACGTAACTGCCCTTACTTCTTGTTCATACTCAAATGATTTTCGTTTACACCAATACGAGCCATTTATAGGTGCAAACTGCCTTGTAAAATCAATATACCGTACTTTTCCGATTTCTACTGATGGGTCTTTTCCAAGTGCTTCATATAATTGCTGCCCTGTCGTTTGAATCGCAAGTGCATTTTTCACATTTGCAGAGTATAATTTCCACATAGCCTCTGATTCATATTGATTACAATGCCAACAACTTACGAAGATATATTTTCTTTCGCTTACGCCCGCTCTTTCAAGGTTTGACAAAATCATCGCCGCATTCTTTTCCACATATTCATCCGTCAAATCTCTCATATTTCCCTCTGGTTGCGTTCGTATAGCCCACTCAAGAAACTCCGTGTAAGATTCGTTCCATATTCCCTTACGTTCTATAATTCCCTTTAGGTCAGTTTACAAGGAACTACACGCAGACCGTGAAACGGGCTGCTGACAAC
>ENA-OROR01001049-OROR01001049.1-human-gut-metagenome-genome-assembly--contig:-NODE-1049-length-20052-cov-3.760214_pt1 | contig 20052 bp, 16 predicted proteins | sample MGYA00242135_ERZ509060 | MGnify/ENA primary metagenome ERZ509060 (study PRJEB26280, sample SAMEA2338742) | human gut metagenome | biome: human gut; feature: human-associated habitat; material: faeces... | reverse complement strand
CGAGGCCAGCGACCGCTCCAAGTCGGGCCAGTCGTATTCCGTCCCTAGCCGGTACACCCGCACCGCCCGTCCGCCGTCCAGCGAACGGAGGGTGGCGTACTTGCGGCCTTCCTCCCGCCGCCAGAGATACCCCTGCTGCCGCAATATCCGGGCGAAGTCCCGCTCGGTGCTGGTCTGGGCCAGGGCCTTGCGGATGGCTCGGCGCATCGCCTCGTACCGGGTCTGGCCCTCCCCCTCGTAGAGCGTCCGGGGCTTTTTGCCGCCGGGCTGCTGAATCACCGAGAGGGCGTGTTCCCGGCACAGCTGGTCGGAAATTCTTCGCAGGTCCTGATATTGGCTCCGCCGCTGCTCATACTTCTTGCCGTCCACATAGGACACCGCGTTGATGACGAAGTGGTTGTGCAGACAGCCGGTGTTCAGATGGGTGGCCACCAGCACCTGGAACCGCTCGCCCCACACCCGGCGGGCCAGCTCTACCCCGATGGCGTGGCACTGCTCCGGGGTCACCTCCCCGGGCTTGAAACTCTGGTAGGCGTGCATGGCCACCACTCCTTCGGTCTTGCCGAACTGCTCCTGCACCGCCCGCATCTCCGCCCAGGCAGTTCCCGGGCGGCAGTGGACGCCACTCACCAGCTGGGCCGTTTCCTGTAAAGTGGTCTTGGAATCGTTCTCCGCGTAATGCAGCGCCTGGGCAAGGCCGCTGTACTCGGTCTTGTCCGGGTTGGCGGCGTAGTCCACCACCCGGCGCAGGCTGTCCCGCACCGGCCAAATCTTAGTGGTCGCCAGAGGCATCCTCCTTCCGCAGAAGGCTGTCCAGCAGCCCTTCCCGGCAGCGGCGGTACTCTTCCGCCAGAGGCGGGTCCAACCGGGCCAGCTGATCGGTCAGGTTGTCCATCCAGGTCAGGTAACTGAAAAACGCCTGGGGCGGATGGAACCGGGGCTCATACCCCAGCGCCCGCTGGCGCAGATATTCCGACAGGGTCAGCCTACACCGGCCGGTCGCTGTTTGAATTCGATGTTTTTCGGCGGGGCTCACCCGCACATTGAGGACCACGCTTCTTGTTCTCACAGGGCTACCTCCGCACGGGGGTTCGGGGCGCTCCCCGTACCGGCGAAGGGGTGCCCGGTGGCAACACAAAGCCCATGCTTGTTACCCCGAAGCGCCTCCCGTGACGACGATGACGGTGCTGACGGTGTTTCCGGGGTATCCCCACCGTCAGGGGATGTGTCAATTTTATCGTCATTCGCGTCATCACCGTCATACCAGAGCCGAAGCTGCCGGGCGTTGGCGGTGCGGTGGCTCTCACAGCGGATGCCCAGGGGCGCCAGATCGGTGGGGTAAAATTCCACCAGCTTGCGGGTAAGCTGGTTGGGCTGCACATCGACGATGCCGGCAGCGGCCAGCAGTTCGGTGGCGGTGCCCTGCCAGCACTTCTGCTGCTTCACAAAGTCGGCCACCGCCCACACACAGGCGGGCACGGCCTTGCGGGCCAGTTCCTCGGAGGTTTCCTCGTGCTCCAACTCCCAACGGCAGTCCTCCCAGCGCAGGTTCAGGGCGCGGCTCTCCATGTCCCGGCCTGTCACGTGCAGTTGGGCGTTCAGGCTCATCCGTCGGCGACGCAGAACCCAGCTGGTATCCGCTCCACCCATCAGGGCCACCGAGCCGGAAATGTCATCGAAGGGGTCGTCGGTCCGGTCCTTGCGCTGATGATGCACCAGCAGGATGCCGATGTTGTGCCGGTCGGCCAGGGATTTCAAGGCGCTCATGTCCCGGTAGTCGCAGGCGTAGACGTTGCCGCTTGCGTCGCCGGTGCGCACCTTTTGCAGGGTGTCGATGACCACCAGCCCGGTGTCTGAACGGACGGCCAGGAACAGCTCGATCTGTTCCTCAAGACCATGGCCCAGTCCCTCGCAGCGGTTTGAAAGTAGAGGTTGTCCGGCATTTCCTCCTCGCTCAACCGGAACAACCGATTCTGGATGCGGCTGTATGTATCCTCGAGGCAGAGGTATAGCACCGCTTGGGTGCGGAGTTGCCGCCCCCAGAGTTCGCCGCCTTTGGCCAGCTGCAAACACAGCCAGAGACAGAGCCAGCTTTTACCGATCTTGCTGCCGCCCGACAGCATGGACAGCCCGCCGGACAACAGATCGGGAACGAGCCACCGCACCGGCGGCAGCGGAGTGATGGAAAGAGTTCGCGCGTCAATAGGTTCGAATTTCGTCAAAAGCATTTCTCCTTTTCCGTTGGTTTGATTGGATGAGGCGGCACGCGGCCACAGCGGCCCCAAACAGGCCCGCAAAACGGCCTTTGCCCCGTCGCGGGGGAAACGGCCCGCACCGCCTGTCAGGCCCCGCACAGGGCGAACACCGGGCGGACAGCGGCGAGGGGCGCTTTGCGACGCAGAGGGTCAGGAGCCGACGGCCCGGGCGGCGGGCTGCACACCGTTCTCCACCACATAGCGTACCACGTTGATCTTGGGGATCTTGTAGGCGTTGCCGAGTTTGAGCCCCCGGATGCTGCCGTCTGTCAGCAGGTCGTAGGCCGCATGGCGGCTGATGCCCAGCATGACCTGCAGTTGGCGCACCGTTACGATGTCGGGATAGTCGGCGAATAACAGTTTGTAAAGGGTTTGGATGTCAATATTCTTCATCGATCACCTGCTCTCAAAAGATTTTCGCGGCGCGAAAACGCGCCTGGGCGGATAAACGGACAGCGGACGCCGGCCGAAAGCGGCGATACCCCTCCTTTCTGTGGGAATGTTTGACGGCGGCCAAGGGTTCCTTATGCAGGGTTCCTTGTGGCGATGGACGGCAGAATTTGCCCGAACAAGGAACCCATCATGTAGGGTTCCTTGCGGTGGTGGCGTGGTCTGGAAAAGTCCTCTCGTTATATACCAGTAACACGGAGTGCCGCAAACGAACACCTTCCAAGAAAATTTTTGAAAGTTTGGCAAATTTGATGGGAAACCGACCATAGAAAAAGTCCTCTCGTTATATATCAGTAGCTGAGAGCCCCGAAAACGAAACACCTCCCCAGGAAAAGTGATAAAGTTTGGCAAATTTGACGAGGAGTTGACCACTGAAAAAGCCCTCTCGTTATATACATGTAACACGAACCCCTCAAAACGCTCACTCGTTTGAGAATTTCACATTTTCAAGAAGCCAAAGAGGGCATAGTCCGGGATTCCCCTTTTCGCTTGTACACGGCTATACGAACAGCGCAGTGCGGCAAAAAGAACAGCGCCTCCGGCCCACAAACTTCGTTAAAACGTCATAAACGGCGATTCAGGAAGGACGTTCCCGACAGAAAACTCCCGAAAGATACAGTTTGTGATACGCCCAGCATACAGAGCAAAATGCCCAGCTAGGCCGTTGCCGCTCATGGGTACCCGGCGCTTTGTTCGTTCCAGCGGGTAGTACAGTACATAGGTCTTTCTTTCCGTGACAGGGAGAAGGGACACCAAAACCGCGTGAGCAGGGCAACAAAAAAGAGCCGCGTGAACAAAAGATTCGGGAAAATCCCGAATACCTGCTCATACGGCCCTGGTAGTCTTAGTTTCGGAAAGCCAACTCCTGATCACTCGTCGTTTCTTTAAAGACTAACCCCAAAAATCTATCTTTGCGCTTTATCGAAAAATCTTTTCACACTCATCAAAAATGTCTTTTTCGAAAGTTTTGAACTCAATATCCTGTATTTTTCCAGAGTCTGCTGCTTCAGTAAGCCAAAAATCTGTAAGATATTCCCGGGACTGACCACCATATATATGGTCAGGCAGATTCGAATGCGTGAAACAGTATTTCTCAACATCAGAAAGAGAAATGATTCCTACATGTCGGCAAAGCCACTTGTACTCAGGGGAGTCGAACGGTATTTCCAACAGAGTGGCTGTTTTCTTATAAATATAATCAATTTGAATTCGTGGGTCTTCTCGGAGAACCACAAGACCATATATATCATCCGGATTTATTTCTGTTTGCAAATGGAAAGGATTGTACTGCATTGGAAAACGATACCGTATGTGCTCATAAACCTGCTGGCAGTTAGTTGCTAACCGGTTAATCTCCAAGTCAAATGCATGCTGATCAAAAATCCGGAGATTCCGCCTTGGAGTGTACATTTTACTGTCAAAAAAAATATAATGACTTTCTTTTCGTGCAAGCACATCGAGTGATCGATTTTTGTTGCGATGAAAGATATATTCCTGTTCAGGGTATACTTCGTCAAACAATCCACTTCGCAAAATGATTCGGTAAAGATATGGCTCCAACACTTCTTTTCCAATCAACTCAGCTAGATGGTTGTCGTTCTGAGTTATACGGTATAGCATGGCGGATGTTACAGATCGCATCAGCAAATGAGGGAGAGGCAAATAAACAGTACCTTGTTCCCGTATAAATGGGTAGGTATATGAGGGCCGCAGACAATATGCATAATCATCAATGCAGTTGGTTATGTTTTCAAGTTGATTTTTGTATTCCTCCCTTGTAATGGTTAAGTGTGAGAGTTCCACTGGAAACTGCGACAATATAAAATTATATAGTTCTGGAGATACCTTATACTTATTACCATGTAGAATTATCCATAGCGACATAGCTAAAACAGCATACCTTTTGTAATTGCTTCCAAGCTTTTGCTGGAATATCTGGGGCATATTTACTTTGGAATTCACAAAGGAAAAATACCAGTTGTAACGATATAGCTTATAGTAAGGGTATTCTTGAGCCTCAAATTGTACAGATCCCATGGCGACAAGCAACTTGCTTACAAGAGCATTTGTTCCTTTTAGTTTATCTACAATTGGATGCCGATGATTTCGTATGCAAGCTATCATCTCAACAAATTTTCGATCCCTTGAGGTAAAACGCCCTTGCTGCCATTCTTGTGCCATGACAGAAAAAAGAAGCAGTGTTTCAAGCTCCCATGGAAAGGGGATTTTTCCCATTTCGTTTTTGTCTATCACACCGGTTAAGTTCATGGTTTCACGAGACCATCTTTGTAGTATATTCATCTTTTCTACAAATGAATATCGCTTTAGTGTCCGTGGAATATCGTTGTAATTCATCGGTGTACCTCCGATTGCCAATTCAAAAGCATTGTTTATCTGCTTGACAAAAGAAAGCTGACGACATCATCTTAGTTCTATTATAGCAGGATGCGGGGATTTTTCTTATATACATAGAAATTTTGATTTCCTACACAAGAAGCGTGCAAGATGAGAACAGAATGAAATCGAAAACACACTACTTTATCCGCCCGTAATTGTGCTTTGAGCAAAAGTTGTGTTGACCCCGTAGAGCCTTTTAGCTATAATAAAAATGCATTAATTTGTCCGCTCGTTGATGCAATAGCAGCAAAACTTGTGTAGGAGTTTTGGCATGAAAAATGTCGAAAAGTACAAAAAAATATTTGAACGCTATGGCGGGATAATGCGCACAAAAGACCTGCAGAGGGAGAAAGTTCAGTACCGGACTTTGCAACACCTGATCGACCAGGGGGCAGTGGAAAAGGTCCGCTATGGCTATTACCAGTGGATCGACCCGGAAGATTTCAGTGAGGTCGTTACGGTGAGCCGTTTGTTTCCCGATGCCATTTTCTGTATGGAAACAGCATTGCGATATTACGGTTACAGTGACCGAAACCCGACTGAATGGCACATGGCAGTGAGCAAGGACTCCGGAAAATCCCGTTTCAAGATTGATTATCCCTTTGTGAAACCATATTATGTTGATCCTGCCTGCCTGGAGGTAGGCTTAACGACTGGCATTATGGACGGTCACCCGATTCGCATCTACGACAAAGATCGTGTGCTTTGTGATTGCCTGCGGTACCGCAACAAGATGGACAAAGAAATTTTCAACAAAGCGGTACAGCGGTATATTGCCGATCCTCAAAAAAACATTCCGCGGCTGTTGGAGTATGCGGAAATACTGAGGGTCAAAAAGGTCGTACAAGAATTGATAGGAGTGTGGCTGTGATGGTGGACAAGGCGGCTTCTGTGCTGGCAAAACTGAAAAACAAGGCCAGGGCGACCGGTATCAGTTACCAGCAATGTTTACAGCTTTTCTTCCAGGAGGAATTTTTGCGCAGGCTGGCGGCTTCCCCCTATGCGGAAAACTTTGTCCTGAAAGGCGGGCTGTTTATCTACACGCTCACCAATTTTGAAAGCCGCGCCACGGTGGATGTGGATTTTCTGATGCGGGGCTTGAACAATGACCTTGCTCGAATGGATGCGATTCTTGCCGAGATCCTGTCGGTGGAAACGGGGAACGATTTTGTGGTCTTCCGGGCTGAAAAGGCAGAACCCATTGCTCTGCAACGCAAGTATCACGGCGTCAGCACGCAGATCACCGGTTTTATCAAAAATGTCCGGGTGCCCTTCAACGTGGATATCGGAGTTGGGGATGTGATCGTTCCGGGTGCAGAACGAAGACCCATTCAAACGCAGTTGGAGGGCTATACGCAGCCTACGGTTCTTACCTATTCGCTGGAAAGCACTGTGGCGGAAAAATTTGACGCCATTCTGCAGCGTTTTGAGCTTACCGGACGGATGAAAGATTTCTATGATATCTACTACCTGTCCAAGACATTCAATTTTGATGGGACAAAGCTGCAATCGGCCATGCAGCAAACACTGCAAAACCGAGGAACCGCATACGAAAATAATAGCTTTGACCATGTATTCGCGCTGGCGGATCAGCCGGAGATGCTCACGAAGTGGCGCTATTTTCTGAAAAGCTTGAGAACCTCGGAGCTGGAGTTCTCCACGGTTATTCAGGGAATCGGGGCATTTCTTTTGCCAGTGTGGCAAAAAATCGTGACGGAAGAACCGATGACTGGTACTTGGAATGCACAATCAGCAAGCTGGGAGATAAGCGAAGAATAACGCCCAACAGCAATGGTCATTTACATAATTTTGTTAAAGGATGGTATTCCCCATGGCAAGGAAGAAAGCCGAAGAAAAACTGAATCTGGACACGATCCTCTTTAAGTGCCGGGATATTCTGCGCCAGGCGCGCAATTCCGGTTCTTTCTTTGAAAAGCGCGATATGATGCTGACCCTTGTTTTTTTGCGCTTCATTGGCGAAAAATTTGAAGATGGCACCGAGCATCTTCGTCAGACGCTGATCGAAGAGGGGCTGAATCCAGATGATGAAAAGATTTGGAATGCCTTCTTCAATGATCCCACCTTTACCGACGGTACCTACAATCTGCCGGTAGCGGCCCGCTGGTCCACCATCATCAACACACCCGCACCGCAGTTGAATGTGGCCTTGGATACGGCCCTGAAAGCTTTGGGAGACAGCGATAAACAGCTGAAGGGATGCTTTGTGGAGGGCACCTTTACCACAAGAAATCTGGAATCCAAAGACATCAAAATGCTGGTGGATGAGATCAACAAAATCAGCCACAAGAAATTCGGCGAGGAAAAAGACCTGATCGGCCGGGTGTACGAATACTTCCTTAAAGAGTTTGCAGTCAATGCAACGAAGGAGGAGGGTGAATACTACACACCCCATGACGTGGTCCAGCTGATCGCTGCCATGATTGAGCCCTTCGACGGCACTTTGTATGATCCTTGCTGCGGTTCCGGCGGTATGTTCATTCAGAGTGCGGAGATCGTCAAAGCCAAACAGGGCGACACCAGCTGTATCAATGTGTATGGGCAGGAAAAAGAGCCGGCTACCCTCCGTCTGGCAAAAATGAATCTAGTGCTGCGCGGCATCAGCCATCACCTGGGGGAGATCGCCGATTCGACCTTTACCAACGACCAGAACAAGGGCCTGTATTTTGACTACATCATGGCCAATCCACCCTTCAACTTGAAGGGGTGGTACGATGCCAACCTGAGCGATGACCCGCGCTGGGCAGACTGTGGTACGCCCCCGGAAAGCAACGCCAATTATGCCTGGATCCTGCACATTCTTTCCCATTTGAAGGCTTTGAACGGCGTGGCAGGATTCCTTCTGGCGAACGGTGCCCTGGGGGACAGCGATACGGTGGAAATCCGAAAGAGACTGATCCAGAAGGATATGGTGGAAGCCATCGTGATTCTGCCCCGAGAACTGTTTATCACCACCGACATCAGTGTGACCCTGTGGATTTTGAACCGGAACAAAAAGGGAGGCGCCTACCATGGCAGAACGCTGCGCGACCACAGCCATGAGATTCTGTTTATGGATCTGCGCACCTGGACGGAAAACCCGGTCAAGGGAGAGAGTAAAAAGAAAGTCCAGCTTGTTACTGAACAAATCGAAAGGGCGGCGGAAATCTACCACACCTGGCAAAACGAGGACACGGATGGCAGCCATTACGAAGTGCCGGAACTGTACCGCAGCGTCGGTATGAAGGAAATCGAAAAGCAGAACTGGAGCCTTGTTCCGAGCAAGTATATCCAGTTCATCGACCACGATCTGGAAATTGATTTTCCCGCGGAGATGCGGCGCATCCAGGCAGAAATGAAAGCTGTGATGCAGCAGGAGAAAGAGTCCCAGGCGATGCTGCTGGAGGCTTTCAGGGGGATTGGGTATGGGATTGATTAAATATAAGATCAGACAACTAATCAAAGTAGTGGACGAGCGTAACATATGCGGTATTGACCGATTTTATGGCATCAATATCGATAAAGAATTTATGCCAACGGTAGCTAATACACAGGGAATTGATGAAAGCAAATATAAGGTTGTCCGAAAGAACAGGTTTGTTTTCAGTGGGATGCAAACCGGACGCGATGAGTGCATTAGAATTGGAATGTATACAGGAGAGATTCCTGTAATCGTTTCTCCTGCATATATAACCTTTGAAATAGCGGCCACAGACATCCTGATTCCAACCTATTTCTTTATGATTTTTCTTTCAAAGGAAAAAGATCGCCTTGGCTGGTTTTATAGTGACGGAAGCGTTCGTTCTAATTTGGATTGGGACAGATTTTGCGATATTGAATTAACACTTCCGCCAGTTGTTGTACAACAGAGATATATCGCTATTTATGAGTCCTTGATTTCCAACCAGCGAAGCTATGAGCGTGGGTTGACGGATTTGAAATTATCATTTGATGCTCTTGTTGATGAAATCAAGCATTCGGCAGCTAAGAAACAGGTTTCTGAATTGTTGGCAGAAGTGGATTGCCGAAATGACAATGGCAAAATTATAAGCGTACAAGGAATAAATATTGCAAAGCAGTTTATGCCGTCAGTGGCAAATATAAATGGCGTGGACCTAAAAAGATATAAAATCGTAAAGAAAGGGCAATTTGCTTTTTCTGGGATGCAAACGGGACGAGATGAATGTATCCGAATCGCTTTGTACCAAGGAGAGACACCAATTATTATTTCTCCTGCCTATACGGTTTTGCAGGTCAAAGACAAAACGGTGCTTCCAGAATATATCATGATTTGGTTTTCCCGCAAGGAAAGTGATCGGAGAGGATGGTTTATGAGCGATGCCAGTATTCGCTCAAACCTTGATCTTGACCGTTTTTATGAAACCGAAATTCCCATACCAGATGAAAAAGTCCAGTGTGCGATTGTGGAAATCTATAACGCGTATATTATGCGGAGAAATATCGTAGAACAGCTCAAAGCCCAAATCAAAGACATCTGCCCGATCCTGATTCGAGGGTCGCTGGAAGACGGAGGTTAAAAGCAATGGCAAAACTGCAAAACTTCAATGGCCGCTATTGCGAGGCTGATTTTGAGAACGCCTTTCTCAGCTTTCTGGAAGCGGAAGGCTGGCAGTATCTCTTTGGCAACAGCATTCCCCGCGCCTCCCGGCGGGACGTTTTGTATGTGGATGACTTGGAGCAGTTTTTGAGAAAGGCCAATCCGGATCTTCTCGCCGAAGAGATCCGGCAGATCATCGACACCGTCCGGCTGGCCGGCGGCGAAAGCGATTTCGCCACGCTGCACAAGGTGTATGGCTGGATGGTGGACGGCATTCAATTTGTGCCTCAGGGCAAGCCTGCCCGCATGGTGGCGCTGATCGACTTTGAAAACCCGGAAAATAACATTTTTCGGGTGGTCAATCAGTTCGCCGTGGAGTATACCAACAATGGCCAAACGGAAACACGGCGGCCGGATATTCTCCTTTATGTGAACGGATTGCCTCTTTGCATCTTTGAGCTGAAGAATCCGGCGGACCCAACGGCCACGATCCACAGCGCCTGGGAACAGATCTATACCCGCTACTGGCGGGACATCCCACACCTGCTGCATTACTGCCCCCTGGCCTGTATCTCCGATGGGGTCAAAACAAGACTGGGCACGGTGCGCACCCCCTATGAGCATTTTTATGCCTGGCGCCGGGTGGAAAATGAGGACAAGGTCTCCACGCTTCCCTTTGATGAAATGCAGACCATGATCAAGGGCGTGTACAACCCCCGGCGATTCCTTGAAATATTCCGGGATTACATTTATTTTCAGGACAGCGAGTACGACAGCAGCGAACGGGAGATTGTCTGCCGGTATCCGCAGTTTTTTGCCGCGCGCCTTCTGAAGCAAAGCATTATAAAGTCTGTGGTAGAAAAGAGCGGCAAGGGCGGAACCTACTTCGGGGCCACCGGTTGCGGCAAGACCTACACCATGGCTTTCCTTGCCCGGCAGCTGGCTTTGCGCTGCACCGATGTGCCGCAGATCGGCTCTCCTACCATTGTGATGATCGTGGACCGGGATGAGCTGCAAAAGCAGGGCGCGAAGCTGTTCACAAAGAGCAAAGAATTTTTGAATCTGGGCGAGGTGCGCATTGTCCCAAGCCGCAAAGCGTTGCGGGAAGAACTGGGCGCTCGTCAGAGCGGCGGGTTCTATATCTGCACTATCCAGAAATTCTGCGACCGGGAAGATGACAAGATCGGCCTGATCAATGAGCGGGCAAACATCATCTGCTTCTCCGATGAGGCACATCGGACGCAGCTGGAACACGCCAAAAAGATCCGGTTCAGCCAGGACGCGGATAAGAATATGAAAGCCATGGTCTCCAAACCTTATGCAAAGGTCTTGAAGGAGGCTTTTCCCCAAGCCACCTTTGTGGGGTTCACGGGCACGCCCATTTCGGAAACCTATCAGACGTTTGGCAGCGAGATCGACCGGTACACCATGGACCAGGCGGTTGCGGACGGCCTGACCGTGTCCATCAAGTATCATCCTCGGATCACCAAGGTTTTGCTGGATCAGGAAAAGGTCAAGGAAATCGAGGCATATTACAAACAGTGTGCCGACGAAGGAGCAACGGCGGAGGATATCGAGGCCAGCAAAAAGGCCATGAGCTCTATGGAGGTCATTTTGAAAGAGCCCTCCCGCCTGGAGCGGCTGGCCGTAGATATCCACGACCACTAAGTCTCTGCCTGCGCCAACGATCCCGAACGGGTGCAGAAAGCCATGGTGGTTTGCTCTAACCGACCCATCGCCTATGAGTTGCTCAAAATATTCCAGCAGAAGTATCCCGAGTGGTTTGCAGAGAAGAAAACGCCGGGAGATGTGACAGTATCGGATGAAGAGATGCGCCGGTTGAAGCCGATGCCTTTCATGGCCATGGTGGCCAGCGTTGGCAGCAACGACCCGGCGGAAATGTATCAGTATCTTGGCGGAGTAAAAAACAGCAAGCGGTCAGAGGAACTGGACGCTGCGTTCAAGCAGGACAAGTCCAACTTTCGGATCGCCATCGTGGTGGACATGTGGATCACCGGCTTTGACGTGCCGTCGCTGACCTATATGTACAACGACAAACCGCTTCAAACGCACCTGCTGATCCAGACCATCAGTCGGGTCAATCGAAAATATCCCGGTAAAGAATATGGTATGATTGTGGATTACATCGGAATCCGCGACAATATGCGTGAGGCACTGAAAATGTATGGCGGGAACTGCTCCATTGCGCCCACGGCGGATGATGTGGAACAGGCGACCGATGCGTTCCGGCAAGAGCTGATGATTTTGAAGGATCTATTCTCCGGCTATGATTTGACTCCGTTTCTGGACCCGGAACGAGATCCCGCAGAGAGATATACGCTCTTGGCCAAAGCGGCAGAATATGTTTTTGCATCCACAAACGAATTGAACACGGAAAGCGAAGGTGGAAAGAGTATCCAAAAGGTCTCTTTCAAGACCTATTTTCTGAAAACGGTTAAACGGATGCGGGCTGCCTATGATATCTGCCAGCCTTCCGGTGAGCTCAGCGAGGAGGAGTCCTCTCTTGCACAGTGCTTCATGGCAATTGCCGGCTTTGTCCGCAAGATGAGTGGCACCAGCGAAGTTGACACCCAGAGCATGAACCGCCATGTAGAAAAGATGGTGGAAGAGGCGCTGCGATACAACAAGGTTGAAAATGTTCTGGAGGAAGGTGAGCAGGAGGATATTTTCAGCCCGGAATATTATGAGAAACTATCCGACGTGAAAATGCCGGCCTCCAAGCTCGAATTGCTGGTAAAAGCGCTGAAAAAGCAGATCGCCGAATATAGCAAAACCAATCAGATGGCGGCGAAGAAGTTCCAGGAGATGCTGGAAAAGACGATTCAGCAGTATCATGAACGCCGCAAGCATCTTACCTTGGAAGAAGCTGGTATTGCTCAGGAGGAGACCTCGGAGGAGATCATTCGGAATGCCACCGAGCAGGCACTGCAACTCCTAAAAGAAATGCAGGCTGACCGGGAGAGCTTCCGAAAAGTAGGCCTGACCTTTGAAGAAAAAGCATTCTACGACATTTTGATGACGCTGCGGGATGAGTATAACTTCGAATACGGCACGGATCGTGTGGTCGACGGGGTTTCGGTAAACGACAAATGTAAGGCCCTGGCGAAAAAAATCAAAGATATCATTGACGTCAAATCCTCGTTTGCCGATTGGCTCAATAACCAGATCGTACGGGATCAGCTGAAGTTTGATATCAAAGTTTGCCTGATCAAAAATGGTTATCCGCCTCAGTACAGCCCGGAAGTTTTTCGCAAGGTAATGGAACAGGTGGAGAATTTTGAGGAAAATAATGGATAATAGAAGACTTTTCTAATAATTTTAAGGCGGTGTGATTGGTTCAATGCAGAAGATCGACAAAACCGATACCCTGGAAACGATCCTTACCCGGGGAAAGTTTGAAGTGGATTACTATCAGCGTGAATACCGTTGGGGCCGCAAGCAGATCGAGCAGATGCTGATGGATTTTTACGATACCTTCCGCCAGTATTACGATCCGGCCAATCACGGCGCGCCCTCCGAAGTGCAGGGATACGGGTATTACTATATGGGCAGTATCATCTGCACCAGTGAGAACACCCGCAAAATTATTGATGGTCAACAGCGACTTACCTCTTTGTCGTTGCTCTTAATTTATCTGCGAAATTTGCAGAATCAACTCACCGGCATCCCATATCTTCCAGTTAAACAGATGGACGACTTGATTTACAAAGATAATTTTGGGACCATGTCTTTCAATCTGGATGTGCCGGAGCGGAACGACTGTATGCAGGCTTTGTGGGACCAGAACTGGGCTTTTACTTCCGAAAATGAGAGCAACAGGAATCTGCTTGCGCGGTATAGTGACATTGAAGAGCTTTTCCCCGATGATCTGAAAGGGGAAGCCCTGCCTTATTTCATCTACTGGCTGAAGGGGAAAGTCCTTTTGTTGGAGATCGATACCCCCTCGGAGGACGAAGCGCATACCATCTTCCTGACCATGAATGACCGCGGCCTCAGCCTGAACAGCGCCGAAATGCTGAAGGCCTATATCATTCAGCAGGTAAACGAGGCAGACCGGGATACCGTTAATAAAGCCTGGCAGCAAAACATTAACCGCATCAAAAATGCGTTTGATTCTCAAACCAGCGGTGCTGTCAAGGCAGAAGACGTGGACTTTATTTCAGCCTGGCTGCGAGCGAAGTATGCCAACTCGATCCGAGATACCCGCAAGGGCGCCGAGGACAAGGATTTTGAGTTGCTGGGCGAAAAGTTCCACAACTGGGTCCGGCTGAATGCCCGCACGGCAATGCAGCTGACGCAGCCAAAGCAGTTCAAGGAACTGGTAACGATCGAGATGTCTCTGATGACCAGTTTGTATCTGCGCATAAAGGCGTATTCGGATAAGCTGACGCCGGGGTACGAGGCGGTTTTCTACAATGCACACAGAGACATTACATACCAGAACTATCTGATCCTGGCGGCGGTGCGGGTGGACGATGCTCCCGAAGTGGTCGACCAGAAAATCAAGCTGGTTTCGGCGTTTATTGACATCTTTGCCTCGACCCGGATTTTCAATTATAAAAAGATCAACTGGAACTCCAATAAAAACCTCCTGTTCCGGGTCATGTGCCAGATCCGGAACCAGGATGCAAGGACGATTGGGGTCAAGTTGTTCTCCACGCTGCAGCGGATGAACGAAAAACTGGATGCGATTCGGGACTTTGAACTCAACCAATTCACGGGTCGCTATATGCTCCATATGCTGGCCCGGCTGACAGACTATGTGAACGTGCAGATGGGACGTGCCTCCCTGTTTGCAACCTACGTGGACCGGAATCCCAAATCGTCCTATGATATTGAACATGTTCTGCCGGACGACTATGCCAGCTACAAGGATCTATTCAATGACGAAGAGGATTTCAACAACAATCGCAGAAAGTTTGGAAACCTGATTTTGCTGACCAGCGACCACAACAGGAGTTACCAGGCGATGCCCTATGAGCAGAAGGTGATCCAATACGCGGGAGACAATATCCTGGCGCAATCTCTGAATCGTGGAACCTATCAGAATAACCCACGGTTCCTGCGGCTGGCTGATATGTATGGATTTAAGCCCTATGATCGATTCGACAAAGCGGCGATTCGAGACCGTCTCCAACTGTATACACAACTTGCAAAATCTATTTGGGACCCCACTCAGATCAAGGAGTTAGCAGGCGGCTGGGATGATGAAACGGAGATCGAGATCCAGAACAGCAGTGCACGCCGGTTTACCGTGGAGTACGGCTCTGGAAGAAGCTGGGAAGATGCTCGCAAATATGGCTTTGTGTCGGCCAGCGGTGAAGGCGGGACTCTGCTGAGCAACATCAACGAAGGCGATGTTATTTTCTGCCACATCGCTGGTGTTGGCTTTGTGGGCATCGGCGTTTGCACAGCCTGCGAAACGCCGGCGGCTGATTTTGCCGTGCTTGAAGGGGATGCTCGAAAAAACATCTTGGACTGCGAGTGGGTAAACTCTGCGGCAAAAGCGGCCATCGATTCGTCCAATGAGTACTTTGTGGGCGTACAATGGCTCCGTACTGTTTCTGCCGATGAAGGATACTGGGAAAAAGGCATGACCAGTATCCCCATGGTCGCCTATATGATGAACGATGATTCCACCCATAACAAGGTGTTGGAACATTTCAGAGTTTCCTTGACCTGACAGGAGGCGCCGATTCTAACAATCTTTCTAATCATAATTGTTAGAATGTTAGAATGATTATTAGCAACAGTGAGGTACCGAATATGGAGATCGCTTTGAGAAAAACACAAATTGTGATTTTTATGTAGAGGACTATTCTCAGTTTATTCGGCATTCAAAAGTGCCCGTCCGATTTTGACTACATAGAATATAACGCGAGCAAAAACAGCAAAGCGCATGGTACCGCTCATAACGGATACCATGCGTTTTTGTCATTATGATTGGCCCAAAGTCTGTCAGCAGACGACACGCAGAATCAGATGGAAAAGAGGCAGTTCTCCAAGGTACGAATCACGGTTTCTTCCTGGGCTTCGTCCCCACCGCCGCGATCATGGCATAGTGGGCCTTGCTCTTTCTCGTGATGCTGTTGTAGTCCTCGGAGGTGAGGAACTCCAGCAGCCACTCCTTGGGCACCTTATAAGTGTGTTGATACGGGAACGCCTTTAACCTTCCTTCGGTACACCAGCGGCTAACGGTGCGGGAGGCATAGCCTGTGACCTGGGCGATCTGGTGGGCGTCCAGCACGTCAGGCTGGCGGGTCAGCAGGTTCTCGTACCATCGGCGCACACGCTGGCGGGTGGCATCGGTGAGCAGGAGCGCGCCGTTCAGGCTGAAGGCCGGGGGCTTGTGGTTCGGGTAGTTCTTGTACCAACCGCTGGGTGGGGTGTAGTAGGCCGGCTCGGCCAGGCGGCGGCGCAGGTAGGCGGCCACGTCTGCCTTGGCGATCTTGTAGCAGCGGGTCTGCTTGCCGGTGTTCTCGCAGGGCACCAGGCCGCTCTGCAGCAGGTAGAGCGAGGTGCGGGTGCCGATGCGGCAGGCTTTGCGAAAGTCGGTGCGGCCCATGGGGTCGGGATAGGGCGCCAGCAGGTCCTGGATTTCCCGCTCCAGAGTGTCCTGAAAGAGATTGCTTTTCTTCATTTTTGGGTTCTCCTTTGTTTTGAATTGGGACCCGGAGAACCACCATGTTTTCCACTAAAATTATACAAATTGTTGAAATTTGGAAAGATACTACACAAAATCGGCCCGAAATCTTGCATTTGGCGAATTCCGTTTTCCGGCGACGGGGCGAAAATCCAGTGTTCATCCGGAATATCGGCCCTCAATTATCTTGCATGAAATCTTGCATTTTTCCAAAAAAGTGTGCCAAATCTCCCCAAAACGGGCATTCCCGATTTGATTCGTACTATCGCCATTTTTCGGGTTTTGGCCGCTTGAAAATGGCTTAACGCCGCCGAAAATCCGGGGACAAACTGACCAGCTCTGACCTGCTCTTTTCCACAAGAGCCTTTTCGGCACAGGACTCGAAATCAGTTTGTGGGAAACCACACGAGGGTTCGAATCCCTCCCGCTGCGCCAGAAAAGAAACCTGTTTTTGATTTAGGTCAAAAGCGGGTTTCTTGCTATTTCGGGGGTATTATTTTTGATGATAAAGAGTAAAATTGGAGGATTATAACCGGTTCCGTTGTCCTTCCACAAGTTTATAATCCACATATCTTTGACTTCTCCATAATCTCTTAGAAGCTAATCTTTGCAGCGGCCTTATGAGTATTGAGGAAAATATACGACATTTAAAGGCACAAAAAAGCAAGATGGAATTTTCTCTCAATAGCCGTAAGAATACTCGCGATATGCTACAAAAAGAAAAGGAGAGTTATGAAAGCAGGCTATTAACTCTACGCAGATTAACCCAAACTCTTCGGTCAAATCTTTTTACAACAACAGATGCGGAAGATATTCTGACGTTTCAGCCATAACCACATCCGCCGGTACCCGCAGGTGCGGTAACTGCATTCCCGCTGCTGTGCGATAAGTTCCGCAAGAGCGGCGGCCCTTTCCGGCTTGCTCAACGATGGACAGAGGCGTAGCAACTGCTTCCGGATACTTAAAAAATGCACACATGACGGACACCGGATATTCTCCGCTGTGGCGATGTATGATGCGGTATTTTATTCTCGGTTTCACCTTCTTCCTGTGAATTGCAGAAAATCCCGCAGCAGGTTATCCTCCAAGCGAAGCCGTTGGATTTCATAGGCCTGTTCAGCCACAATGGCTCTTGGCGCAGCATCTTTTCTCAGCCGTCCCTTGGGCCGTGGCAGGCTTCCGGCTTCCAGCTTGCGTTCTTTTCTCCATTCACGCTCGAGCGGCCTTTTTACCACTTGCTTGTCCCGAAAGCTATCGTATTCTGCAGCTTCCCGCTAACTTTTTCCCTCTGCCAGCATGAGCTTGATCTCAGGCAGCAGTGCTTGAACATGCGCATAATTTCGTTTCTCCATGAAAATGCCCCCCGATGTAGTCTGTTTTCCTGCATCAGGGGGCATTTTGTCACTGTCTGTTTTTGCTGGTTCGGTTCAGCCCAATGGGCGGCCCCGGCCTTATATTATTTTTTGTGCAGAGCTTAGAATTCCAGTTCCATCAGGCGGGCGGTGGCCAGAAGGTAAATCTTCAGGCACTTCATCAGATGCTCAATGGGCACGCCCTCGTTGGCGCTGTGCATGGCGCCGCAGCAGGCGGGCCAGGTTTCCTCCGGCTCTTCAATGCCAAAGCTCACGGCGTTGGGGAAATGGCGCGCATAGGTGCCGCCGCCCATGGTGAAGGGCTTTTTATCCTGGCCGGTCACCTCGTTGTAAGTGTCCACCAGCGCGCGGATGGCCGGGCTGCTGGGTTCGATATAGAACGGCTTCATGGGCTTCATGGGCTTGAAGCTGCCGCCGTACTGGGCGGCGAAAGCGCTGATTTTGGCGAACATCTCTTCGTCGGTGATGCTGGTGGGGTAACGGATGTCGATGTTCTGCACAAGGCAGCCTTCCTTCAGGGCAATGGTGCCGCCGATGCACGTCAGCGGGCCGAACACATCGTCACAGCTGGCAACGCCGATGCTGGAACCGTCCGTGGTGGAAAGCAAAGTGTGCAGCATTTCCAGCGCGCGGTTTTCGCTTTCGCTGCACAGCCGGTTCTGCAGCAGATACTCCACCACCAGGGCAATGGCGTTTACGGTGCCCTGTGGCATCGAGGCGTGCCCGCCGACGCCGTGCCCGGTGATGCGCACAAGGCCGTTGCCCGCGGGCTCTACCGTCACGCGCCCTGTGCTGGAAAGCACGGAAATGTCCGCTTTCACCAGTGCGCTGGCTTTATCGGGCACTACGTTTCCGGCCACGCCGCCCTCAAATTCCATCAAATTGCCTGAAACGGGCGCCGAGATGACGTCGCCGCCATAGCCGCCCTTTTCCCCGTACCCCACGGGGAACTCACCGTCCGGCGTAAACAGGAACGCGGGCGCGTCGTGGTGCTCTAAATACCACTCTACGTCCTCCATGCCGGTCTCTTCATCCGTGCCGAACAGCAGGCGCAGGGTGTAGGGAAGCTGCTCGCCGCGCTCTTTGAAAAATTTGGCAATATAAAGCGTCAGCACGGCGGGGCCTTTATCATCCAGCGTGCCGCGCCCGATGACACAGCCGTCCTTGACAATCATTTCAAAGGGGTCGGAAGTCCATCCGTTGCCCGCGGGCACCACATCCAGATGGGTGATGGTGGCAATTTGCTTTTTGCTTTTGCCGGGCAGGTCGGCCCAGCCGATGTTGCCCGCGCAGTTTTCCGTCTCAAGGCCCATGCGGCGGGCAATGGCCAGCGCTTTTTCCAGCGCGGCGTTCACGTCTGTGCCGTAGGGGGCGCCGGGCGCGGCCTCGCCGCGCACACTGGGCTGGCCAATCAGCGTTTTCAGGTCTGCCAGCATGGCCTCTTTATTTTCAGAAAGAAAGTTGTCAATGCTCTGCATCAGTTCTTGTTCGTTTATCACGTCATCAGCTCCTTGCATTTTGCATTTTGCATTTGATTATAGTATAGTGGGGAAGAGAAAAAAGCGCAAGGGGAAGGAGGCGCTGCCTTGAAGAAGAACATGGTGTTCGTGCTGGGGGTGCTGGCTGTGGCAGCCGCGCTGTTTTTTTTGGCGCGCCCCGGCGGCGCGGGCGGCGCTGCACGTGTGGATATTGCCGGGGGCGGCACCGTGCGCCTGGCCCTTTCGCAGGATGGGACCTACCCCATAGAGGGCGCAGCCCTGCCTGTGACGCTGGAAGTGAAGGACGGCGCGGTGCGCTTTGTGAACAGCGTCTGCCCGGACCATATCTGCGAGAACCCCGGCTGGCTTCGCCTGGAGGGCGAAGCTGCCGTGTGCGCGCCCGCGGGGGTTTCCGTCACGGTGGAACAGGCCGGCTGACGGCCGAAGCGGAAAGAAAAGGCGCCCTGCACAATAAGGCGGTGAAACTAGAAGCTTTTTGTGGGGGCGGCGTACAGCCGCCCCCGGTTTGCTTTCTTACGTCAACGCGCCGAATGGCAGGGTGCCTTTTGTGTTACCGGTGTAAACTCAGAACACATCGTCCTCGTCGTCGGAATAAATCTCAATATAATCGTTCGCCTTGGCCCTGTCAAAATAAGCCAGCGCGGCCAGCGCTGCGGCAATGGCGCCCACCCAGGCAAGCAGCTTCAACAGAAATTTCAACATGGTACAACAGCCTCCCAAACCTTGTTTTTAACTTTGCGCACCGCGGCACATGCGCGGAAACCCGCAGTGATGTATTTACTCTGTTTTATCAATAAGGGACAATCACAAACGGCTCAAAACCCGGCTGCCAGCCGCCGGGCCCGCCGGGGCAGGGAAA
>ENA-OROR01001043-OROR01001043.1-human-gut-metagenome-genome-assembly--contig:-NODE-1043-length-20119-cov-2.632476_pt1 | contig 20119 bp, 15 predicted proteins | sample MGYA00242135_ERZ509060 | MGnify/ENA primary metagenome ERZ509060 (study PRJEB26280, sample SAMEA2338742) | human gut metagenome | biome: human gut; feature: human-associated habitat; material: faeces... | reverse complement strand
AGAATCAGTGTCACAAAAGCTTCAATCTTTGAAAGTCCCCTGCCGATATTCGGAATTTCCGCAGCATTGCACAGTGCATCCCAGAAGGTCATATCGTTGGCATCGGCAAACTCCTGTACACGCTCCAGTGTCGTTGCACCGATTCCGCGCCGCGGCACATTGATAATTCTTTTCACCGCCTGTCCGTCCATACCGTTATCTATTGTCTTTAAATACGCAAGAATATCTTTGATTTCTTTTCGCTGATAGAAATTAATGCCGCCGTAAATGCGGTATGGCACATTTCTGACTATCAGTTTTTCTTCCAGCAGTCGGGACTGTGCATTGGTACGGTAAAGAACCGCAATATCATTATAATTCCAGCCGTCCCGCACACAGGCACAAATATTTTCCACCACACCTTCCGCTTCTTTATAAGCATCTTCATAAATGCGGAAATGAATCTTGTCCCCTTTGCCGTTTTCCGTCCACAGCTTTTTAGACTTTCTTCCGATATTATGCGCAATCACCTCATTTGCCGCAGAAAGAATGGTCTGTGTCGAACGGTAGTTCTGTTCCAGTTTAATCACCTTTGCACCTGGAAATGTATTTTCAAAATTTAAAATATTGCCGATATTCGCCCCTCTGAATTTGTAAATGGACTGATCATCATCACCGACCACACACAAATTGCCGTATTTTTGTGCCAGCTTGCTAATCAGACGGAACTGTGATGTATTCGTATCCTGATACTCATCGACCATGATATAACGGAAACGCTCCTGATACGCTTCCAACACTTCCTCATCACGGTTTAACAGTTCAACCGTCTTAAATATCAAATCGTCAAAATCCAGCGCATTATTTGCTTTAAGTGTCTTCTGATACTCTCTGTATACACCGGCAATTCTTTTGGCATTGTAATCGCCCCCGGCATTTGCTTCCATTTCATCCGGCGAAATCATTTCATCTTTGGCAGATGAAATCGCACTCATAATTGTGCGCTCTTTCAGCATTTTTGTATCGATGTTTAATTTTTTACAGGCATCCCGGATTACGCTTTTCTGGTCGTCCGTATCATAAATCGTAAAATTGGTCTGATACCCGATTCTGTCTATGTAACGGCGAAGAATCCGCACACAGGTCGAATGGAAGGTACTTACCCACACCTGACTGCCGCAGTCCGTTACCTTTTCCACACGTTCACGCATTTCTGCGGCGGCTTTGTTGGTAAATGTAATTGCTAAAATATTATATGGGCTGATTCCACATTCATCAATCAGATATGCAATGCGGTTTGTCAAAACACGTGTTTTTCCCGAACCTGCCCCGGCAATAATTAACACTGGCCCCTCTGTCTGTTTTACCGCCCTTTTCTGGCAGTCATTTAATCCATCTAAATTCAAACCGTTCCTCCATTCCTGCGTGTATACAGTTTCTTTATGACTATCCTACTCAAAGATGTACACACTGCATACGCACTGTTTCAAGTATGTGTCATTATAAACAAAAAAGAGCTGTCATGCAAGTATTCCAAAAATACTTTTATGCATAACAACTCTTTTTATATCACCCTTATCAAGAGCTTTCCCCGCTTGACTGCACATTTGTCCGCTTTCGCGAAAATAAAACAGCCGCCGCCGGATTTTTATACTAATTTATGTCCGCAGTTGGAACAGAATTTCGCACCGTTTGTCGGTGAACCACACTCCGGACAGAACTTCGGTGCACTGCCTGACGTACTGCTTTGTGCCGTACCTGTACTCTGTGGCGCGCTGCTCATGCTGTTCATGCTGTCCATCATCTGTCTGCCCATCTGTAATCCCATCTGCATATTCATCATATCCACACCGATGTTAGAGGACTTACCATTGCTCATGTTGTCCGCCATTGCCATCTGTGCATACTTATTCATGTCGCCCACCATAGACTGGGAAGCGGCTTTGTTCTGCATCTTCTGTACTTCTTCCGGATACGAAAAGCTTGAAATGTTAAAGTCGGTAATGGTCAGTCCAATCTTAATCATCTGCATATCAAGGTCTTCTTTAATCCCTGCTGAGATATCATACGCATTGGCTTGAAGATTAAACATATCCTTGCCTTCTTTAGAAATCCACTTCATCAGAAGCTGGTCTAAAACAGCAACAACACGTTCCCTGACATCGTCAACCGTGTACATCTGCTTCACACCCGCCACTTTATCAATTAATGCAAGATAGTCATCGACCTTAATGTTAAATGTACCAAACGCACGGATTGGCATACCGCCCGGAAGTGACGGTGCCGGAATGGCTATCGGATTTTTTGTGCCCCATTTTACGGTAAATTCTTTTGTATTCACAAAAAGAACTTCTGCACGCACACCGCTGTTAAATCCGAACTTAAAGCCTTTTAAAGTTGACAGAAACGGAATGATATCGGATTCAATATCAAAGCTTCCTTCATCCTTAAAAATACCTTCTATCTTACCATTGTACATAAAAATGGCATCCTGTCCTGCACGGATAATCAGGCGGCTTCCTTTTTTAATCTCACGGTTCGTCCATTTCCAGAAAATACAGTCATCTCTGTATTCTTCCCATTCTACAACATTTGCAAGCTGTTTTCCAAATAACCCCATGACTTTTCTCCATTCTGCTGTTATTTATATTATAAGCCCATCTTTGCCTTTAATGCTGCCAGTTCATCATCTACTGCTGCATCCTGTGGTGCTGAATCATACTTTGCTGCAAGATTGTCAATATCAGAATCTTCCTGTGACTGGTTTAACTCTGCCATTGCATTGGCTTCATCTAACATCTTATTGGCTTTTGCTTCCATCTTGCTAAAAGCTGCCATACTGTTGTTTGCACCTGTCACACTTGAACCGATGCTGTTTAAACGTTCCTGTGCCTTAGCTGTCGCAACTTTTGCCTTGATTGCTGCCTTTCTTGATTCTAAGGATTCAATATCCTTTACAAGCTTATCATGCATCTGGCGCATCTTTGCCGCATTGGCTGCTGCCGCTTCATAAGACTGCTGTAATGCTGTCTGTGTAGATACCAGCTGCTGCTTCTTTTCAAGAAACTTACGTGCATCTGCTTCATTCCCTGCTGTCAGTGCCTTTTCAGCATATGACTGCATTTTATTAACCTGCTCTGTACATTCGTCAAGTTCTCTCTTGGCTCTTGTTTCCTCTGCCATAACAGAAGCTGTTTCTGCCTTTACCTTACCCAGATCACTTTCAAGGTTGCGCATGTACTGGTCAATCATCTTTTCCGGATCTTCGCATTTGTCCAATAAAGCATTGATGTTCGCAGACATAATATCCTTAAATCTTGTTAAAATTCCCATAGTAAATATCCTCCATTCTACCCATTGGTACACAATTATTACCGGGCACTTATCTATCTGCCCCATGAATTACAGTATATTATATTTCCCCTATTTTGTCACGCAATATTGCATAAATTTCATTAATTTTATAACAATTTTTCAAACAATTACAGGTGTTTTATATCCGCCCCTTGCTATCTAGTTTTAAATACTATATAATGTCATATAGCTACTGTTATGTGAATGGAGATGACAAGTTATGAATACTGAATATACACAATTTGTTGCTACGCTGTTAAAGCGGCTGGCAAAGTTAAATTATATCAAACCGGGGGAAGTCCCCAATATCGACCTCTATATGGATCAGGTCACAACTTTTATGGACGAACATTTAAGCGACTGCAAACGCCGCGAAGACGATAAGATTCTGACTAAAACCATGATTAATAATTACACCAAAAACAATCTTTTGCCGCCGCCGGTAAAAAAGAAATATTCCAAGGAGCATTTATATGTCCTGACATTTATTTATTACTTTAAAAATCTGCTCTCTATCAGTGATATACAGACCCTGTTAAATCCGCTGACTGAACAGTTTTTTGAAGGAAATGATACCGGCAGCTTAGACGACATCTACAAGCAGATTTATAATCTGTGCAAGGGAGAGATTTCCGGCATTTCAAAAGATGTCCTTGAAAAAGCGCATCTTTCGGAGGAAGCCTTTTCTACCGTTGAAGATACGGACAGCCGCGAATTTTTACAGTTCTTTTCTTTGGTATCTTTACTGAGTTTTGATGTTTATATGAAGAAAAATATTATTGAAAGTCTGATTGACGACTTTGCTTCGCGCAGCCAGCAGGAAGTGCCGCACACAAAGTCTGAGCGTAAGGCGGAAAAGGCGGAACGCAAAGCCGAAAAAGCCGAGCAGAAAAGCCGCAGAAATGAAAAATAAAATTTAAAAATATAAAGCATGGAAAGAAAGCCGCTTTTAATCATGCAGAATTTTTACGGAACAACCAAAAACGGAATGTGATAAGTTTTGTGCTTCTTCACATTCCGTTTTTATAGCCTTGCCGGAAATTGACGTTCAATCCTTTCTCCGGGCAGAATATGTATCTGTTCCGTAATGTTTATTCCTGCTGTCCTTCTCCGCCTTCCGGAATCTGTAACCGCTCAAATACCTTTTCATAACCGTCGCTGCCGTAATTTAACGAGCGGTTTACACGGCTGATGGTTGCTGTAGAAGCGCCTGTCTTTTCCGCAATGTCCAGATAAGTCTTTTTTTCACGCAGCATCTTTGCCACCTCAAAACGCTGTGAAAGTGACAGCAATTCATTAATTGTACAGAGGTCTTCAAAAAATGCAGCACACTCCTCTTTATTCTCAAGACTTAAAATTGCATCAAATAACTGCTCTACCGCAGGTGTTTTTAATTTACTATTCATAACTGCCCCTTTTCTGTGCTGATAAACTCGCATCAGCATTTTTTTAAAAAGTTCCAAACAATACCGATATTTTAACACATTAGCACGTTATAGTAAAGCAGTAAATCTGTCCAAATCCAAATTTGCAATCAGTTGATCCGGAAAATGCACTTCTTTTAACAGCTCTTCCGCATACGAAAAATTGCAGATATCCTCTTCGACATGGGCATCACTGCCAAGTGTTATCATGACACCGTGTTCCATACACAGCTTTAACATACAGAGGTCATTTTCCCGTGCGCCGCTGCGCGGTCCGTCAGGTTTTAATGATGTATTGTTTAATTCGAGAAACTTGTTGTTTTGCTTTGCCGCACGCACCACCGTTTCAAAGTCCACCGGATACCGGCTGTCATCCGGGTGCCCTATGATGTCAACCAGCGGATTTTCAAGAACCTGCACCAGTGCCTGCGTATTCTGCTCCTTTGTACCGGGGCAGATACATGGAATATGAAAGCTTGCAATAACAATGTCCATTTTTTCAAGCAGTGTGTCCGGCATATCCAGTGTTCCGTCATAGTCCATAATATTGGCTTCACAGCCAAACAGACGGCGCACGCCGAATTTTTCCCGCGGCAGGACCTTAAAGTTGCTGAAATACAGTTTGCCGCAGCTGCCCGGCATTTTCGGCGTATGCTCCGTAAACGCAATAGCAGGCAGCCCGATTTGTGCTGCCTTTCTTGTCATTTCATCTATTGTGTTATAAGCGTGTCCGCTTGCAATCGTATGTGTATGTGTATCAATTAAGTATTTCATTTTAATCTCCGTTCCACAGACATTTTATTTGCACTCCGGCAGATTCACCGATAGTTCCCTGCGCGTATGGTCTACAGAAATTGCTTTATCTGAAAGATTAAAGTACGCAAAGGAATATGTATTGGATACATCTCCAAGAGAGTCGTCCCACGACAAATCTACATTATAATACTTTCCGTCAATATAGACAATATTCCATGCGTGATAACCGCCGTTAGCATATCCGGTGCAGAAATAACACGGAATATTTAACTGCTGCATAATATACTGAAATGCCCTCGAATATCCGGCACACACCGAGCTTCCGTTAATGAATACGCTGTATGCACTCTGGTTCATGTCTGAATTTTCATCATAGACACACATATTCTGAAGGGCTTTATAAACATACTGTTCCTTGTCAAGGTCGGTCGTAAGCGAACTGGCGCCGTTAATCACCTTCGCCGCCGCATTTAAAAACTTCTGTCTGGCAGACTGCAGTGTCTGTGCCGTTTCATTGTATTTTAACATCACGGAAATAACCGCTCCCTTGCTGGTGTACCCGTAGCTGTAGCCGGTATCCAGCCAGAACAGCTCGGGGTGATCGTTAAAGACCGCATTCATGACATTTTTAATACTGCTCTGATCAAGCTGACGGCACAGTGTCACACTTTCCTTTAATTCCAGTGCTGCCCCGTACACCTGGTCATAAACTTCCTTCTGTGTATCCGAAAGCATGGCTCTGTACGGATACATATTTTCCGGAAAATCATAAGATGCCGCCGGTGTCGTATCCGTCTGCTGGGATTTGCTGTCTTCCACAAGCTGTCCGGTTCCCTGTACCGGCTGATAATCAGACTTTACCGTATCATTCGTTTTTTCACTTCCGGCTCCGCCGGCGATCTCTGCTTCTACCGTCGCTAAGACATCTCCGAGATTGGTTATGGTTTCCTTTGTAAGACTCTGACCGCCTGCTGATGTATTGACTACATTTTCAATACCGGCTGAATATTCCTGCGCAATAAAATATGTCCCGCCAACCAGTATTAAAATGAGTATTGAGGCTCTTAAAAATTTGTAAACGTTCCTCATGACTGCTTCCTTTATTCCTAATAATTCCGTGCGTATCACAAATGCTTTATTATTCTGTACGCAGTGCTACTACCGGATCTTTTTTCGCTGCCATCTTCGCCGGAACAAATCCGGCAATCAGTGTCAGCACCATACTTATTATAACAAGGATTACGGCACCTGCAACAGGAAGTTTTGCAACTCCTGCAATTGTTGTCACATTTTCAATAATCCGGTTCGCCGGAATGCACAAAATCAGTGTAATCACAATACCCAGTGCACCGGATACAAAGCCTTCAATCAGTGTTTCGGCGTTAAATACGCGGGAAACATCTTTCTTTGACGCACCGATACTTCTTAAAATACCGATTTCCTTTGTTCTTTCAAGTACGGAAATATACGTAATAATACCTATCATAATAGAAGAAACAACGAGTGAAATCGCAACAAACGCAATCAGTACCGCTGAAATCGCCGTAATAATCGTGCTGACGGAAGACATCATAATGCCAACATAATCGGTATAATTAATCACATCTTCATCTCTGCCCTCATCAGTTGCTTTCTTATTATAATCGCTGATAATATCTTCCAGTTTTTCCTTGGCCTCAAAGCTTGCAGCATATAAATCAATTTCTGACGGGTTGTCTTCGTTTGTAATGCCTAACTTTTCTTTGTTGCCCTCAAATGTGGCTTCTGTTGTCTGTGCCTTTAAAGACTGCGAAAACTGCTGCAAAATCTGTTCTTCTGTCATCTGGCTCATGTAAGCCTGCATCTGTGCCTGTTCCTGCTCTGAAAGCGTTGCAACATATGCATTGACATCATCCATTGTAATCGGTGTATCCTTGTCATTGTCAAACGGGATTCCCGTAAAAATATCGGTTGTTTCATCGGCAAGCTGAGCTTTTGCCACTTCACTGTCGTTGACACCCTGCATCAGATACTGCATCAGTTCCTTTGTATAACCTACACCGCTCCGGATTGCCGTGTTGACCGCATCTTCTTTCTGACGGATAATACCGCACACCTGAATCTGTGTGCCGTTGTCTACTACATTTTTCATATACGTTTCATCTTCACGCATATCTTCCCAGATGTCTTTTTCTGCGTTGTACCGGTAATAATCGGTTGGCAGAATCATCTGGAATTTCTTATCTAAAATTTCATCATAAGTATACTCTGTTCCCTCGGTGTCATAGGTTTCGCCTGTCATCATGCGCTTATACATCGCCGTTACCTCGTCAGGATCTTTAAAGCCCAGTGAATACAGGGTATAATCATCAATTTCATTGTTCTCATCAACAACTAACACCACTTCGTTGTACTGCTGCGGCCATCTTCCCGCTACCATATCATACTGGGAATCCAGTAAATCCTGATTGCCCGGCAGCTGGTTCCATACATCTGCATTGGTATACATCGCACTCATGCTGCCCTGTGAAGTGTTCGTACCGTAAATCGTATTCATAATAGTGCTTGGATTTAGCTGTGTCACACCGTCGCTTGTGTCTGTATCGTAAATATTGATATCAACATTGTAGCTGTACCGGATATCACTTGCATATGTTGAAATCTCATCTTTATTATCATCTATATACTTTTTAAAGGATTTTAAATTATTATTTTTCACATCGGAAATCATGGTATTCATCATTTCCGACATAATCATATTACTGTACACTTTATCCTTGTCATGGTCAACAGAATCCTTATCAGACCCGGTCATCATTTCAATCATGCTGCTGATATCCATGGTCTGGGACTGTAACTGGACCGGATAACTCGACAGTGTATCGCGCTGTACCCTGTCAATATAGTCCTGAATACCATTTGAAATGGAAAGAATCAACGCAATGCCGATAATACCGATACTTCCGGCAAATGCGGTAAGCAGGGTACGGGTCTTTTTGGTCATCAGGTTATTCATACTAAGAGAAAGCGCTGTAAAAAAGGACATCGATGTCTTTGCTTTCTTTTTCTTCTTTCCTGTCTGTGCATCTGAAAGCTTTTGCTCCTTTTCCTGTATATCCGCTTTCATCTGTTCTTCACTGTAAGCATCGGTATCGTCTGTAATCTGTCCGTCTAAAAGGCGGATAATTCTTGTTGAATACTGCTCTGCCAGTTCAGGATTATGCGTAACCATAATAATCAAACGGTCTTTGGCAATTTCTTTTAAAATCTCCATAATCTGTACGCTGGTTTCTGTATCCAATGCGCCTGTCGGCTCGTCTGCCAGTAAAATATCCGGGTCATTTACCAATGCTCTTGCAATCGCAACACGCTGCATCTGTCCACCGGACATCTGATTGGGTTTCTTGTGAATCTGTTCCTTTAAGCCTACTTTTTCCAGTGCTTCTATTGCGCGCTTTCTGCGCTCTGACTTGGATACACCGGATAAAGTCAGTGCCAGTTCGACATTGGCAAGCACGGTCTGGTGCGGTATCAGGTTATAACTCTGGAAGACAAATCCAATCGAATTATTGCGGTATGCATCCCAGTCACGGTCCTTGAATTTCTTCGTAGAACGTCCGTTAATCTTTAAATCACCGCTTGTATACTGGTCAAGCCCCCCGATGATATTTAACATAGTTGTTTTTCCGCAGCCGGACTGTCCCAGAATTGATACAAATTCGCTGTCGCGGAAACGCAGATTAATTCCCTTCAATGCCGTTACCCTGGTATCTCCGGAAATATAATCCTTTACGATGTTGTTTAATTCAAGCATCTTTTTTCCTCTCTTTACGTTTTTTCGGTTTATTTTGATTTTCTAACAACTTACTTCTTCATTATTTCACGTTTCTGCTGAAATGTCTATGCCTCTGCCTGAATAATGCTTAATTTTATTATTTTTTATGAATTTCCTCTTAAAACAGGAGATATTTTACTGTAATATTTTATTATGTATCGTGATATAAATAATACCATGTTTAAAAGTTCCAAACCCACATGTGCCTGTCCGCCGGTGAAAAAAAAATCGAACCCCGCCCCATAAAGCATAAAAGTGGTTTGACGCTTGCATTTTTGCGGTCTGCATTTTATACTGATACCAGCATAAATGATTGGAATAACGATTAGATTGTAACAGGAGATTTGCATTGAATAATAAGAAAAAGTTAAAACAATTCATGATTTGTCTGTGCTGTGTATTTTGCAGTACCGCATTGACCATTCCTTATCTGTCCTATGCAACCACGCAGGACGATTTAGACAATGCCAACCGGGAACTGGAAAGCTTAAAGGCACAACAGCAGAGTCTGTCTGCGGATTTATCCGAAATTGACAGTCAGCTCCAGAGCGCCGGAAGCCGTTTATCTTCCTTAGAAGAACAGATTGATGACAAACAGGCAGATGTTGATGCCTTAAATGAAGAACTGCTGTCGCTGTCCCAGACAATGGACGAACAGTACGATTCCATGAAACTGCGTATCCGGTATATGTATGAACGCAGCAGCTCGGATGTGATTGAACTGCTGTTAACTTCCCAAAGTATGAGTGAACTTTTGTTAAAAAGCGAATACATTTACCAGTTATCACAGTATGACCGTGATATGTTAGATGAGATGGAAGCCAATTATGAACGCCAGCAGGCAGCAAAAGAACAGCTGGATACCGAGGTTTCCGAACTGTCGTCCTTACGGGAAGCTGCTTTAAATGAACAGGAAAATTTAAAGACACTGCTTGCAAAAACCCAGCAGGATTTTGATACGTCTTCCAATAATGTATCTGAAGCCGAAGCTGCCGCACTGGCTTATGAAAAGAAACTTGAAGAAGAAAAGCTGGCACAGGAAAAGGCGGAAGCAGAGGCTGCAAGCCGTGAAGCCGCAAGCCGCGCGGCTGCCGCCGCAGGGAATAATAATTCCGGCAGCGGTGACATTACTTCTAATATTAATAAAACACCGATTTCATATGACACCTCTGACCTTGCCATGCTTGCCGCAATTATCGAATGTGAAGCGGGCAACCAGTCTTACGAGGGTAAGTTAGCTGTCGGAAGTGTTGTTGTAAACCGTGTCAACAGCCCACGTTTTGCCAACTCCATTTCCGGTGTCATCTATGCTTCCGGACAATTTACACCGGTTGCCAGCGGTCGTTTTACGATTGTGCTCTCCCGCGGTGCTTCCGCTTCGTGCGTTCAGGCGGCGCAGGAGGTTTTAAACGGAAATGTTACGATTAATGCGCTGTATTTCCACGTATACCGCAGCGGTATCGACACCTATGGCACGGTGATTGGCGACCATATTTTCTACTGATTGAATAAAAAAGTCCTTTGTAAAAGAAATGCTCCATTATCATCTGACTTTGGCTCATTCTTTTGCAAAGGACCGCTTTATAAAATATCGTTCTACTAATCTTCTTTTGGCATATATTCCACAGAATCTACAAGTACATATCCTGTCTTGTCATTTTTTACGGTGTTGTCATGGGCACAGAAAATGCCGTTTTTCACACCGACCCATCTGCCTGCTTTGGAGGCAAATGAAAAGGCTTTTTCATAGTTTTTGCCGTCAAAACTTAATTCCAGTGTTAATTCCTCGACCGGTGCTGCTTTTACAGGAAGATTTAACTCCATGTGGTCAATATGACCGGTGCATTTTACCGTGTAACGGAATGTCACTGTTTTCCCGGTATCCTTAAAATCACTTTCGGACAGTTCAAAATCATTGCTGTTTTGTGTTGTATACGGCATATCACAGTCAAAATACTGTGTTCCCAAAATCTGTCTGACCATATATTTGTTATCCCGCTTTTCAACCGCCAGCGCGCCGTATTCCGTTCCCAGTGATACAACGCCCCTGCCACATCGCCGTTTTCCATGCCGGAAAGCTGCATTTTTGTCACACAGGTAAATTCCGGTGCCGGCCATTTCTGTAACAGCAGATTGCGGTAATCACTAACCGGGCGGAGCGGCACAGTATCCAGTGCATTTAACTTTAACTTTGATCCGGTAAGCTCATACCAGTCCTTCTGAGGATTGGCATTCCACTGCCACTGCATACCGAGTTTATCCGATGTAAAGTCATCACTCGTATCCGGCTCGCAAACCGGATATGAATTACTCTTTCCGATATCCGGCTTTGTGTACTCCATAACCGGTTCGCCGTAATCATTGCCCGGCTTATTGATACCGATTATTGGCCAGTCATTTTCCCAGTGCATTGGCTGTAAATGAACAATTCTTCCGCCTGCGTAGACATCCTGAAAATGTAAGAACCAGTCCTGACCTGTCACCGTGTCCACCCATGCACCCTGATGAGGACCGTTGACCGGTGAATCACCCTGACGCATTACGACCTTATATTCATACGGTCCAAAAGGATTTTTAGAACGGAGTACTGTCTGCCAGCCGGTCTTTACACCGCCTGCCGGAGCAAATACATAATACCAGCCGTTGCGCTTGTACATTTTCGGACCTTCAATTGTTACCTGATCATTTTCATTGCCATCAAAAATCTTGACTTCTTCGCCGATTAATCCCATACCGTCCGGCTGCATTTCTACCATATGCAGTACACTCTTGTATCCGATACGGCTCTTTGCAACACCTGCTACCAGATACGCCTTTCCGTCATCATCCCAGAACGGACACGGATCAATCCAGCCTGCTCCCGGACGGATATTCACCGGCTTGCTCCATTTGCCAAACGGGTCTTTTGTTGTTGTCATGTAAATGCCCTCATCCGGCATCGGAAAACATATATAATAGGTTCCTTCATGATACCGGATTGCCGGTGCCCATACCCCGCAGCCATGAATCGGATTGCGGTAACGGAATTCCGGTAACTCGTCCAATGCATAATTGACTACTTTCCAGTTGACTAAATCTTTTGAATGTAAAATCGGCAGCCCCGGTACATTGCAAAAGCTTGATGCAATCATAAAATAATCTTCGCCGATACGGATTGCATCCGGGTCTGAATAATCTGCGTATAGAATCGGGTTGCGGTACTTTCCATTTCCTAAATCTGCCTGCCACATATTGAAACCTCCATTTTTACTGTTTGATTTACTGCTTTTCATTATTACATGCTTTATTTTATGTTCTGCATTTCTGCACTGTCCTTATCATACACTATTTTCCCGGAAATTGCTATTCATTTTACAAAATTCTTTTATAAAAGTTTTTTCACTATTTTGTTTTTAATGTTTTATGCCGTACTGTATCCCGCTTCATACATAAAAATCCACAAATCAGGATTATAAAAATTTATAAAAATACCCGCGGAAATCTCCGGCTTTTCAGCCTGTTCCCGCGGGTGTGTGTATTTAATATTATGATAACAATTAGATTGCCTTAATTCTTTCAAGTGCCTTTACGGTATTTTCATAAGAACCGAAAGCGGTCAGTCTGAAGTAGCCTTCACCACTTGGACCAAAACCTGACCCCGGTGTACCGACAACATTTGCCTTTTCAAGCAGGAAATCAAAGAATTCCCAAGATGTCATGTTATCCGGTGTCTTTAACCAGATGTACGGTGCATTGACACCGCCTGATACGGTATAGCCTGCGGACTTTAAGCCTTCCAGAATTGTCTTTGCATTGTTCATGTAGTATGCAATCTGCTCACCGGTCTGCTTCTGTCCTTCTTCTGTGTAAACAGCTGCACCCGCCTTCTGGATAATATATGGCGCACCGTTAAACTTTGTGCCGTGACGTCTTGCCCAGAGACTGTGTAATGTCACATCACCACTCTTTAAATCTTTTGGAATAACGGTAAATCCAAGTCTTGTTCCCGTAAATCCGGCATTCTTTGAGAAGCTGCGCAGTTCGATGGCACAGGTTCTTGCACCTTCACATTCAAAAATCGTATGCGGTACATTTTCCTCTGAAATGTATGCTTCATAAGCTGCATCATAGATGATAACCGCACCTACTTTATTTGCATAATCAACCCACTTCTGTAATTCGTCCTTTGTAATCGTAGAACCGGTTGGGTTGTTTGGGAAGCAAAGATAGATAATATCCGGTGTTTCCTTTGGCAACTCCGGCGCAAAATTCGTTTCTGCCGTACACGGCATGTAGATTACATTGCTCCACTTCTGCTGATCCGGTAAATAATCCCCGGTTCTTCCTGCCATTGCATTGGTATCTACATATACCGGGTATACAGGGTCACATACTGCAATTTTATTGTCTACTGAAAAAATGTCGCCGATGTTTCCTGAATCAGACTTTGCACCGTCACTGACGAAAATTTCATCGGCACTGATGTCGGCACCACGTCTTTTATAATCAAAATCTACAATTGCATTTCTTAAAAAATCATACCCTAAATCCGGTGCATAACCGTGAAATGTTTCTGCCTTGCTCATTTCATCAACTGCACCGTGTAATGTATCAATTACAACCGGCGCAAGCGGCAGCGTTACATCACCGATACCCAGTCTTATAATTTCCTTGTCCGGATTAGCAGCCTGAAAGGCTTGAACCTTTTTGGCTATCGTGGAAAACAGATAACTTCCCGGAAGCTTTAAATAATTGTCATTAATCTTAAACATCTCATTCTCCTTCATTTCGTGTACTTCTAAACGTAGCTGCCTGTTCGTCCGACAAGCCGTTATGTCTGAATTATACACCATATTCGTACAGACAACAACTTATAAATATAAGTATTTTTATCAATATATCCGGCTTTTTTGCATAATTTGCTTTATTTTCTTATCTTATTCAATATTCCTGCTTAATGTTTCATATTCTGCGCTGATTGCCTGTAACACTTCTTTATCACCGCCCGCATTGTCCGGGTGATAAATTTTTAACAATGCCTTATAGCGCTTTTTTAATGCTGCACTGCTGTCAACACCTTTAAAGAAGAGATTTACACTGCTATGACTGATATTCTGTACCATGGCAAACTTTCTTCTGGCCTCACGGTACACCTCATCGCGGTACATCAGCTTGTCGCGCTTAAATTTTTCGCGGTCAATAGCAAGCTGTCTGGTTTCCCGTTCCAGAATCTGCCACTGCTGGTCAAACAGATGCTTCTGATTATCTAACTGCTTTCTTAGCAAATCCAGACTGCGTTTCTGCTTTTCCAGCATCTGCTTCTGAATCTCCACAACCTGCTCTTCTTCCTCTAGCTTTCCCTGCTGCTGCTCCAGATTTTTCCGTAGTTCTTCCAGTCGGATATTTTCTTTAAAAAACCATTTCTTTTTTTCTTCCAATTCCTCATTGTTCAAACAAACACACTCCTTTATCAGCAGCAGTCCGCATCAGACTGCACTGTGAAACCAAAATACCTTGACAGGCTGACAGCCCGGTTTTGTCTTAATCGTATGCGGCACACCCGGAAGTGCAATAAATGAATCACCTGCTTCAATTGGAAACTCCAGATCACCAAGTCTGGCATAGCCCTCACCCTCAAGCACATAAAAGCCCTCCTGGTCTTCATGCACGCCCGGATGCGCACTAAACTCATAGCCGGCATAAACCGTTGTCCCGGAAGTACAACCGCCAAGGCAGCCGTTTTCTGCCGTCAAAAAGCGCTGTGTCCGTGCATCCTTCCCTTGTATTTCTTCTACTTCTTTTTTCGTAATATACGGTTTCATCTTAATCCTCGTTTCTGAGCGACTTTGTTGCGAAGCAGCGATGAGAAATTCGCGCAGGCGATTTCTCATCTGCTATCATAGGTGTTTGCTTTCGCTCCAAAGCAAACATTCGCGAGCCAAATGTCAGATTTGGCTCTGCGGCATGAAAAAACAAGGAAGCCTGCTTTTGTCAGACTCCCTCGTATCTTTTTACTAATTTTTCTTGTAACGTAATAATTCTGTATAGGCAAGTAAAAATGGTCCGACACCCTTTGCATCATCTTCTACAACCGGTTCTGACATATAATAATCATATGTACCCGGACGATTGTCTTTACCGCCAAGTCCGGCAACCAGACAAATACCACCAAGTGACATTTCTCCGTTCTTTTCTTTTAAATAGCGCTTGCAGATACCGTCAATGGCTTTCTCACCGTATGCACGGTAGCTTTCAGGCAGGAAGCCAAGACGTACACCCTTTAACAGGGAATATGCCATGATAGAACTTCCGCTTGTTTCAAGATAGTTGCGTTCCATGCCGCCGAAGTTGACAACCTGATACCACATACCGCTTTCGTCCTGATAACGGATCATCGCATTCATTAAATCTACATATGCATCCTGTAACATCCTGCACTCTTTGTCATACTTGTGGTCAGAGTTGTCCACCTTATCAAGTGTATCTAACAGTGCCATAGAGTACCAGCCGATTGCTCTCAGCCAGATATTCTGTGAAAGACCTGTGACCTTGTCACACCAGAACATCTGCTTTGATGTGTCGATTGCATGATAGTACAGACCGTTGAGCGGATTTTTCATGTTTTCAATAACGAATTTAAACTGTGAGAAAATATCATCATAATTCTTTCGGTCGTTAAATCTTGTTTCATACTCCATGTAAAACGGCTGTCCCATATACATTCCGTCCAGCCATACCTGATTCGGATAAATATCCTTGTGCCAGAAGTTGCCGGATTCACAGCGAGGCATAATAGCAATCTGAGAATATACAAGGTCGATTGCCTTTCTATATTTTTCTTTTCCGGTGATATCATATAATTCAAATAAAGTCTTGCCGGCATTGACATTGTCAATATTCTTTTCACCAATGCTGTATCCGTCAATTGTTCCGTCTTCTGCTACACGATAATCAATGAAATCGTCTGCAAACTTTAAATATTTCTCGTCCTTTGAAATGGCATACATCTCAAGTACGGCTTTAATCATACAACCGTCAATGTAATTCCACTTAGACTTTAAGCCCTGCTTGAGCTTTTCAATATTCCACATCGGCGCTTCCGGCGTGCTTTTTTCCAACAATTCATCAATATACTTTACTATAATATCCACGGCTTTTCTCCTTATTAAATATGTACTGTGTCTTTATTATTGTACACTACAAAAAAAAGATAAGCAACCGATTATTTTTTATTTTATGAAAAACTACAGAATTTTAGTTGTTATACAACATCGGCTGTAATGCTTCGAGTGCCTGCTGATATGAAAAATTTGCACTCATGCCGAACAGGGACGAATCCAGATCGTACACCCTGCCGTTTTGTACTGCCGCAAAATGCTTCCAGATGTCGTTTTTTTCAAATTCATCGGCAAACATCTGCTGTACCTGCTCGGGCATTGCATGGGATGCCCGTAAAATCACATCGGGTTCTTTCGTTTTGATATCCTCTGTGTTAGCACTTAAAAATTCTTCATCAGTGCCTGCGTATACATTCTGTCCGCCTGCCATTTCCACAAGGCTGCCGACATAGCTGTTTTCGGTTGCCACGATATAAGAACCCGGCAGTCCCATCAGAATCAGAACCTTCGGGGCTTCTTTTCCTGCATTTTTATTTTTGTATTCCTGCATAAATGTGTTAAATTCGTCCACCATTGCCTGTGCCTGCTGCTGCCTGTTAAATTTTTCACCGAGATCTGCAATTGAAGCATACATGCCGGATACACTTTTTAAATTTAAAAACAGGGATTTCACCTGAATTGCCGCATATTTCGGCTGTAAATCGCTTTGCAGGCTGTTCGGGGACAGCACATAATCCGGCGATAAAGATTTTAAAATCTCCATATCCGGCGACATTGCCGTTCCGACCTGTGTAACGTCCTTATACCGCTCCGGCAGTGTACCGGAGGTCTGGCATACGCCCACTAAATCTAATTCCAATTTGTCACAAATCTGTGCAGCTGCCGGTGACGTTGCCACAAGACGCACACTGTCTGCCTGTGATTGTCCCTCTGTGGAATCCGGGTGCTGGTCTACACAGGCTGTCAGCGGAAGCGATGCCGTAAGAACAGCAACGCCCGCTAACAGCATACAAAGTCCTTTTTGAACAGTCTTTTTTACCTGTCGTTTCATTTGTCTGCTCCTTTAATTTTTCTTTTTACGATATACAAGCATATACCATGCCGCACCTGTCACAACAATGGCAATTACAACACCCATTCCGATAAAAATGCCGGTGCTAGTGTTTTTTTTGCTCTCCTGTGCTTCTGCATTGACCTGTTTTCCTGCCGCATCATATTCCTGAATTCCGGCATTTTTCGTCTGTGTGTTTTCTGCGGTCTTTGCCTGTGCGGCACTTGCTTCTGCTGATGTAGTCTGTCCGGCTTCTGTCGTACTTTCTGCACTTTCACCTTCTGCCTGCTCTATGCTCTGTGTTCCGGCATTTTTCTGACTGCCGTCTGTTCCGGCTGACACATCGGTTTCACCCGATAAGCTGTCTGTGCCTGATGCGGTATTTTCAGCCTGCGCACTTACACCGCGCTCTCCTGAACTGCTTTCTCCCGGGTTACTTTCCTCACTGCCACTCTCTGCGCTGTCCGGACCGGCACTGCCGCCCTTTTCTTCAACGGTCACACTGGTAATAAAGTCGCCTGCGCCTTCACTCAGTCCCGAAAATGTAATGTAGTAAATAATATCACGACCCATGGCAGTTACGTACATATTTACACGTACAACCGAATTTTCACTGTTGATGCGGAATCTGTAATCTGCGGTATTGCTTGAGTAATCCTCCTGCATTAACGTTGCGGATACCGGACTTCCATCTACCTGAAACTGCGGATTTTCGATATTGTCCATTAACTGCATACGGATTGTGGCATAAGTGTTTCCCGCCGGGTCTGCTTCGATAAGTGCCTTACCATATGTCGCGCTCTCTGTCATGGACTGTCCTAAAACCGCCGAACCCTCTCCGCCGGAATCTTCAATCGCACCGGTGGACGGATTTCGGTAGCTTGGATTGGTATTGGCAAGATAAATGCCGTTTTCTGCCGCATATACCGGATTACTGTTTTGTGAAAATACTGCCGCCGCCGATAAAATGCCCACGGTGACTGCCGTCAATACTGCCGCCGCCTGCTTTGCAAGCCGCTGAATCTGCATTTTAAATTTCTGTTCCATGTCTGTACTCCTGCTTTCATTTTTATATGTGACAAACAGGCACCCGCCCCTTTTTGGAACGGATGCCGTTGTTTTGTCTTTTTTACAGCTTAGTCTTCTTTTTCTTCCGGTCTTTTCTTTCTTTTAAAGATTGCAAGACCTGCGGCACTTAAGGAAGCAAAGAATGCTGCTGCCCACATGCCCATTGCGGAAGCATCCGCTGTCTTTACGCCGCTGTTACTGTTGTCTGCCGTATTGGCTGAGCCGCCTGCCGTATTTGAATTACCGCCTGCTGCCGAACCGTTGTCGGTTGTGCCTGCATTGCCGCTGTTATTATTACCACTGTTGTTACCATTGTTATCAATATTGTTATTATTTTTATTGCCGTTATCTGTTGATGCCTTTTCAACAAGTGCGTAATAACTGAAGCCCTTTGTTGTCACAACATAATAGCCGTTTTCCACACTGCCCTTTATGAGAGTCTTTGAACCGTCATCATTGATACGGTATAAAACAACGTTATCTGCATTCATGCCTGCCGGAATGAGATACTTCACAACAACACTGCCCTCTGGCTCAACTTCCTGTCCGTCCTTTTCAAAATGAACTTCATACAGTTCAAAGCTACTGCCGACATCTGCAAGTGCATTTGCCGCCTTTGTATATTCTGTTCCTGCACTGACCTTTGTTACCTTTAACTCAGAGCCTACCGGAAGAACGCCTTCTGCGGCTGATACATGAACGCCTGTCTTTTCGTCTGTTACATCAACTGCCGGTGACTTTTCTTCTGTCTGGTCTTCTGCCGGTACAAGAGAAGTATCGCTTGTTGCTGTCAGTGCTGACCAGTCGAATCTTAATCTCGCACTCATCATGGTGTCGCCCATTGGTGTATCCGGTACTTTAAAGCTTACATCTGCATAAGTAATATCTGCAACGGAAGGCTGTGCACCTTCAGGAGGTTCAAATGTTACCAGTCTGATTGCATCGACTTCATTTCCTGCGGAAGTTGTAATCTTTTCTGTCTTGTCTATTGTAACAGTTACACCCTCTACCTCAAATGCCGTAACGGCGCTGTAGATTGATGTTACGGTTACCGGATTCATGGCAATCTGAACTTTTACAACCTTGCCATCCTTTACGGTGATTAAAGCACTGCTGTTCTTTTCAAATGCCGCATTACCCATAGAAGCCTTATCGGATACCGCATTCCACAATGCAATCGGTACATAGTAGTTACCGTCAGCAATTTTATTGTCAGAAGGGTCCGGTGTCGGAGTTGGTGTCGGTTCCGGATCCGGTGTCGGGTCAGGAGTCGGAGTCGGTTCCGGTGTCGGGGCTGGGTCCGGTGTTGGTGCCGGGTCCGGTTCTGCTGTCTTTACCGCATTTGCATAATCCAGTGCCAGATAAGCATCCGGGCTGTAATTCATCGCATCGACAAACATGTTGACATAAACACCGTCATAGCTGTTGTCCGGCAGTGTAAATGTAATCTGTGTCACTCTGCCTTCTTCGTTTGTTGTGTACTGTGCATCTACAGTCTTACCATCTGCTGACGTTCCCTGATAAATCTTCCAGTTGCTTGCGTAAGCTGTCAGTCCCGCAAAGGATACGGACTGTA